>JACDJC010002683.1_pt1 | contig 13654 bp, 12 predicted proteins | sample 7454191 | NCBI WGS metagenome assembly JACDJC01 (sample SAMN14253291, study PRJNA609438) | sludge metagenome | isolation source: sludge after 25d culture with pyrite and EDTA | collected 2018-12-20 | reverse complement strand
TATCTCCGCTATTCGTAAGAAACCCATCATACTTATTATTCCTTGCAACGCCTTCCTGGCTTTCCCCACAGTCTGCCATCATAGCCCGTACGCCTTCCACCACTGTAACTATAGCAGTTAGTATAAGTGCTGCATCTTTAATCCTTGCAAGTGTTTTGAATACCTTATCCCAATCAATCATATGTGGGTAATAACTATTCTTCAAAAAAGGAAAAGTCAGTGCAACAGAAAACTTTGCTGCGCCAGGGTTTGAGTTAAATTTCAAGCTTCGGGCTGTATAATCCCGAAAACCGTCTAAAAGGGTTTCGTCCACATTCTCATCCCTTATTTCAAAACCAACATTTTCATCTATACAACTCCAGAATTCTTCATCAATATCTTCCATCAGGCTGGGGTCCTGATCAATCTGCGGTTCAGGTTCTGCCAGCCAGTCGGTTACCAATTGGTTAATATGAACTCTGTAAGAAGTAAAATTCAACTGGCTTTCAAAATATACTGAGGCATATTCTTCCGGATATATAAAATAGTTGCTCTCCAGAAGATCCTCGGCACAGTCAACCTGTTCTTGGTTTCCTTCCACCGGGTCTTCACAAAGTCCCAATTGGTATGCTGAAATTAAGATCGCTGCCAAATGCTCCGCATAAGCGCTGTCCCATCTTGCATTCAGTTCTTCCAGATCATCTGCCACTTCCAAAAAGCGTACCCAGTTCTCATAAGAGGGAACCCCGTTATTTATATATACGTCTGTCATAGCATTAGCAACCCCGCCTTCAATTACCAGTTTATAATCGTTCATAGCCGATTTGTGTTCATTAATGATATCCTGTAGTTCGGATGTTACAGTCAGACATTGCGCATTTATTTTTATACCCACAATAAGGGATAGTAAAAAAACAATTATTATCTTTTTCATAAAAGAAGTTTAAAGTGTGTTATTAATAGCAGCGCAACAATATGTTGCACCATTACCTACCTGGTTTATGGGCCATTCAAAACACAAACCCGGGCAGCGGTCGGTATTTATTCTGCCCCTACTGTTTATCATTTTATGCGCATCTTATCTGATAAACAGTAGCTACTTCAGTTAAACTAGTCAATAAAAACATACTAAAGAGAAACACTTAAAAAAGGAGAATTGATCAATATCTTCTTTTACCGAAATTCAAATATTTTGAAACCGCATCAAAAAAAATAACAGATAATTTGTTTAGGATAAAATTGTTTTTGTTTAGTTTTATTACTAAACCTTACTGTTATGGAACCTTCAAAAATTATTGGTCAAAATATTATGACCTGTCGTGAAATAAGTGGAATTAAACAAGAGATGTTGGCAAAACATCTTGGTATATCCAAAGGCAGAATGAGCCAGATAGAAAATGGAGAATGTAGAGAACTTACCATTAACAGATTACAATGTATTGCCAACTATATTGGTACAGATTTTTTTACTCTTTTATCCCCCCCCGCTTGGATTACTCAAAGAAACAGATGGGTTAAAAAACCCCAACTCTGCCTACATTACATAACTAACAAATATTTTCCTGCGGCATGATCGTTTATAACGTAACAATCAAAGTAAATCACTCAATAGTTACCGACTGGCTTACCTGGTTAAAGGAAGAGCATATACCAGATTTGATAGGTACTGGCTGCTTTAGTCATGCGACTATATTACACCTTATTGAAGCTGATGATGAGGAAGGCATAACCTATGCTGTACAATATCATGCAGAATGTAAGGGGTTATACAACCGGTATATAGAAAAATTTGCGGATGAAATGAGAAAAAAGGGGATGGAGAAATGGGGTAATCAATTCATAGCTTACCGCACAGTAATGCAGGTTGTGAATTGAGTGTGCAAAAGAATATTTACAAGCCTCTGTATATAATAAACAGTTGTATATTTCTCTCAAACCCTTGTTCTGCCTGAATTTCATTGATCATTTTACAAAACCCGCTACAGTAAAGGCTTTCAGCGTTTGTGGCAGATAATGCGGCTAAATACAGGAAAATGACAAACCTCTAAAATCCTTGTCCCTTGCGGTTTCGGGGCTTTTAATACAAAAAAAAAGGAGAATAAAAATTTTTTGCCGGTATCAAAAAGCGTCTAAATTTGTCGCTGTTAGCAAAACATTCAAAAATACAAATCATGAACAAAGCTGAATTGATCGCAAAGGTGGCCGATGATGCAGGTATCACCAAGACTCAGGCAAATGCTGCCCTTGATTCTTTTGTAGAAGCAGTTACAAAAACATTAAAAGGTGGTGGCAAGGTTACTCTGGTTGGTTTTGGTACTTTCTCAGTATCTAAAAGGGCAGCCCGTAATGGCCGCAACCCGCAAACAGGTGCTGTAATTAAAATCAAAGCAAGAAAAGTTGCTAAATTCAAAGCTGGAAAAGAACTCTCCAGCAAAATGTAGTCCGATTGCTATTGGATGTACCATTTACCTTATTAAAAAAGCTCCTGTGCTTATTTCAGTGCCGGAGCTTTATTTTTGTACTAAATATAATAACTAAAATAAATTACCATGGGAAGAGGAGATAAGAAAACTGCTAAAGGAAAACGTTTCAAAGGTTCATTCGGTAAGAGCCGTCCAGTTACACCAACTGCAGCAAAAAAGAAAGCAGCCGCTAAAAAAAGTAAATAAATTAACTGGTTAACAAGTTGATGAGGTTGAAAGAATCTTGTCAGCTTGTTAATGAATTTTCCGGCTGCATATTGGGGCGTACATAGTCTGCCATTTTTGTTTACTGAAAATACGTTACCTGCATGGCAACTTGCCATTCATTTGACAGAAGTATACTTAATTTTAACACTCCCCGGGAGGAGCGTTAAAATTAATTTATCTTTTATCCCTGTTTGAATAATTACAAATTGGTTTTCCGTTGCATTAACTGGTCTCTTTCTTCTGCAATCACATTCAGCATACTTTCCAGTTCACCGATTCTTTTTAATTGCCCCTCAAGTTTCTTATTTGCATCTGACATTGCCTGCATATCATTATTTAATTCTTCCAGGTAAGCTACCCTTTTCTGTAACTGATGGCGCTGAAATTCCGTTTCTTTTAAACTATCCTCCGCTTCAGCAATAGCCAGTTGCAACTGGCGGTTCTCTTCCACTGCAGCGTGATATTTAAGCTTTTGTTCTTCAAAATCACGGGTCATTTTATGCTGCACTTCTTTCAGCTCTTCATATTCAAGGTTGATTCTTTTTGAAACATTTACCTGGTGTTCCAGCTTCTGAATTTTATCCTGCAATACATTAAACTCACTATAAGCACTGTCCAGCATAGCATTCATTTCCGTGGTCAGATGCTCTTTCTGCCGGATATTATTGATCTCTTTTTCCTTTTGTGAAAGTTTAAAACGAAGATCATCAATCTGCGAACTAAGCTCCTCGTTGGTCTTGATGATTTCCTGTTGCCTTTCTTCAGTCTCTTTTACGATATCTATTTGCCCCAGTAATTGGTTTATTTTTTCGTTATGCTGAAGCAGGCTCGTTTGTGCCATCCGGAGTTGCTCAATATAATCAGGCTTTTCGGAAGAAATTGAAGTAAGAGAAGGTGCCGCTTTACGATAAGATTCTATTTCAGCCTGTAATTTTTTATTTACGATCCGGAGTTCTTCCGCTTCAATGGAAAAGATGTCGCTGTTTTCTTCGGCATCGGTCAACTTCTTTTTCAATATCTCCAATTCCTTATCCCTTACCTCTGTGTCATTGAAATATTTAAGCTTCCACATCTCCAGTTCCTTATTGATCTTTCCGGTCACATCAGAAGTAGTTTCCCTAAGCGATTTACGGCTAACGATGAAAAAATGAATGGTAACCCCCAGGGTAATAGCTCCCAGCATGAGCACAATTATCTCAATAACAGATAAAGAAAGAGTGGCCATAAGCTGCTTAGTAAGGTTGTAAACTATTAAAAATCCGTCAAATAGCGGTTAATAGTTTTTCACAGGTTGTACTTTGGAGTAGGGCACAAGATAGTATTACCTGCGAAATAAAAAATAGTAAATACACTGAGGAAAAACACCTTTAACCTCTTACGAGTGTGCCTACTTTTTCACCTGTTACAACCCTGCGCAGGTTGTCCGGCTTGTTCATATTGAAAACAATAATAGGAAGGTTATTTTCCATACATAGTGTAAAAGCTGTCATGTCCATTACCTTCAGGTTCTGTGAAAGACATTCCTGGAAGGTAATTACATTGTACCTGGTAGCGGTAGGATCCTTTTCCGGATCAGCAGTGTAAATTCCATCTACCCTGGTACCTTTTAAAATTACATCAGCACTTATTTCAATAGCCCTGAGAGAGCCTGCAGTATCAGTAGTGAAGTAAGGATTACCCGTACCGGCACCAAAAATGACTACTCTTCCTTTTTCCACATGGCGGATAGCCCGCCTACGAATATAAGGTTCGGCTATTTGTTCCATTTTGATGGCACTTTGTAAACGGGTGTACACCCCTATTTTCTCAAGGCCGGCCTGTAAAGCCATACCGTTGATAACAGTAGCCAGCATACCCATATAATCACCATGAGCTCTTTCTATTCCGGTTTCTGCCTCATTCATCCCCCGATAGATATTACCCCCACCAATAACAATGGCCACCTGAACACCCAAATCTGTAATAGATTTAATATCCTGTGCATACTGAGCAATAACATCATTATCAAAACCAAAACTTTTATCACCCATTAATGCCTCACCGGAAAGTTTGAGAAGTATGCGTTTGTATTTAGGTAGCATGGAATAAATTTTTCGCTGCGAAGATAAGGCTTTTGCTTATTGTTTACAGGCCCTGATGCTATATACCATTGGTATCTTGTCCTCCATCCCTTTAATTTGCCATTTATTTTTCTCTGTTTCTACCATATTGCTGAAACAGGGATACGGAGAGTACATAAATTCATTAAAATGTTGTAATCGTAATCCCTTTTTTATCAAAGCATTCAATATTTCGCTGATACTGTGATTCCAACCATACTCTTTACCCGAAATGTCAGCATTTTTGTCTGTATACGTCCCTTCACTTTCAACTACTATGATCTCCTTGTTATCATAAGAATATTTTATATGAGTAAACTCATCATCGAACATCCATAAAACCGGATGAAAATCTGCCATATAAAATGTACCCCCTGGTTTAAGGTAGTATGAAATTATATCAGCCCATTTATCCAAATCTGGCAACCAGCCAATTGTTCCATAAGAAGTAAATACAATGTCGAACTTCTCATCAAGATGTTGTTTCAAATCATATACGTTACAACAAATGAATTTTGCTTCCAGGCCCAATTCTTCAGTCAGCTGCATAGCTTCTTTGACAGCTTTATCAGAAAAGTCAACCCCTGTTACTTTAGCCCCCAGCCTGGCCCAGTTTAAACTATCCATTCCAAAATGGCATTGCAGGTGTAATAGCTTTTTATCTCTTACATCACCCAACTCACTCAATTCAATGGAGGTTAATACATTTTCCCCGGATATGAATCCTTTAAGGTTATAGAAAGAGGAGTCTTTATGTACAACAGTTCGTTTGTTCCAGAGTTCCTTATTAGCGGAAAAATAGGCTGAATAATCGCGGCTCATAATCAAATGTATTCAGATTACAGGATTATCAAACCATTCATGGCAAGATTTCTTAAAGTATCTTTACTCCTTATCAAGGTCAAGTATGAAGGAAGCATTAAGTCAATTACGCAAGCAGCTTCGGGGGGATCTATTTACCGACTCTACAATAAGAACATTATACGCAACGGATGCCAGTGCTTACCGGGAAATGCCATTGGCCGTTGCTATTCCAAAATCTGTAGATGATCTAAAAACATTAATTACTTTTGCCAGGCAGCAAAAAACATCTCTTATTCCCCGTACAGCAGGCACTTCGCTTGCAGGCCAGGTTGTGGGTAATGGTATTGTAGTAGATGTATCGAAATACTTTACCGCCATCTTAGAACTAAATACAACAGAAAGATGGGTAAGGGTACAGCCCGGTGTAATACGGGATGAACTCAATATGTACCTAAAGCCATATGGATTATTTTTTGGGCCTGAAACCTCTACCGCCAACAGGGCAATGATCGGAGGAATGGTCGGTAATAATTCCTGCGGGAGCAACTCGGTTGTCTACAAAAGTACAAGGGAACATTTATTGGAAGTAAAAGCGTTGTTGAGTGATGGTAGCGAAGCAGTTTTTAATGCCCTGGGTCTTGATGACTTTCATGCAAAATGCGAAGGCGATACACTGGAAGGATCCATTTACAGAAAGGTAAGAAGTATCTTAAGCAATTATGATAACCAGGAGGAGATAAGAAAAGAGTTTCCTAAAAAAACAGTGGAAAGAAGAAATACAGGTTATGCTGTTGATTTACTATTAGATACCGCACCATTTACCGCAGGTGGAGAAGCGTTTAATTTTTGCAAACTTATAGCTGGCTCAGAAGGAACATTGGCATTTATAACCGAAATAAAATTAAACATAGTACCCCTGCCACCAAAAGAAACAGGTCTGCTATGTGTACATTTTAACAGCATTGATGAAAGCTTAAGAGCCAATCTTATCGGACTGAAATATAAACCGAGTGCCAGCGAATTAATTGACCATTATATTTTGGAGTGCACAAAAGATAATATTGAACAAAGGAAGAACCGCTTTTTTGTGCAGGGTGACCCCGCAGCAATTTTAGTAATTGAATTTTGCAGGGAAACCCGTGAAGAAATCATTACCATCACGCAACAGGTAGAATCTGACATGCGTTCCGCCGGCCTGGGGTATCATTTTCCGGTATTATTTGGTGCCGACAGTAAAAAAATATGGACTCTCCGGAAAGCAGGACTGGGGTTGCTTAGTAATCTACCCGGTGATGCAAAAGCGGTACCCGTAATAGAAGATACTGCAGTAGATGTAAATGATTTACCAGCCTATATCCGTGATTTTAATGAGATACTGAAAAAACACAATCTATACTCCGTTCACTATGCACATGCAGGCAGTGGCGAACTGCATTTACGTCCTATTATCAATTTAAAAACGATTGAAGGCAATCAATTATTCAGAACGATTGCTGAAGAAATTGCAACCCTTGTAAAAAAATATAATGGTTCTTTAAGTGGGGAACATGGTGATGGAAGATTAAGAGGAGAGTTCATCAAGCAAATGGTGGGAGCGAAAAATTATGCACTATTAAAAGAGATAAAAAAAACCTGGGATCCTGAAAACATATTTAATCCTGATAAGATAGTAGACACCCCCAGCATGAATACCATGCTACGTTATATTCCCGGGCATCAAACACCAGCGTTTAAAACTCATTTCCGGTTTAACAACCAGGATGTACTGCAACATGCCGAGCAATGCAACGGGAGCGGCGATTGCAGAAAGACATCGTTAAGTGGCGGCACGATGTGCCCTTCCTTCATGGCGACTAAAAATGAAAAAGATACAACAAGGGCCAGGGCCAATATCTTACGGGAGTTTTTAACAAACAGCAATAAACCAAACAGGTTCGACCATAAAGAAATTTATGAAGTAATGGACCTTTGTTTGAGCTGTAAGGGTTGTAAAAGTGAATGCCCGAGCAATGTAGATGTAGCGAAACTTAAAGCAGAATTTTTACAACATTACTACGATGCCAATGGGGTTCCCTTTCGAAGCAAACTGATTGCCAATTTTACAGCATCAGCAAAATTAGGAGCCCTGGTACCCGGCTTATACAATTTTGCTGTCACCAATACTTTTACCGGGAATACAATAAAAAAATTATCGGGTTTTGCCGTTAAACGAAGCATGCCCAAATTATATAAAACAACATTACAACAATGGTTTAAAAAGCATAAAAAAGAAAAGCCATTCACTTCCGGTAAGAAGGTCTTTCTTTTCTGTGATGAGTTTACTAATTACAATGACACTGAAATTGGTATTAAAGCAATCTTATTATTAGAAAAATTAGGTTATGAAGTAACTATTCCTGAACATTCAGAAAGCAGCCGTACATGGCTGAGTAAGGGACTTGTTCGTAAAGCAAAAAAAATCATCAATAAGAACATTGAACTGCTGCACCCGGTTGTTTCTGTCGCTACGCCTATGATCGGGATCGAACCCTCAGCGATTTTAACTTTCCGGGATGAATATATTGATCTTGCTTCAGATGAAAATTTAACCAACGCAAAAGAACTGAGTAGTGCAGTTTTTTGTATCGATGAGTTTATAGCCAATGAGTTTGCAGCAGGCAAAATTGCTACCTCACTGTTTACCAATGAAAAGCGGCATATCAAATTACATGGCCATTGCCAGCAAAAAGCATTGAGTACAATAACTTCAACTTCTTCGGCTCTATCAATACCCCAAAATTATACAGTTGAAATAATACCCAGCGGTTGTTGTGGTATGGCGGGTTCTTTTGGCTATGAGAAAGAACATTATGATATAAGCATGCAAATCGGGGAATTAGTATTGTTTCCTGCTATTCGAACCGCTACTCCTGAAACGATTATTGCTGCTCCCGGCACCAGTTGCAGACATCAGATTAAGGATGGTACAGGTGTAAAAGTAAAACATCCGGTAGAAATTTTGTGGGAAGCCATTGAAAAATGACTTGTTTCGTTTGAAAGTTCTTACTCAGCTTAAATCGCTTTTTAAGCTGCTCTTCATACTACTTCATCCACGTCCATAAATCTAATTGCCCTTTTAATATTATTGTACCGGTTTCACAGTAACCGGCTGCGTTAATATCATTCCTGACACCCTGCTAACCCCTGACATTGACTAAAAATAATTTAGTCAAAAAATCACACCGGAGTGTTATTAAAAAAAAGAAGAAAAAAGGGAATTTCGAATTCTAAGATCCATTTTTTCAAAAAATTGTACCTTCTGTAATATTTTGATTGTGAAAAAGTATTTCTTGATATTAGTAATAACGGTGTTTTACCAGTCTGTACAGGCTCAATCTGTTGAGAAATTACTAATATCCCTGAACAGCACGCAACAGAAAGCCGACACGCTGCAGTATTTAGGCAGAAGATACCACATGAAAGCTATGCCCGACAGTGCAGCTTTTTGTTATAATCTTGGACTTTCATTTGCCAAACAAATAAAAGATAACAATAACCAGATTATCCAATTATATACCCTGCTTAGCAGGGTTAGTCAAATGCAACGCCAACCTGAAAAGGCTTTAGTAACTATTGCCATGGCCAAGCCTTACATCAGCAGTATTACCCCTAAAGCCACTCTTACGAATTATCTATATTTTACTGCGCAATACTTCCGCCTGTTATTAAAATATGACTCTTCCCTGCATTATTTTCAGGGAACAGAAAAAATAAATAATGAATTCCGCCCTTATGATAACTGGTTTGTGTACGATGGAATGGCAGAAGTTTTTTTAGCCAATAGTAATTTTGAAAAAGCCGAAGAATACTACCGGAAAGCGCATGAACTGACAAAAAAAGAAGGTATTAGGATGGACCATGGGCTGATGATTAACCGCCTTGGCAATTTGTATCTGAGACAGAATAACCCACAAAAATTTGCCATAATACTGCGGGAACAAGAACAATTCATCAAAGCCGGAAAAAGAGACTACAGAAAAGACCCGGTACATAGCCTGCTTTTTATCAATTGGGAAAATGCACCTTTATCCCAAAGAGTTGATTTTATGAAAACCGTAAAGGAAGAGCATATTAAAAATGGATACGCCCAGGCAGCGGCGTTGGCAAATTATCATATAGCTTCTTTATATGAATCAGCTGACCAACCGGAAGAAGCACTGAAATACCTTTATGAAAATCGGGACATTTTTATAAGTAAGATTACCCCGGCAGATAACTATCCTAATCTCCAATATATTTATAAGCTGCAAATAAAAACAGGGAAAACGACTGAAGCATTGCTTACCGCCAGCCAATTATTCGAACTGAATACAAAGCTTGCAGATCTAACCAATAAAGAACTGGCTTTTGAACTTGAAAAAAAATATGAAACAGAAAAAAAAGAAAAAGAGATTGCCCTCTTAAATTCCCAGCATAAACTCAATAACCTTGAACTGCTTCGGGAAACCGAACAAAGACAGGCACTCGAAATACAAAATGAGTTAAAAGATTCTGCTATTGCACAACAACAACAATTGACTACGCTTGCAGAACGGGAACAACAGTTACAGTTCAATGAACTGGAAAAAGAAAGACAATTAAACAATTCACTTTTACGTGAAAACGAACTAAAACAACAACTCCTGAATGATGATAGAAAACGAAGCCGCTTATTGTGGACAGGAATAAGCTTGCTAACGATGGCAGGAGCTGTTATCTTTTACCAGTATCGCCGCCAGTTCAATAAAAATAGTATTATAGAAAAACAAAGAGAAGACCTCGAGATATTGAACCGGGAAATCCATCATCGGGTAAAAAACAATCTGCAGGTGATCTCCAGTCTCTTAGACCTCCAGTCAGAAGCTACTGATGATACCAGGACGGCAGAAAAATTCCAGGAAGGAAGCCAACGGGTACAAAGTATGGCCTATATCCATCAAAATCTATATCAGGGGGAAAGCATTGACACAATTGATATACAACAATATGTGAGAATGCTTACCAATAACCTGATGCAATCGTATAATGCAGATGCAGACAAAATAACACTCACAGCTGACATTGAAGCCATTAAACTGCATTCAGATACAGTAATCCCGTTAGGAATGATTATCAATGAACTGGTAAGTAATGCCTTAAAATACGCTTTCAAAAACAAAGAAGAGGGGCAAATACATGTGACTCTTAAAAGAATAAACGAAAAACTACTGCTCCAGGTAAAAGATAATGGAATCGGTATACCGGAAAATATTGATGTGACGACCGGCAACTCTTTTGGCTATAAAATAATTAAAGCTTTTACGCAAAAGTTGAAAGCCCTGATGACAATTAATAGCCAGGATGGAACTGATGTTCAATTATTGATATCCCGATACAGAATAACCTGATATGTTTACTTTACCAATAAAAATAATAATAGTAGAAGATGAACCGTTGATTGCGGAAGGGATAGCACTCCACCTGAAAAATTCTATTTTCTCCGTATCAGCTATTGCCTATGATGCTGATGAAGCACTTCAATTACTTCAAACAAAAACTCCAGATATTGCCATTCTGGACATTAACCTTGAAGGTGGAAAAGATGGAATACAAATAGCTGAATATATAAACAAAGTATGCCCCATGCCCTTTATCTACCTCACTTCTTATTCTGATAAAGCAATTATGGATCGGGCGAAAGCTACATCTCCTTCAGGCTTTATTGTCAAACCTTTCAACAAAAACACCCTTTTAGCTTCACTGGAAATTGCTGTCAGTAATTTTTCGCAACATAGTAACAATCATGTTCCGCAATTATCACTGGGGAAAATAAATAAATTCCTGCCCGACCCCTTAAGTGAAAGAGAGTATGAAATATTGCAATTGTTATATGAGGGTAAAAGTAACCAGGAAATTTGCGATATGCTTTTTATTGCCATGAATACAGTTAAAAGGCATGTGACCAATACCTACTTCAAACTTGATGTAAAAAGCCGTACAGAAGCTATTACACAAATCCGAAATTTAATGTTGAAATAATTCCTTCGCTGCCGACATTCACCTACAACAGGAATATTTAAGTCTGCAAATAGGACTGAATTACCTTTTTAAAACGGTCAAAAATCACACCCGGGTGTTATCATACTCACCGGTTTTCAGTTCATCTTAGTGATGAAATTCTTTCTGTAATAAAATGACGTTATGAAAAAAATAATAGCTGGAGTCCTGACGCTGTTAACAATTTTTTCTGTCCATGCGCAAAGCTACACGGCACGAATGGATGTAAGTGCGCAAGAAATATTATCGCCGGGTAGTAATCAAAGTATAAGTATAACAATAACCAACACATCTAAATCTGCATTTGTAATCGGTAAAAGTGAATATGCATTAGTAATGCATTATCAGAAATCAACAGCAGCCGGCCAGGTATTTAATCAAAGGTACCGGTTGCCCGAAACTCTTCAGCCGGGCATGAGTTACACATTTGCCAGAGTATCTTTTAAATCTCCTATATATCCCGGAGATTATCCTATCCGCATAACATTCGAATGGGGAAACCAGGTAATAGTTGAAAGAATCATAACATTTATAGTAGAGCCAAACTATAATGCCTCTATTTCAGCGAAAAGATTAACACTCCCTAATGAACCTGATACAGATTTACAGTTCAGTATTTCCAATACCGGGAGTACAGCCTGGCCAGAAGGAAAGTATGGCTTACGATTTCAATTACGAAAAGCCCCTGGTGCTGCTACCAGGCAAGATCAGTCAAAATTTAATACTGAACCCAGACAATTTGAATCATGGGATTTTGAACCGGGCGAAAGTGATGATATTATATTAAAAGACTTCAGGCTTCCATCTGTTCAAGGTGACTATGTTGTCAGAGTTCAGTTACAGCTAAATGGAAATATTTTTGAAGCCGATGGAGCTGCCCGCGACTTTACATTCAAAATAAAAAATTAAATACTTTCTCCATATTCACTTACGCTAAACTAAAAAAGTATGAAAAAACAAACTATTCTGCCGTTTCTTCTTGCAGCCTGCATCCTTATGTCCTCCTGTAAAAATTCTTCACCAGAGACCAAATGGGAAAAAATAGAACTGGGCTCAATGGGTTTATCTGTAGAAGTTCCTTTTACATTCAAAGAAAAAAATATTGAAAGCCAGCTTACTCCAGCAGTAAAAAAACTGATTAAAAAAATGGAAACTTTTGTAAATGATGAAAAAGGAAGTTATTATGCCATAAACATGGCTGAATATGGAGACGAAGTAGAATTTACTATGGACAGGGCTGTCGATGGTGCTCTGAATGAAATGCGGCAAAAAGCAGGAGGAAAAATAAGTAACCGAAAAGATGAGATGAAAAAAATCAATGGTAATGAAGCATCTCTTACAAGTGCCACCATTACGGACAGGAATGATAGCAAAATGGAGTTTCAAATGGCCATCATCAATAAAGGCCAGAAAATGTACCAGCTTATGGGTTTATATAAACAGGGCAGTGATGAAGCCCGGAAAAATACCGCCAAAATGCTGGAATCAATACATATCAATCAAGATGATCTTTAAACAAATAAAGAACAAAGACATGAAAAAATATATATTAATCTTCATTTTCGGCATTACCTATCCGGTCTTATCATCGGCACAAACATGGCCTGAAGACGTGACTTATGTAGCAATTGTGGCTAATGATTCAGTAATAACAGAAGGCAATCTTTCAAGTGGAAAAATCATTAGCGATCTGAGCTGGGCATCCAGTAGTTCAAATGCCTGTTTTACAGCCGTACAATTTCCGAAATTCCAGGGGAACCATGTTTTTTATGGCATTACTATTACAGCTGGTTCTATTATTAAGATAAAGGCAATCCCTTTCAATAAAGATGAAGAGATGAGTCTTTATGGATACATGCTTAACGAAAAAGAAATCAGATTGGTACCAGATCTCCACAAATCAATTAATTGTGAAGCTGATTATAAAAGAGACAGACCTGTAAAAGGGAAATTGTCTACAAATGAAAGAGAAATAGAGTTCAGAAACCCCACTACAAACACATTTCATATTATCATTGGTGTATCAGC
>JACDJC010002681.1_pt1 | contig 13660 bp, 10 predicted proteins | sample 7454191 | NCBI WGS metagenome assembly JACDJC01 (sample SAMN14253291, study PRJNA609438) | sludge metagenome | isolation source: sludge after 25d culture with pyrite and EDTA | collected 2018-12-20 | reverse complement strand
CGTCGTGGCAGCGGAATCTCTGGATCGCATCGATCGACGGTGGCGACTCATCGATCATCGCCTTCGAGGCTGCCGGCCTCACGCACCCCTCAGGCGAGCAGGTCGCGGACCGCGGTGCGACCCTGGGCGATGCACGCCGGGATGCCGAGGCCGCCGAGGTCCGCACCTGCGAGCCGCACTGCCGGCAGGTCGTCGTCGAGCGCCGAGCGGGTCCGCTCGAGCAGCTCGAGGTGGCCGACGGCGTACTGGGCGAAGCCCGGCGACCAACGCGTCACGCGCGCCGCCACCGTTGCCGCGCTGATGCCGAGCACCTCGGACATCTCGGCCTGCAGCGCGGTGATGAGCTCGTCGTCGTCGAGGGACGAGGGGCGGTCGTCGTGGCGATGCCCGGCCGCGACGCGGAGGATCACGTGGGTGCCGTCATCCCACTGCGGCCACTTGCTGGACCCGAACGACACGGCGGTCATCAGCCTTCCCGCGTCCCGAGGCACCAGCACCCCCGAGAGGTCATCGGGGAGCGCGACCAGGTGACGGGGGAGCGCGAAGGTCGTGAACGCGACCGGCACGTGGACGATCCGGCGCAGCTCAGCTGCCGTCCGTGGGCTGGCCTCAACCAGCACCTCGGCGCCGACCGGTGCCGGCACGGCCAGCACGACGGCGTCGGCGTCGATCGTGGTGCCGTCGGCCAACGCCACATCGACCCCGTCGGTGCTGCGCCCGCCGGCGACGGATCGGATCCCGGCGACGGCGGCGTCGGTCCGCAGCTCTGCGCCCCGGGCTCGCAGTTGGTCGACGAGCTCGTCCACCAACGTCTCCGTTCCGCCGATCAGCGCCCGGAACACCGGGCCCTGCGTCGGGGCACCGTCCACACGTCTCCGGAGGGCGTCGATCAGGCTGCCGCCGTCGGCCACTGCCGCGGCGAGCTGCGGCGTGACGGCACGGAGCGAGAGCTCGTCGATGTCGCCGGCGTTGATGCCGCCGACGAGCGGCCCGACCACGTGGTCGACGACCTCGTCCCCGAGGCGGTCGCGCAGATGGGTGCCGATGCTCACGTCGGCGCCCGGCGCGTCGGTGCCGGCGAACCGCTCGGGTTCCTCGGCCACCCGCTGCAGCGCGGCATCGGACACCATCCCGGTCGCGGCCAGGTCGTCGACGTCGAGGGGTACTCCCAGCACGTGTCGGGCGGGGTAGGGGCGAAGTGCTCCAGCGGACCACACCGCCGCTCGACCGACAGCGGGCTGTGTGAGCTGGTCGCCCAGCCCGAGCTCGACGCAGAGCTCGACGGCGTCGGGCACCCGAGCCAGGAAGTTGTCGGCTCCCTCGTCGACGACGAGCGGTCCGGTCGGCAGGTCCAACGCCGAGGTGCGGACCTTCCCGCCGAAGCGGGTCGATGCCTCCAGCACGGTCACCGACACTCCGCGGCGGCTGGCCTCCCACGCAGCGGCGAGCCCGGTGACGCCGCCGCCGATGATGACGAGGCGAGGTCCGGGGTCGGTCGCCGCCGTCATGTCTCGGCGTCCCCATCGCGGACTCCCGTGCTGGTTGTTGGAGCGGACCTCGCACGGGGTGTTCCGGCCACGATCCGGGCGAGCGCTCCCATGACCCGCTGGTCGTCGTTGACGACCTGGGTGCGGCCGAACGCCAGGCCGTGGGCCGCGGCGACGGCTGCGGCGTCGACGTCGAGGTCGTAGAGGACCTCCAAGTGGTCGGAGGTGAACCCCTGGGGCACCACGAGGATCCCGTCGGAGCGTCCGGTCTGGGCAAGGTCGCGGATGATCTCGGCGATGTCCGGACCTCGCCACGGTTCCGGGGTCCGCCCCGCCGACTGCCACCCGAGACCCCATCCTGCCCAGGTCGCCAGGCCGGCGGCGCGGGCGGTGGCGTCTGCCGACTGGTGCAGCTGGTCCGGGTAGGGGTCACCGTCGAGCACCCGCTCGGGCAGCGAGTGCGCGGTGAACACGACCTTGGTGCGCTCGGGCAACTCGGTCAGACCGGCGCGCACGGCGTCAGCCTGGAAGTCGATGAGCTCGTCGAGGAGGTGCCAGCTGGCGATGCCGGCGTAGGGCACGTTGTGATCGGCCGCTGCCGTGGCGGCGCGATCGTGGTACTGACCGACGCTGCCGGCGCTGTAGTGCGGGGCCAGCACCACCCCGACGATCCGTTCCACGCCGGCAGCGACGAGCTGCGCCGTCCCGTCCTCCACGAACGGCGCGGCGTGCTTGGCGCCGAACGCCACCACGAACTCGTCCGGGGACTCGCGGTCCAGGGAGTCGGCGATCGCGGCGACCTGGGCACGGGTGCGCTCGGCCATCGGCGACGTGCCGCCCAGTGCGTCGTAGCGCCGGAGGAGATCGGCCAGCTGCTCAGGTGTCGGCGGACGTCCTCTCCGGATGTGGGTGTAGTAGGCCTCGACGTCGGCGGGCCCGGCCGGCGTGCCGTACGCCATGACGAGCACACCGGTGCTCACGCCTGAGCCCCCGCCTCGCCGGAGCCAGCCTCGTCCGAACCTGCCTCGTCCGAACCCGCGTCGTCCGAACCCGCGTCGTCCGAACCTGCCTCGTCCGAACCCGCTGCGGCTGTGCTGGTGCCGTCGTGCCGCCAGGAGTGCACGTGGTCGACCAGGCGTTCGAGCACCTCAGGGTCGGTCTCGGGGAGCACGCCGTGGCCCAGGTTGAACACGTGGCCGGAGCCGCGGCCGCGTCGCAGCACGTCGTCGGCGGCGGCCCTGGTGGCGTCCCAGCCCGCGACGGGCAGGGCCGGATCGAGGTTGCCCTGCAACGCCGTTCCGGCCGGCACGCGGGTGCGGGCGGCGTCCAGCGTCGTGCGCCAGTCGACACCCACCACGTCCGCGCCGGCAGCGGCCATCAGCCCGAGCAGCTCGCCGGTGGACACGCCGAAGTGGATTCGGGGGACGCCGAGCTCCCCGGCGGCGGCCAGCACCTTCGAGCTCGCGGGCAGGACGAACCGCTCGTAGTCCGGCGGCGACAACGCTCCCGCCCACGAGTCGAACAGCTGGACCGCGGATGCGCCCTCGGCCACCTGCGAGCGCAGCGAATCGATCGCGAGGTCGGCCAGACGATCCATCAGCTCGTGCCACAGGACCTCGTCGCCGTACATGAGCGCCTTGGTTCTCACGTAGGTGCGTGACGGCCGTCCCTCCAGTAGGTAGCTGGCCACGGTGAACGGTGCACCGGCGAACGCGATCAACGGCACCGGAAGGTCGCGCACAAGGTTGCGCACCGTCTCGAGCACGTACGGCGTGTCCGCCTCCGGGTCGAGCCGGCGCAGCCGGGCCAGGTCCGCACGTTCCCGGAACGGCTGGGCGACGACGGGACCGACGCCGGGTTCGATGTCGACGCCGAATCCGATCGCGTGGACCGGGGTCATGATGTCGGAGTAGAGGATCGCTGCGTCGGTGCCGTAGCGGCGGACGGGTTGCAGGGTGATCTCGGTCGCCAGGTCCGGGTCCGCGATCGCCCGCAGGATCGTCCCGGTGCCGCGGATCGCCCGGTACTCGGGGAGCGACCGGCCGGCCTGGCGCATGAACCACACCGGGGTGTGCTCGCTCGACAGACCCCGACAGGTGCGGATGAACGCGCTGTCGTCGTGGCGTTGCTCGGGCTGGAGGGATCCCGTCATCGTCCGCGAGTCAACCACGGGCCCCTGAGCCGTCCCAATGCCGACGCCGGCAGCGGAAGGTCGGCATGCCCGTCGCCGTAGGGTGACGGGGTGCGCCGCTCGATCGATGACGACCAGGTACCCGTCCCCCCGCTGTTCGAGGACGACCTCGCGGACCTGGCCGACGACGGTGCCGAACCGGTCCCGGTGAACTGGGCGGTGTCGATCTGCGACGACTACGAGGACGCGTCGCCACGCGTCCAACTGCTCGTCGAGGAGGTCGGGGCCGACCGGGTGCCGATGATCGCCCACCTCGACGCGGACCGCGCACGTCGGCTCCGACTGGCCTTGGCCTCGGCGCTCAGGGAGGTCGGCCAGGACCCGGGCCGCTGAGCCGCTCGTGGGGTGGGGGTGCACCGAGGCTGACGGTGGGCCAGACGGCCCGGAACGAACAGAGCCGGAACGAACATCGCGCCGGAACGAACATCGCGCCGGAACGAATATCGCGCCGGAACGAAGGATGGCCAGGACGAAGTGGGGCGTACTCCGTCCTGGCCGAGTCGAGCCTCTCCCAAGGGCGGCCGACAGACAGAGAGTGTTGTGCACGGCGCAGCGCTGCAACAGGGCTGAACTGGGTTCTTGGATCACGTTCACTCTTTGCCAGCGAACATTCGCTCGCTATCCTCGCCGGCGAGGAGGGAGCATGGGACCGGGGGATGACGCGGACGGCGATGTCCGCCTGGAACGTCAGCGAGCGGCGAGAGGCACTGCCAAGGACCGCCTGCACGCGACGGCTGTTCGTCTGTTCGCGGAGGCGACGCTGGATGACCTCGCCGCGTTCGCGACGGTCGGTCGGCTCGCCGGTGAAGCCGGGTTGTCGAGCGGGGCGATCTACTCGGCGTTCCCGACCCCGCCGACATCGGAGCGAACGGCTCCACAGGCGGTGATGCGCGACGCCTTCCTCGCCTTCGACTTCACCGACCAGGAGATCGTCAGCGGCGTGGCGGAGCTGTTCGACTCGACGATCGCCAGTCCCGAGGACACGGGTCGGCTGCTCGAGGAGCTGGCCGACCGGGTCGCCGATCCGGTGGTCGACGGGGTCCGGAACCCGGACCGCTGGGCCTACACACACCTCTGGCTCGGCGCAGCGATCGCCAAGAACGACCCCGAGGTCACCTCGATGCTCCAGACCTACTACCACGGCATCGAGGAGGAGTACGCGTCGGTCGTCGCGAAGATCCTCGACAGCACGGGCCGGGCACCCATCGGTGACCTGGGAGCACACGGCATCGCCCGTGTGTTGATCGCCGCGGTCGACGGCGCTGCCATCCGTTTGCGCATCGACCCGACCGTCGATGGGACCCTCGTGTCCACGATCCTGCTCGGTGTGTTCGCAGCGTTGACACGCCGGATCGACGAGGAGGACGACCTGTTCGCCCGTCGCATCGCCGTCGTCGGGGACGGAACCCCCGAGCCCGCTCTGCTGGATGCCGTCGCGACTGCGGTGCGGAGGGTCGAGGCGGCGGAGGGGTGGCCGGCTGTCACGTTGCCCCGCATCGCCGAGATGGCCGGGATCGCCGAGGTGTCGCTGGTCGCTGTGTACCCGACCCGCCACCACCTGGCCAGGATCGCCTGGGACGACGTGGTGGATCGGCTGGGACGGCGAGCAGCGTCGCGTTCCCAGATCGACCTCGACACGCAGGTCGTGCAACTCGTGACCGACATCGCCGAAGCAGCGTGCTCCCAGCGCTCCCTGGTGTCGTCGATGCTCACCGCCCGTCTGCACGACGTCTCCTCCGTGGCGATCGACGACACCGTGCCGGATCGGGCGGCATCTCTGCTGGCGAGTCTTCTTCCTGCCGACGACGCGTCGGTCGCGGCGCGGGCCACCGTCGACGCGCTGTTGATGGGCGCGGCGGGCTCCGATGTGGGTGCCGATGATCTGGCACGCCTGTTCAGCGCCGGAGTGGCGCGAGTTCGGGTGGGCGAGCGATGAGCGGCACCGACGGAGCGAAGTCGGGCGACGCGCCTCCCACCTCGACCTCGACGGCCGAGCGCCTGATCGAGTCCGCTCGATCCCTGCTCACGAACGCGACCCTGGACGACCTCGCCGAGTTCGTGACGGTCCGGCGGCTGATCGACTCGACGGATCTGTCGAGCGGTGCGGTGTACTCGTCGTTCACCCCTGAGGCCGGGATCGGGGCACGGCAACGGAGCGCGGCCCAGGTCGCGACGAGGGAGGCGTTCCGTTCGCTCAGAGCGGAGTACGACGAGTCGGTGGTCGATCTGGTGCGGGTGCTGGTCGACTCCGCGGCCGAGCGGTCAGAGGGGAGTGCCGACTTCCAGTTCCCCCTGGCGGAGATCCTCGCCGCCTACACCGTCGCGGTCGCGCGGGGTGAGGCCGGTGACCAGGGCTGGAGCTACACCCACCTGTTCCTGGGTGCCGCAGTGTCGTTGAACGATCCCGAGGTCGCGGCGTTCCTGTCGGATGCGTTCCTCCGCTACGAGCAGATGTACGCACCAGCGCTCGAGGAGCTGATGAGGCTGACGGGACGCGTCCTCATCGACGGCGTCGACCTCCACCAGATCAGCCGCATGCTGATCAGCGTCGGCGACGCCTGCGCGTTGCGGGTGCGCGTCGATCCTGACGCGGACCATCGGATGCTCGCATCCATGTTCGTCGCGGTGTGGGTGGCGATGACCCGCCGGGCCGACGACCGCGACGACCAGTTGGGTCCACGCCTGGCCATCCATGGGCGATCCCCGCTGACCGCCGAGGAGGTCGAGCGCGTCCGTGCGGCGGTGCTGCGGGTGTGGGGGCGCGCCGGGTGGCCGGCCGTGACCCTCGCCAAGGTCGCACAGCTGTCGGGCGTCTCCGACGCTCAGCTCGCGGGCCAGTACCCGAGTCGACACGAGCTGGCTCCGTTCGTGTGGGACTCCGTCGTGGACCACATCGCCCGTCGCGACGAGGCACGTCAAGGGCTGAGCCCGGGACAGCGACTCGTCGAGCTGGTCGATGACCTGTGCGACACGACGTGCGCTCAGCGGGCGCTCACCGCGTCGCTGCTGATCGCGCACCTGGGAACGGTCCACGTCGAGCCCGCCGAGGCGGCCGACCCCGGATCCGAGCGGATCGTCGAGCACCTGGCTTCGACGATCCGCTCCGCCGTGGACGCCGTCGCGGTCGACATGTCGCGCCGACCCACCCTGCCTGCAGCGGGCGACGGCTTCCGGGTGATGGCGAGAGCCACGCTCGATCTCGTGCTGCTGCGCGCAGCGCGGTCGACGATGAGCGGGACGGAGCTGGCAGCGATGATCGTCGACGGGATGGCGGGCTCCGGCATCCCGATCGCGGACGCTGATCGGACCGCCGACGGATCGGACCGCTGACCGTCGGACCACCGACTGGTCGGACCACCGACCGATGGGACGGGAGGAGCGGCTCAGTAGCCGGCGTCGACGTCGATCGGCCCGAGCAGGTCCTGGCCCTTCGCCCAGCGGGCGACGTTCTCGGTGATCCGGCCCGACAGCAGCGGCACGGCCATCTCGGGCGTGTTGGCGACATGGGGCGTCACGATGGCGTTGGGCGCCGCCCAGAGCGGGTGGCCGTCGGGCAGGGGCTCCGGATCGGTGACGTCGAGTGCCGCACCGGCGATCGTGGCGTCGGCCAGCGCCGCAACCAGGTCGTCGGTGACCACGTGGGCACCCCGGGCCACGTTCACCAGGTGACAGGACGAACCCATCAGCGCCAGGCGACGGGCGTCGATCACCCCGACCGTGTCCGGGGTGAGGGCGAGAGCCAGCACCACCAGGTCGGCGTCGGTGATGGCGTCGTCGAGCGCGTCGGGGCCGACGACGCTCACCCCGTCGGTCGACGTCGGCCGATCGGCGTGACGTCGGACGACGGTCGTCGTGCAGTTGAAGGGCGCGATCAGGTGGAGCAGCGCATCGGCGATGCCACCACCGCCGAGCACGGTGACCCGAGCCCCACGCAGGTTCGTGCCGATCGCGCCGTGCTGACGCCACCGCGTCGAGCGTGCGTAGCGATCGAGTCGACGCATCGACGCCAGGGCGAGCGTCAGCGCCATCTCGGCGACGGGTTCCGCGTACACGCCCTTGCCGCACGTCCAGACCCTGCCGTGGTCGACCACGTCGACGTACGGCTCGATCCCGGCCCATGGCAGCTGCACCCATCGCAGGCGGTCGCCGTGGGCGGCCAGCACGCTGCGGAGGCCGTCGGGATCATCGGGCGAGGCCCACAGGAGCGTGGTCGCCTGCTCGAGCGCCACGACGCGACCACCACCGGCTTCGACCGCGTCGCGCAGCCAATCGCGCACGCCCTCAGGCTCGATCGCCATGTCCACGCCGGCACCTGCACCGATCTCCACAGCGACCAGCAGAGCACACGACCGATACGACCGACCCTGCAACCTGCACCCGGACTGCCACCGGACCTGTCGTCCGGACTGCCGTTGGGTCTCGCCCGCCGGTTGACGTGACCTGTCGGGCGCCGGCGCCGTGTTGGCGAAGCGGAGCGGGGGACTACACTGGCAGATCCCCCGTTTGCGGGTTCGACCCGCGGCAGGAGCACGTGTGGCGAACCATCCCGAGCTCGATGCGGAACAGACGTACGTCGACCACGCCTACGAGTGCCTGGAGCAGACGAAGCAGGCCGTCGAGGCCATGCGCGACAGCGTCGAGGGCGGCCCGGGTGGCACGTTCCAGCACCGCTACGAGCGCGACGTCGTCCACGACCGCGTCGAGGCCCGGCTCCAGCACCTGGAGATCGGCGATCTTTCGCTGGTGTTCGGCCGCATCGACCTCGATCCCGGCAGCGCCGAGGACGTGGCGCCCGGCAGCGTCGCCGTGTCCGACAGCGTCGCGGCTGCCGACGGCGACCGCTTCTACATCGGACGGATCGCCGTCGCCGACGCCGAGCGGAATCCGGTGGTCGTCGACTGGCGGGCGCCGGTTGCCGAGTCGTTCTACCGGGCCACCGGCCGGGACCCCATGGGGTTGCTGCGCCGTCGGCACTTCGCCAGCCGTGGCCGCACCGTGCTCGGCATCGACGACGAGCTGTTCGGTGCCGCCAAGGAGGCGCTCGACGATGGCCAGGTGCATGGCTACGGAGCCCTGATCTCGGCACTCGAGGAGTCTCGTTCCGGTCGCCTGTCCGACATCGTCGGCACGATCCAGGTGGAGCAGGACGTCATCATCCGCTCCGAGCTCCCCGGCGTGCTCGTGGTGCAGGGAGGGCCCGGTACCGGCAAGACGGTGGTGGCGCTGCACCGCGCCGCCTACCTGCTCTACAGCCATCGGTTCCCGCTCGAGGGCCAGGGCGTGCTGGTCGTCGGGCCCAACCGGGTGTTCCTGTCCTACATCGAGCAGGTGCTGCCCAGCTTGGGTGAGGCCGGTGTGCAGATCGCCACGCTCGGCGACCTGGTGCCGCACGTCCGGGTGGCCGGGCTCGACGACGAGGACACCGCCCGCGTCAAGGGCGACCTGCGGATGATCGACGTCGTGCGCCACGCTGTGCGCGACCGCGAGCGGGCGTTGCCCGAGCCGCTGCGCATCCCCTACGGCGTGCAGTGGCTGACGCTGTCGGTGCAGCGGTCCGCCGAGATCATCCAGCAGGCTCGGCGACGGTTCCGCACCCACAACGCCGGCCGCAAGCTGGTCGAGCAGCTGTTCTGGGAGGCGCTGGCCGCCACCTCCCGCTTGGAGGACTCGCCCGAGGTCGTGCGGGAGCGGCTGCGTGGCGACGTCGTGGTGCGCGAGGCACTGGAGCGGATGTGGCCGGTGCTGACGCCGGCAGAGCTGCTCAACGACCTCTACGGATCGCCGGGCCTGCTGAAGCTCGCCGCGCACCGCTACCTGGAGCCCACCGAGTGGAAGCTCCTGTCGCGACCCCGCGAGAGCGTGGCGGCGGAGGTCGTGTTCACCAACCACGACGTGCCGGTCCTCGACGAGGCGCTCGAGCTGTTGGGTCCACGGCCGCGCCACAAGGACGACGACGTGGTCCGCACCTACGGTCACATCGTCGTCGACGAGGCCCAGGACCTGTCGCCGATGCAGCTGCGCGTCCTCGACCGGCGGTCGCTGAACGGCTCGATGACGGTCGTGGGCGACATCGCCCAGTCGACCGGTGCGTGGGCGCACGACGACTGGGACTCGGTGCTCGAGGACCTCCCGTCTCGTCGGCCGCCACGACGGGCCGAGCTCACCGTCGGCTACCGCGTGCCGGGGCCGATCATGGACCTGGCTGCCAAGGTCCTGCGCATCGCCGCGCCGGGCCTGCAGCCACCCACCTCGATCCGCCACACCGGCGATGCCCCGATCTTCAGCGCGTGCTCCGACGTCGACCTCGACATGGAGATCGCCGATTCGGTGCGTCGCGAGCTGAAGGCGGTCGGGTCCGGCAACGTCGCCGTGGTGGTGCCGGGATCGCTCGTGGAGCGGGCCGACGCGGCGCTGACCGACGCCGGCATCGAGCACGGTCGGGCCACCCGTCAGGGCCTGGACCGACAGGTGACGATCGTGCCCACGTCGCTGATCAAGGGCCTGGAGCTGGACTCGGTGATCGTCGTGGAGCCGGCGGCGATCCTGCGTGAAGAGGTGCGCGGTCCGCAGTCGCTGTACGTGGCCCTGACCCGCTCGACCAAGCGCCTGTCGATCGTGCACGCCGAACCGCTCCCCGACGTGCTCCGCTGACCAGGCCACTCGGGCGGCAGGTTTCGCCCTCAGCGCACGTTTCGGACGCGTTCAGGGCGAAACCTCCCGAGCCGCTCGCCGATTCGGTCGCTGATGGCCGTCAGCGGTGGAGGACCACCGGGTGTTCGTGGAGGAACCGGTCGCGCGCCGACGCTTCGCCGATCAGCACCAGGTCGGCTCCCGTCGGCATCGGGACCAGCGGGTCCGGGTTGGTCGTCGTGCGCCCTCGGTCGACGACGGCCACGACGTTGCAGCCGGTACGGCGCCGCAGGTCGAGCTGTGTGAGGGACCTGCCGGCCATCGACTTGGGCACCGGCGTCAGGAACACCTCCAGGTTGTCGGCCAGCACGAGTGAGTCGTTGTCGCCCAGCACGTTCCAGATGGCGGTCGCGCCGAGCGACGCGTAGGACAGCACCGAGTCGGCTCCTGCCCGGTGCAGGGTGGCCACGTTGCGATCGAGGTTGGACCGGGAGATGATCTGCACGTCGGGTCGGAGCCGGCGGCAGTAGATGGTCAGGTAGACGTTGATGTCGTCGTCGTGGGTGGTGACCAACACGGCCGATGCCGTCTCGATCCCAGCTCGTTCGAGCACGTCGATGTCGGCGCCGTCGCCCACGACGTAGGGCCAGTCGTCGCGCACCCGGGTGGCGTCGCGCTCCACGACGGTCACCTGGGTGCCGGTCGCGGCGAGGTTGCGTGCCGCCGAGCGGCCGACCCGTCCACCGCCGATCACGATCGCAGCGTCGATGCTGAACGTCTCGGCGCCGAACGCCGCGTCGTAGGAGCGGAGCTGCTCGGCCGACCCCGCGAGCACCAGCACGTCATCACCGCCGATGACGGTCTCCGGTCCAGGCATGGTGAACACGCCGCGACGCCACAAGCCGGCCAGGCTCACCGAGTACCGGTTGCGCAGGTCCAGGTCTGCGACCGTCCGTCCGGTCATCAGCTCGTCGTTGGGGTTGGCCTCGGCGATCACCAGGTCGCCGAACTCTCCGACCGGGTGCGCCCGGTGGTCGTGGCCGAGGACACGCCGGGCCATCGCGCTGCCGAGCAACGGGCCCATGCGCAGCACGTGATCGCATCCGGCGAGCTCCAGCACGTCGACCGCGGCGTGCTGCGATGCGGTCGCCACGATCGGGACGGTCGTGTTGATCTCGCGGACCGTGAACACGATGTTCGTGTTGGTCGTGTCGGTCTGCGTGGTCGCCACGAGCGCCGCTGACTCCACCCGGGCGGCGCGGTAGGTGGCGGGGTCGTCGAGCTCGCCGACCATCACGCGGTAGCCCTGATCCGCGAGTGAGAGCGCTTCGGTGAGGTCCGCGACCACCAACACGTAGGGAACGCCGGCCGTCCGCGCCTTGTGGATCAGCTCGGTGCTCACGGCGCCGAGCTGGGTGAGCACGATGTGATCGGCGGTCTGCTTGGGAAGCTCGCGGGGCGCCCGGGCCTGGTCCCGGGCCGCCATCCACGGCAGGAACAGGAACTGGATGAACGCGAACGGCAGCAGCACCAGGATGAACAGCGCACCGCTGACCAGCACGACGATCGAGAAGATGCGGCCGAGATCGGAGTGGAACGTGATGTCGCCGAAGCCGAGCGTCGACATCGTGGTCAGGGACCAGTACACCGAGGTCGGCCAGCTGTAGCTGCGGCCTTCGCGCTCCATGATGAGGTGGAACAGGGCGCTGTACGCCGCGACCAGCACGATGAGGAGTCCGACGAGCCACACCACCACGCGCACGTTCGAGCGCGGCCTGCGGAGGGTGGCCCCGAGCGTGTTGAGGATCAGCCCGAGCGACTTCACCCGGTGGACCGTATCGACGGACTGCTCGGGACCGACGGACCGGTGCCCCTCCGGGCGACAATCAGGCGGTGTTCAGGTGGCGGTTGAGGTGCCGGGTCAGGCGCCGGGTCAGGCGGTGACGAGGATGCGGTCGGACGCGAAGCGCCCGAGGCCCACGTGGCGACCTTCGATCTCCACCGTGGCGGTCCCGTCGGGCGACAGCGCGGTCAGCGTGCCGGAGTGGCCGGGCTGGAGCGAGTTCTCCTCCAGGAACGCCAGCATCCCCGGCTCGAACTCGAGCTCCTCGGGGATGCGGGCCACCGTGAAGTCCGCTCCGATCGCCACCGCGCTGAGCGTGGTCGCGTCGGGCGCGTGGTAGTCGGCACCGGGGATCGGGTTGCCGTGCGGGCACGTGGTCGGGTCACCGAGGACTCGTGCGAGCGCTTCCTCGACCGGCTCGGAGATCACGTGCTCCCACTTGCCGGCCTCGGTGTGGGCGTCGGCCCAGGACAGCCCGAGCATGTCGGTCAGGAAGCGCTCGGCCAGCCGGTGGCGGCGGACGACCCGCTCGGCCAGCGTCTTGCCGGACGGCGTGAGCGAGATGGTGGAGCCGATGTCGACGAGGCCCTCGCTCTCCATCCGGCGGATCATCTCCGACACCGCGGGCCGCGAGACCTCGAGGCGCTCGGCGATGCGGGCCTGGATGACGTCGATGTCGTCCTCCCGGAGCTCCCAGATGGCCTCGCAGTACTCCTCGAACGCGGGGTGGAACTCCTTGGAGCGGCTGCCCTTGGCGTCGGTCGACATGGGTCGGATCCTACTTCCGGCGCGGTGGGTGGGCCGGTCAGCGCCACGCTGCCATCAGACGGCGGCGGTCTACGGGCTGGTCGGCACTGCTCGGGTCGAGTCGCCGCTGCCGAACCTGGACGAGACCTACACCTACGAGTCGACGTTTCTGCGCCGCACGGGCCGCAGCCTGCCTGCCGGTTCGGGTTCTGCGTTGACCTACAGCTACCGCGACGGCACGGCGGACGATCCGTGCACGGCGGGGACCCAGACGATCGCGCAGGCGGGTCGACCCTGGCGGTCGCTCTCTGCTGATCCCGACGGCGCCGGTGCGCAGCAGGCGTTGATGTACGAGAGCGTGTATGACGCCGCGGGCCGGGTGCGCGCCTCGACCAGTGGCCTCAAAGCCGCGGTGGAGACGGGTACCAGCCCGTGGACGTGCACGACCTTCGACTCGCGAGGCCGTCCCACGTCGACGGCGTACCCCGCGTACGGCGGTCAGCCGGCTCGGACGGTGACGGCGAACTACGCGGTCGGCTCCAACCCGCTCGTCACCTCGCTCACCGGTCCGGCCGGCACGATCACGACGACGTCGGATGTGCTGGGTCGGACGGTGAGTACCACCGACGTGTGGGGCGTGGTCACCACCGCGACGTTCGACGCGGTCGGACGACCGTCGGGCACCACGGTCACCAAGGGTGCGGTGTCCAGTGCGCGGACGGTGGACTACGACTCGTGGGGTCGGGTGACGACCAGCCGGCT
>JACDJC010002679.1_pt1 | contig 13661 bp, 8 predicted proteins | sample 7454191 | NCBI WGS metagenome assembly JACDJC01 (sample SAMN14253291, study PRJNA609438) | sludge metagenome | isolation source: sludge after 25d culture with pyrite and EDTA | collected 2018-12-20 | reverse complement strand
TCACTTGTCCGCAGGGCGAAGGAGCTCGGTATGGAAGCCCTGGCCATCACCGACCATGGAAACATGTTCGGCACAAAGGAGTTTCACGATGCCGCCACAGCAGCCGGGCTGAAACCTATCCTGGGCTGCGAGATATACGTTGCCCGCACAAGCCTCGAGGACAAGACCTCCGTCGAGGACCGCTCCGGTGACCACCTCATCCTCCTGGCAAAAAACAAAACCGGGTACCATAACCTGGTCAAGCTTGTCTCACAGGCATGGATAAAGGGATTCTACTACAAGCCAAGAATCGACAAGGAGCTCCTCCGCGCGCACAGCGAAGGGCTTATCGCCTCCTCGGCATGCATCGCCGGCGAGGCGGCACAGGAGATCCTCTCAGGTAACATCCGCACCGCCGAAGAAGCCATCCTTTCATATAAGGAGATATTCGGCGATGACTACTTCCTCGAGGTACAGCGCCACGAAACTACGGACCCCACTGCTGACGTTACAGTCTTCCCCCTGCAGCAGAGGGTTATAGCCGCATACCGGGATCTTGCTGCAAAGCACAACATAAAAATCATCGCCTCCAATGACGTCCACTTCATCAGGCAGGACGAGGCAGAGGCACATGACAGGCTCATCTGCCTTAACACCGGAAAGGACATAGACGATCCCAAACGGCTTCGCTATACAAAGCAGGAGTACCTGAAGAGCGGCGAGGAGATGGCTGCGATATTTGCCGATATGCCCGAAGCCCTGAGCAACACCATCGAAATCGCTTCCAGGGTGGAGGAATACAGGCTCAACAGCGAACCTATAATGCCTGATTTCTCCATACCGGAGGAGTTCTCTGACAAGGATGATTACCTCAGGCACCTGACTTTGAAGGGTGCCGCAGAGCGATGGGAGACAATCACCCAGGAGATACAGGCAAGGATAGACTTCGAACTGTCAGTCATTAAGGGGATGGGCTTCCCGGGCTACTTCCTGATAGTGCAGGATTTCCTGAGAGCGGCTCGCGAGATGGGGGTATGGGTTGGCCCCGGTCGCGGCTCGGCAGCCGGAAGCGTTGTCGCCTATGCGCTTCGGATAACAGACATTGACCCGATAAAATATAACCTCCTGTTCGAGAGGTTCCTCAACCCTGACCGCATCTCCATGCCTGACATAGACATTGACTTCGATGAGGACGGGCGCGAGAAGGTGCTTCAGTATGTAGTGAACAAATACGGTCACGACAGGGTTGCACATATTATCACCTTTGGCACCATGGCAGCCAAGATGGCCATCAGGGATGTGGCGAGGGTCCAGAAGCTGCCGCTCCCGGAAGCCATCAGGCTTACAAAGCTGGTGCCGGACAAGCCCGGAACCACACTCGCTTCGGCATACGAAGAGGTGCCTGAACTGCTGAAGGAGAAGGAGTCAAAGGAGCCGCTTGTGGCCCAGACCCTGAAATTCGCCGAGGTGCTCGAGGGAAGCATCAGGCAGACCGGGGTGCACGCCTGTGGCATCATCATAGGCAAGGATAACCTGTGCGAACACATTCCCATATGCACAGCAAAGGACACAAACCTCTACGTTACACAGTACGAGGGGAACCACGTTGAATCGGTCGGGCTGCTGAAGATGGACTTCCTGGGGCTGAAAACCCTCTCAATAATGAAGGACGCCGTTGACAATATCAAAAAATCAAAGGGGGTCACAATCGATCTTCAAACACTGGAGCTCGACGACAAAATCACCTATGAGCTCTTCAGCAACGGCGAAACCACCGGCGTGTTCCAGTTTGAATCAGTTGGGATGAAGCGCTACCTGCGTGAACTGAAGCCTAACCACTTCGGTGACCTTATTGCAATGAACGCCCTCTACCGCCCCGGGCCGATGGAATACATCCCGCAGTATATCAGGCGCAAGCACGGCAGGGACAAGATCATCTACGAGGTGCCTGCAATGGAAAAATTCCTGAAGGAGACTTACGGGATAACCGTGTATCAGGAACAGGTGATGCTTCTATCACAGGAACTGGGCGGATTTACGAAGGGACAGGCCGACTCGCTGCGCAAGGCGATGGGCAAGAAGAAGCGTGACATAATGGACAAGCTGAAAGAGCAGTTCATCGAAGGTTGCCGCGTGAACGGATATGACCAGAACACAATCAATAAGATCTGGACTGACTGGGAGTCATTTGCAGAATACGCATTCAACAAGTCACACTCCACCTGCTACGCCCTGATAGCCTACCAGACGGGGTATCTCAAGGCTAACTACCCGGCTGAGTTCATGGCAGCCGTGCTCAGCCGCAACATCAGTGACATCAAGAAGATCACCGTCATGATGGAGGAGACACGGCGGATGGGTATCGAGGTGCTTGGACCGGACGTCAATGAGAGTTTCCTGCAGTTCACAGTAAACCGCAGCGGTAACATCAGGTTCGGTCTCGGAGCCATCAAGGGTGTTGGCGAAAATGCCGTTCTTCACCTGATAGAGGAGCGTGAGAAAAACGGACCCTTCAGAGACATCTGGGATCTCGCCGAGAGGGCAAACCTCAACACTGTCAACAAGAAGATGCTTGAGGCAATGGTTGTCTCGGGAGCCCTCGACGGACTTCCGGGGATGACCCGTGCACAGTACTTCTCCGCTGACGGAAAGGGCTCCAGCTTCCTCGAAAGCCTCATCCGCTACGGCACAAGCGTGAAAAACATAAAAAACAGCACCCAGCAGTCTCTCTTCGGTGACACCGGCGGATTCGAGCTGGTGCGCCCGGAACCTGCGCCATGTGCCGACTGGACCAAGCTTGAGAAGCTCAACAAGGAGAAGCAGGTAATAGGCATCTACCTCTCATCACACCCTCTTGACGACTTCAGGCTTGAGATCAACACCTTCTGCAATGCCACCCTTGCCGATCTGCAGAACCTGAGCGAGTTTGCAAACCGTGAGGTATGCGTTGCAGGCATCGTCACTGACACCCGCAGCGGGGTGACAAAAAACGGAAAGCCCTTCGGGGGATTCACATTGCAGGATTATTCTGATTCATTCTCATTCCTGCTGTTTGACAAGGATTATGTCGCGTTCAGCAACTATTTCAGGAATGATTACCAGCTGCTTGTCAAGGGAAGAGTCCAGGGACGACACTTCAATCCCGATGAGCTTGAGTTTAAGATAAAGGAAATTCACCTTCTGACAGCAGTGCGTGAAGATCTCATCAAATCGATAACAATCAAGCTCAAACCGGAACTGGTGAACACCGAGTTCATCAAGAACCTGAAATCAATAATCACGGAGAACCCCGGGAACAAATCGCTCAAATTTCTGTTGATAGACCATGACAACAAGATTACGATACCGCTCTTCTCGCGAAGCATAAAGGCCGGCATAACAGATGAGCTCCTTGGATGGATCGAAGATAATCCCGAACTCGATTTTAAGGTAAATTAGCACGGCGGTACGTTTTGTATCAGCTGAATTTTGTAAGTTTGAATAAATGAAGAAAAACAGTAACAGAAACAAATAATACTATGGCACAGCAAGTTAACGACAGCAATTTTGATGAGGTTGTATTGAAGTCAGACAAACCCGTAATCGTGGATTTCTGGGCTGAATGGTGCGGACCCTGCAGGATGATTGCCCCGTACATTGAGCAGATTGCAGAGGCTTACAAGGATAAGGCGCTCGTCGTTAAGTGTGATGTAGACAGCTCACCTGACGTTGCCCGCAGGTTCAGCATAAGGAATATCCCTACTGTTCTCTACTTCAGGAACGGGGAGGTGGTAGACAAGCAGGTGGGGGCAGCTGCCCGCTCGGCGTTCGAAGCCAAACTCACGCCACTGCTCTGATCCGCTTATGAAGGTTTGTGTTTTTGCAGCTTCCAGCAGCCGCATTGATGATGCCTACAAGAAGTCTGCTGAAGAACTTGGCGTGGCCTTCGCCCGCGAAGGTGTGCATGCTGTCTACGGTGGCGGAGGGATAGGACTGATGGGCATCTTTGCCGATTCACTGATGGCACACGGAGGATCAGTCACCGGAGTGATCCCGGGATTCATGATGGATGAGGGCTGGGGACATGACGGGGTGACTGATATGATCGTGACACCGGACATGTCAGAACGGAAGAAGACTATCTTCGCCATGTCAGATGCAGCCGTGGCGCTGCCCGGCGGAGTGGGCACACTGGAGGAACTTACGGAGGTGATAACCCTCAAGCAACTGGGCCAGTTCAACAAGCCAATTATCATTGTTAATGTTGACGGATTTTATGACCACCTGATAGAATTCTTTGACCATATGGTCAGAAGCCACTTCATGCGGCTCGAACACAAGGATATATGGCAGATTGTCACAACTGCCGACGAGGTGGTGCCGGCCATCCTCAACTATACCGGCTGGCACGCCGATCCGAAAGTGATTGCAAGGATCTGATCTCTGACCTGCAGATGACCTGCAGGCAATCGGCAGTGATCCGGGGTGATCCGGAGTGACTGCGGGGTGATTGCGGGGTGATTGCGGGGTGATTGCGGAAGTCTTGTCTTCTTACCCGGAAAGGGTCAGGAGCCAGCGGGGAGAGTTACGGGATTCTTGTTCCTATAAACAATATGTCATCCACCTGGGGCACACTGCCCATCCACTCCCTTATTGACTTTTCCAGTCGGCGCTTCTGCTCATCTACCGGCAACATGTAGATTTTTGAGAGAAGTGCCCTTATGTTTACGGTCTTGAATTTCTTCTCATGCTGACCACCGAACTGGTCACCAAAGCCGTCAGTGAAGATATAGAGCATATCTCCGGGCCTGACATCTACCTTTTTGTTCGTAAAGCTCTTACGGGCCTGGCCGTCAATCATCCCTATCGGGAACCTGTCACCCCTGTAGATAGTCACAACCCCGTCGCGCACATGGTACAGCGGCTGATATGCTCCGGCATATTCAACCGTATGTTCCAGGATGTCATATGAGACAATAGAGATATCCATCCCGTCACGCACCGCTTTTTCGCTTCGCTGGAGAAGGGAATGAACAACCTCTATGTTAAGATGGTCAAGTATCTCTGACGGCCTTGTTATTCCGCTTTCCCTGACAATCTTGTTGAGGGAGTTGTGGCCGATTATTGACATGAACGCGCCTGGCACACCGTGACCCGTGCAGTCGACCGCCGCAATATACTGTTTGAAACCGCTGTCATGCATCCAGTAGAAGTCGCCGCTGACAATATCCTTTGGCATGTAAAGCACGAAAGTGTCATTGAAATAGTTTTCAGGTGGCATCATTGCTGCCTGTATTCTCTCGGCATACCGTATGCTGGCGGTTGTGTCCCTGCTCTTCTCCTCCAGCTCGAGGCTCTTGCTCACAACTTCGGCTGTTCTCTCCTCCACCTTAGCCTCGAGGTATTCCTTCTCACGCCTCAGGGACCTCTCGCGTATTGTAATGAAGAGATAGATCCCTGCCGCCAGGAAGGTGGCACACAGGATGATGAACCATGATGTGGCATAAACAGGCCCCCTGATTGAGAAGGAGAGCTTTGCGGGCACCTCGTTCCAGTAGCCGTAGTTGTTTGAGGCCCTTACCATGAATGTATACCGGCCCGGCCCGAGGGAGGAGTATGCAGCCCTGCTCTGGTCCGTTGTGATCCAGTCCTCATCAGCCCCTTCAAGCATAAACTGGTACCTTACGGCACCGGGGTTGACCAGGCAGATGCTTAGGAAATCAAAGATGATCCTGTTCTGGGTATGCATCAGCCTGACACCGTCACGCATCGGGAATATCTCATAGTTGACAAGCGTCCGCCAGATATGTGTGACAGGCTCAGTCACCATCGGAGGTATCTTCGAAGGGGTTAGCTTCATGGCTCCGTTGGAGGTCCCGAACCAGAGATCACCCATGTCATCAGTAAACGAAGCATTTGGCCGTGTCTCTATTCCCGTGAAGCCGTTCTTCTCATTGAAGGAGGAGATTTTACCGGTGTTGCTGTCATACCTGTTAAGCCCCAGGTTGGTCCCGATGAAAAGGTTGCCGGAACGGTCAGACTGAAGCAGGTTCACCGAGTTCATCAGCAAACCGTCAGCCTCTGATATCTTCTTTATGACCGCATCGTTCTTCAGCCCGTAGAGTCCGTCTATCGTCCCGACCCATATGATCCCGTCAGGAGTCTCCGTGATTGCTGTCGGATGGACATCACTCCTGAATGTCACGGAGGTGAATTCATTACTGCCCGGAATATGCTTGGTCAGCCCGTTTCGTTCCTCGGTGCCGATCCAGAGGCAACCGCGGCTGTCGCAGAACAGTGTGGTTATATTATTGCCCGTCAGGCCGTTGATCTGGGTGAAGGTCTGGCTCTCCTTTCGCTTCACATCCCACAGGATGAGGGCACGGTCTGTCCCTATCCACAGATTGCCCCGCTGGTCCGTGGTCATAGCCCCGATCCTTAGTGAACGAAGACTCGCGTTGAGGTCAAGGTCATACCTGTAATTCTTCTCAACCATGTCATACCTGTATACCTCGTCTCCCGATGTGGCGATCCATACATTCTCGTTGCCGTCAGGCCTGATTATGTTAACCTGGATCCCTTCGAGGGCCGGAGGAAAACCGTTCAGCTTGATCCGGTCCTCTTCCTTGAGAGCAGGATTGTAAAGCGCCATCCCTTTCCCTGTACCAAACCAGTACTTGCCGGAAGGATCCTGCGCAATTGTGAAGACATCATTTGAGGGAAGGAACTGCGGTGCCAGGTAGGAGGTGAAGTGATCTCCCTTGTATATGAACAACCCGGCGTCCCGGTCAGCAATCAGTACGTTCTTTTCCTTGTCCTCTATCATGCATAGTATATGCTGAGCCTTCAATCCGTTGCTGTTGTTGAAGACCGTTGCCCCTTCCGGTGAGAATACAGTTATCCCTCCCCTGCTCTCCCAGTCTTCCATTGATGAAACCCATATGTTTCCACGGTAGTCTTCAAGGATATAGGTGACGAAGTTTCCCCACAGTCCGTTTCGGGTATCGTAAAAGCCCATTTCCCCTGTCTCTGCATCCTGGCGGTAAAGCCCCCCGTTAAAGGTTCCGAACCACATGTTGCCCCGCGAGTCTTCAAAGATTGTTGTTGTCAGGAAGTAACGGGTGAGCCCTTCAGGATTATACGGTATGAACCTGTCACTTGCATGGTCATACTTCTTTATTCCCATGTCAGTGATGCAGAAAAGGTTGCCGCGACGGTCAGCATAGAAGCCGAAGGCATCATTGCTGAGACCCTGGCGTCCCATATACTGCTGCCCGGTCATCAGGACAGCCCTGTGGGCGGGCATGTCAAGACGAAGAGCTCCGCCGAGAGATGTTGAAATCCAGATTGAACCTTCATACTCCACAATACCTGTTACATCTCCGGTAAGGCTCGTAACCGGTCTGACCGGGTCACTGATACGGGCGGAATCAACACCCACAAACATCCCGGGGGAGAATGAGAGTCGTCTGATTATGTTGTCCTCGATTATTGAGAGCCCACCCCCTATGTGTCCGAGCCACAGCCGTCCCCGGCTGTCCTCGAAAATGCTCTTCACCCCTCCGGGTGCAAGGCTGTCCGATGTCGAGAAATTTTCAAACCGGAGGCCGTCAAAACGGGTGACACCGCTGCCTGTCCCGAGCCAGATGAAGTCATTGGCATCCTGTATGACAGTGTATACCTTGGAGGCGCTCAGACCCTCCTTGGAACCGTACTGTTCAAAATAGTAGTTCTGCCCACTGAGAACCGGGGTCAGGATAATAAGAGACAGAAGCAGCAGGGCTGTGACAAATGGTGATCTTATGCCGGAATTGCTGCTTCGTCCGTACATCAGGTTATTTCTTTACAAAGAAGAAGGTTCCGTCCTCGTCCTTCAATCCCGTTATCTTGCCAAAAGTGGGCTTTTGCTGGTTGTTCAGGGAAACTGCCTTTGTCACCTGCTGCACAATCTCCTCAATTGCAATGCATGTATTCGGATTGCCGCGAAGGGTGTTTGCAAAGGTGCGCGTGAACTGGGAGTCATCAACGGCAAGCTCATAACCGGCCGATGAGAAAATCTGGCTCGACTTGAACTGCGTTGCCCGCCAGTCGGCACAGTTGCGCGGTTTCAGCTCCGAACGCATCGCCTGGTAAAAACTGGGGCCTGACTCGCAGGCATCTGTAATTACAAGCACATGAGTCAGATAGTTCATATAGGACTCCATCGAGGCTCTCAGCGTGTTCAGACTGTAATATGTGAACTCCTCATCCCTACGGGCGTCAACAGGTATCCAGTAACCCACATCATTTATAAACTTGCCGTGCCCGGCGAACCAGATAACAAGTGACTTGATCTGCTTTGCCCTCACCTCATCACGAAGGTCTATCGAGAAAAACTTCTCCATCTGCTGCTTCGTCTGGTTGCGAAGCCTCTTCACCGGCAGCACCTGGTAGTCCTCCTCCAGCACCCCGGTTATCAGGCTGGCATCCTTTGGAGGCCCCTGCAGCTCTGCAAAATTCCGGTAATCACTGTTTTCAATGAAGACAACAAGTGTGTTGCCCATCGGGTTGGAGGCCGATATCGTTGTCCCCTGACGGTTGAGGGCATAGTCCCTGATTGTACGGTTACCGTACTTGTCCTCAACAAGTATCGTAATCTTGTCATTGTTCCTGACATCGATACCCCTTGCAATGAATGAGGGATTCAGGTTGTCCTGCGAGAACTGGGCGCTGATGTTGTCAATCCTGACCGACCTGATCAGATTCTGGTCAAGCACCTTGCCCTCAATGTCAATTGACTGGGTTATGCTGTCAATCACAAGCACGTTCTCCCCGACAATATAGGGAGCAAGTATCTGTATCTCCGGCGGATCGACCTCGGTGCGCCTGATGCGGTAGGTCAGCACCCTTTCGTTGTTGTAGACATCTCTTGCCACAAGGCGCAGGGTTTCATCGGACGGGATCTCCACCTCTGCGGCAAAGGGTATTGTTCCCTTCCCCTCAAATTTTACCGGATGATTGTTGATTGTGAACTCCGCAAGCAGGCTCTTGTCACTAACCTTTCCTGTAACCATCAGCGACTTCCTGTCATGGCCAAGCTCAATGTTCCCCCCTTCGGCTATGACCGGGGTCTCTATGAAAATCTCAGGGCTGTTGCTCTCACGGTTTATTGCGAAAAGCCTGTCATTTGCCTCGGTCAGCAGTTTCTTTGCCGCGGATCCGGACTCATTCATTGCTACAACTCTTGTGTAGTCATCGCCGGCCTTTTCAAAGTCGTTCATCTCTTCGTAAGACCTTGCTCTCATGAGATACACCTCAGGGTTATACTGGTCGAGGGCCAGCGCCTTCGTAAAGTCGGCCACGGCAGCAACATGCTGGTTAAACTTCTGGTAACAGGTACCGCGGGTGACATAGTGGGTCTGGCCGGCGGGCTCCAGCAGTATGGCTGTTGAGAGGTCATTGATTGCAGAGGGATAATCAAGCTTCGCCTCATAAACCATGGCCCTGGTCAGGTATGCTTCAACATTCCTGCTCTCCTGCTGGATGACCATGTTGCACTGTCCCAGTGCACTGTTGGCATCGCCCTGCCGGACAAGCACCCTTGCGAGTTCAAGCCGGGCGGCTGAGAACGCCTTGTCCTTCGTCACGGCTTTCTCAAGCTGTCGCCTTGCGGTGTTGTCATCTCCCTTTTTCTGGTAGATGAGACCCTGGTGGTAGTAATTGACTGCATCATCCCTCATCTGGAGGGCGGTGTCAGAGGCACCAAGGGCCCTGTCCCACTGTTCCAGTCCTATCAGCGAAACAACTTTCTCCGTGTAGAGCTTCCCGTTGCGGAACTCTGCCCTGATGGCTTTCTGCAGGTATGTTACCGCCTCGGAGAAGAATCTCGTCTTCTCCTCCGGGGTTGTTTTCACCGCACCTCCCAGCATGTTGCACATGCGCCCCAGATTGTACAGTATTCCGGTATCGTCAGGGGTGAAATTGTTCGCCCTCCTGTAATCATCATAAGCCAGGCCGATATTACCTGTCATCTCATATGCCCGGGCTCTCATGACATATCCTTCGGCTGACGAGGGATCTTCATCGATGGCCTTTGAGAACTGGGTGATTGCATCATCGAGCATGCCGTTCCTCACGAAATCCTCGCCGGCCTTTATGTACTTACGGGCCGACTGGCCTGAAAGGCTCAGGCAGGCGACGACAAGCAGCATAACAAGAACTGTGAATCCTCGCTTCATGGTGTTAGGTCCTTTTCCCGATAGGGTCTCAAAAATACGAATATTTATTTACTAACAACTAATAGCAGTTATTAACATTGGTTATACGTAAATTCCTCAAAAATGATACGTGAATCCGAGAATACTTTTTTCGAATTTGACTGCTTTAGCCGGGGTGAATTCCGGGAAGGGATCAGGCACCCCATCACTGAACCTCACGGAGCCTGTAAAACGGCGCGCTTCGTCCCACAGGCCGGCTTCAATGAAGTGTTTTATAATGCATGCACCCCCCTCGACGAAGAGCGACTGAATTCCCATTTCATGAAGGACGGGCAGCACCTCTTCCAGGAATCTCTCCCCGCCTGTAAGGGGGATGACCTTTACGCCCGGGAAGTGAGCTTTCGTGTTGCATGTAAAAAGGATGGTTTCCGCCTGGCTGTCAAAGGCGGCCGAGCCTTGATCCATGTCGCCGCTGCGGCTGATAATTACGCGGACCGGATTCTTTCCGCTCCAGTATCTGACAGTGAGCGACGGGTTGTCAGCCCTGACAGTACCGCCTCCGGCAAGAATGGCATCCTCCCCGGCGCGCCAGCGGTGTACGAGCACCCTCTCGGTCATACCCGTTATCCAGTTGGGTTCAGGGGTGTCACCGGGTTTCCTGCGCAGGTCGATGAAGCCGTCGGCACTGCGGGCCCACTTGAGAATCACGTATGGTCTCTTCTTCTCATGCCATGTAAAAAAGCGCCTGTTAAGCCGGCGGCACTCATCCTCCGCCACACCAGTAACAACATCGATCCCTGCCTCCCTCATGCGGGCGATACCCTTTCCGGCCACAAGCGGATTAGGATCGGTAACTCCTACAACAACTCTGCGTATGCCGCTTTTGATTATCAGGTCCGCGCATGGCGGAGTGCGTCCGTGATGAGAACAGGGCTCGAGGCTGACGTACATCGTGGAGGCTGGGAGCAGGCCGGGGTCCCTGACAGCATTGATTGCATGAACCTCGGCGTGGGGTGTGCCGGCCTTCATGTGATATCCTTCGCCGATTATGATCCCGTTATGCACCACTACAGCTCCTACCATCGGATTGGGAGACGTGTTCCCTTCAGCCATTTCTGCCAGCCTTACGGCCCGCCTCATCCATGTCAGTTCTTCGGGTGTGGTCATGAACGCAATTTCCTATCTTTGAATCATGGGCGTAAAGGTACAAACAGTAAGCGAAATAAGCCGCCACATACTTGGAATGCTTCGGGAGTCATACACTCAGGATGAGGCCGGGGCGCTGGCAGCTGCGATCATCCTGGAATACACCGGGATGGGGAGGGCTGCGCAGCTTGCGTTTGGTGAACGCATGCCGGGTGAGGCTGCGGCGGAGAAGGTCCTTGAAGCCGCCGCCCGGGCCGCGGCCGGAGAGCCGCTTCAGTATATTTTCGGATACGCGGAGTTTTGCGGACACCGGATTGAGGTGGGCCCGGGCGTACTGATCCCCAGGCCGGAGACCGAGGAGATGACACTGATGATCATACGTGATAACGGCGGCTTCAGGGGCTCCCTGACCGACCTTTGCACCGGGTCAGGATGCATAGCAATAGCCCTGTCTCTTGCTCTCCCCGGTGCAAAGGTGACCGCAACGGACCTCTCTGCCGCAGCCCTGGAGACAGCACGGCGCAATGTCACAACCCTCGGCGCCTCCGTGACGCAGATCAGGAGCGACCTGCTCGGTGAGAAACCCGGCAGTGACATACCGGAGAGCAATATAATCGTCAGCAACCCGCCCTATGTCACAAACCGCGAAAAGGGCGCCATGCACCGGAACGTGCTTGAACATGAACCCCACACTGCGCTGTTCGTGCCCGACGATGACCCGCTGGTATACTACCGGGCCATAGCCCGGGTTGCCGAAGAACGACTGCTGCCTGGAGGAACACTGTGGCTGGAGGTGAATGAGAACCTCGCCGGAGAAACTGCTGCACTCCTCGCCCCGGATCTTTACAGGCAGGTCCGGATCATGCATGATATAAGGGGAAAGGAGAGATTCATCAAAGCTGAAAAACATGTCTGAGAAAAAAGAGATGGAAGAACTTCTTCAGAAGGCCATGCGTGCCTGCTCAGGCAGGGAGTACTGCATCAGCGACATCACCTCTCTGCTGGAACGGTGGGGGGCGGCCGACACGGAGACAAAGGAATGGCTCCTCGGAAAGCTGACGGCTGAAAAATTCATAGATGAACACCGGTACAGCAGGGCCTTCGTCCTCGATCACTTCAGGCATGATCACTGGGGCCGGATCAAAATCAGCATGGCCCTGAAACAGAAACGGGTTGACCCTGCAGCCCTGACCTCGGGACTGGAGGCCATTGAGGAGGAGGAATACAGTGAGCTGCTGAAAAAGTTACTGACTGACCAGAAGAAAAGGATCAAGGCAAAGAACAGGCTCGATCTGAAGGGGAAGCTGCTGAGGTATGCTCTTGCAAAGGGGTTCGAGAGTCACCTGGTCTATGAGGCTATTAACAATTTACTCAGTGAATGAGCCACTGAGGAGATCCATCCTGGAAAAATATCAGAATTACCGCACCAGACGGAAAAATCAGAACAGACATTGACCCCGGCGGAAGCCAGAAAAGACTTAGCCAGGGAAGTCTCAATAACTGCGGAAGTCAGAAAACAGTCAGAAATGTCAGCCTCAGGAAGGGCCAGAATGCAGTCAAGGCCATAACGGACGAGACAACAGCATCAGCCACAGCCACCTGCCTTAATTTTTTCACCGGTTTCAGCGCCGCAGCGGCTAGACCTGCACGCATCAGCAGCTGAACTGCAAAGAATAGGAAAACCCTCACCGAGTGGCTGTTCCACTCCAGCGCTTCGTCAATCCTGCCCCTCACGATAAGAGAAAAGGCATGTGACAGCCCGCACGACGGGCAGGGCTCACCGGTAAGCTTTTCATGCACGCAGGTGACGGGATATCTCTCCTCATCGGGAGAATAAAAAAGGGAGTAACCCATTATCAAAAGGATTACTCCGGCAAATATCAAATTAAGAAGAAGATACTGGTTTCCGGACTGACCCGGTCTGAAAAGGGGCCCCCCGGTTTTCTCAGGCATCACCACTCTCCCTGTGTGGTGTCCTTTTCGGTCTCTTCCTTCAGGGTGTCAACCATTCCCTCAAGCTCCTCGAGCCTGTCTTCAAGACCCTTCCTGCCTGAAGCCTTGATCTCGACAGTCTCGTCATTGCTGTTGATCTTGATTGTCACCTCATTGTCTCCGAACTCCTTCTCGATGTCATCAGTCACATCCCTGATAACCTTCTCAATATCAGTGGACCAATTGCCTGATTTATCGGCAATCTTGCCAAGAACGAAGCTCTGTGATACTGAGATCATGAGAGCAATGATACCGACCACAAGGCCTCCGACGAGCATCCCCTGGTTATTGTTTGGCCTGGAGAGACCAACGATTGCCAGGACGATGGCTATCACTGCGGGGATTACCGCAATCAGACCGAGGCACGGT
>JACDJC010002676.1_pt1 | contig 13665 bp, 22 predicted proteins | sample 7454191 | NCBI WGS metagenome assembly JACDJC01 (sample SAMN14253291, study PRJNA609438) | sludge metagenome | isolation source: sludge after 25d culture with pyrite and EDTA | collected 2018-12-20 | reverse complement strand
TATCTCCCAGAAGGGGTAAACATCTCCCTTTTTGAAATATTTTCCCACTTGACCCTCATTTTAGGGTATATTTTGATATAAAATTCCCACTTAGGTATAAAATAGGGTGAGCTATTAAATTATTAATGGATGAAAATTTAAAGATAGCCCACCCTAAGTTGTTATTTACAACTTACCCAGATATATAATATAAAAGAAAGAGAGTGACTATTGTTTGAACTATATTAGGCTTATTAGCCATTCTCAAGTTCTCAACAAAGGAAGTCACTCTCTTTCAATTAATTACACGCCAACAGCTTCATACTGAAACTCTGCAACAGGGGTGTTGGTTCCTGGAGCATTAGGACTGATCCTCAACCAGTAGCCATTCTTGGATTCTCCGCCATACAGGAAGTTATCCTCACTGTCGAATACAGAGGTGATGAATTCAGTAACCAGTGGTTCAGCTTTGGCCATAGTAGCTTTAGCTTTTTTGTCACCAGGTGTTACTTCGAGAATAGCTGCGGCAGCATTAGCAGCATCAGCAGCATCCTGCACATTCTTTTCTGGTTTACAATCATCCATGATGCCTATCTGGATAGTATCAGTACCATTGGACAGCCTCATGTACCATAACCCAGCTTTTTTACTGTAGAACAAGCTCACTGTGGTAGGGTTGAGTTCTTCCAATAATTCATCCTTTTCATAGAATGACACATCACCAGCTTTACGGTTAGCTAGTTTAAACCTTTCAAAATTTCCCATTTTGATTAAATTTAGTTAATTAAATAATAAGTTAATGACGGGGAATACACCCATCCACAAACTATAGAGGGGGTGGTGAGGGAGGATTCACCCTCTTTCCGATGTATATCTTTGGTTTTCAATATTTTAAAAAAAAAATTCCCATAGATATTTTTCAAAAAAAAAAATTTAAAAAAAATTTTGGAAATACATTTTAAAGTAGTATCTTTGTTATATGGAAATTAAATATGCAACTTTAGAGAATGTTCTTAATAGGATTGGGCCAGATTGGGGATGGGAAAATATATCTGATGGTTCCAAGTTATACTGGAAAGAGACTGGTAATAATAGTTTTTCCTTTGTACAGGTTGACAGGGTGTCATATAGACAAGATTCAGAATTCCTTGATGAGAATACAGAGTATGAAATACTCTTACATGGAACAGCTTATTTTGATGGTATAAGGCATTTACACTTTGGAGATGAGGTTTCTGATAATCTTGGGTACTACTATTACCCAGATATAGAGGATATTATAGAAGTTCTTAATGTATTAAAAACCTTAGAAGATAAATATTGTACAAAATGAAACTAGTAACTGATATAAATACATATGAACTGGTAGAGATAGAGTACCCACATTTTGTATATTACAAAACCTCTTTACCAGTGGAAGATTTTCCCCATTTCCTGTATAATAAAGCTTGGGATAACTATACATATAAATCTTTAATAATAAATGGTAAGTTTTATGGAATTAAAATATAAACTAATAAATGCAGACAAGGATGGTAATCCTTATGGACATATTCCTGTAGGAGATGAGTTATATATACATAACCCTAAGTGCTATACCCTCATAATCTCTGAAGAGGTTTCTAACTTTATGGATAATATGTGTGATATACAAATATTTAACGGACATACTAAAGTATATATTCTTAATAATCAACGATTTATAAAAGAACCTGTATTCTTTAACAATTCATTAACATTTGGTATGGAGAAAAAGTCCTAACTTTGTGTATAATTTAAACTGGAAACTTATATAATATGGAAATAACAACTAAAGAAGCTGTAGAGCAGTTAATAAAAACACTTAAAGAAGATTCTGGATATTACTACTCTTGGCAAGCTAATATAGCTATGTCTTTCCAAGATGAATGGAGAAGAAAAGCAGATTCTTGTCCTACTATACTGGATACAGGAGATTTGGATATACATGAAATAGCTAATGACGCTGCTAAGAACTTTTTAAACCTATTGTGTAGTGAAGCAAAGCAAGCTAACTATATAGAAGTAGCAGAGAGGGTATATTATCATGTAAATCCAGGAACAAGGATGGATGTACCAAATTCAGCTTATATACTTACAGAAAAGTGGTATCATGAGTGGATGAATACAGATACGGATTTGGAATTATTTGATTGGATAGTAAAAAATAAAAATGGAAAATAAATACTTTACTCCAGAAATAGAAGATGAAATATGGAAAGATATTCCTGGTTATGAAGAATATTATGAAGTATCTAATACTGGACTTATAAGAAGAAAAGCTTACATAATGAAATGTAGATTAACTAATGATGGTTATCCAGCAATTACTTTATGTGGAGGAGGAAAGCAATTATCTAAGACTATACATAGAATAGTTGCAGAAGTATTTTTAGATAATCCTGAGAATAAAGCACAGGTAAATCATAAAGATGGAATAAAAGCAAATGCTATGGTTTCAAATTTAGAATGGGTAACACCTTCTGAGAATATAAATCATGCATTGAATTTGGGATTAAAAGACAAAACTTGGCAGGATGGGGAGAAAAATATAAACTCTAAATTAACAAAAGAACAAGTTTTAGATATAAGAGAAAAGTGTAAAACTATGAAAATTTCTGAAGTTCATAAAAACTTTTATCCAAATATGAATTACAATACTATTTATGGAATTAAAACAAAAAGACTATGGAAGACAATTTAAAATATTTTCAGCCTGAAATTTCAGATATAAGAGTTGGATATGAATGTGAGTTATTATGGAATCAAAATATGTTACCTGAAGATAGTTGGTATAATATAAAAGTGTGGGAGGATGGAACAGAAGAGTTTGATATTATAGACTGGATAGGAAAAATAGAGAACTCTAAATTAAGGGTTCCATACCTAACCCAAGAACAAATTGAGAGTTGTGGATTCACTTTAAAAGCCAAATCTATAGATAGTTGGTTTGAGATAAATGAAGATAAAAGATTTGATACAGATTTACAGAATTTTGGAGGATATAAATGTTATAATGTTTTTTTGAATTATGGTTTTCATGACCACATGTTAAAAATAAAGGGGGACTTTACTGGAGGAAGTAAATTTGATGGTGCTGAAACATTGTTTGAAGGGGAATGTAAATGTATCAATGAACTAAGACAAATATTAAAACAAATACATATAACACCATTTTATGGATAACAAACTTAGTTATGAATGAAATATATACAGACTTTGAAAAGAAAATTATGAAAAAAACTTGGTTTACAAAAGAAAGACTTATTACATATACTATTATACTGGGGTTGATAATAGGGTTAATTTCCCTGGACCAATGTAGGAGGGGAGAACTTAATACTAAACAGATTAAGTTGGACTCTACTTCCCTGGCTCTACAGAATATGGTGATTGAGAAGAATAAATTAGGAGATGAAGTTGTGAGGCAGAATGTGATTATAACTGATAATCAAGGAGATATAAAAGAATTAGCACTGGATAATATGAATCTAAAGAAATCCCTTGCTAACAGTATAAAGAAGGTAAAAGCCTATGCTAAGATTCAAACTAATACTAGCGTAGTAAATGTAGATGTCCCATATGAAGAAGAAGAAGCGGATTTCTACTTGCCACCTATCCAATATGATAGTTGTGATTCAAATACAATTCGTGTTCCTAAAGTAGCTGTACTAGATACTACAGATTTGTACTTTAGAGGAACAGTTACAAAGGATAAATTCATAATAGATTCCTTAAGTCTCCCAGATACACAGAATATAGTATTTGCCACTACGGGAGGTTGGTTCAAGAAAGATATTAATGGTAAGTTTAGGATTTATAAGAAACCCAAGCTCGAAGCTATTGTAACTCATACTAATAATTACATAAAGACAACTGGTTTATCCTCAAGCTTTTATGATCCACCACCTAAGCCCAGGTGGTTAGAAAGAATAGTCATAGCTGCTAGTGCAGTGGCTGCAACAATATTATTATTAAAATAAAAACAAAATATATGAACGAAAATTGTAAATCAGTAAAGGTGGATACTCAAAGTCCTGAAAAATCCCCTGAAGTAAAAATTACATCCGCTTTAGAAACCTTTAAATATCAAAATGACTATGCAGAAGATGTCATTTCTTCAATAAAGAGTAGGTTAAACAACATTTATATATTCTCAGAAAAAGATCCTGGAGAAAAAATACCTGAGTTAATAGTTAACTGTGCTCTAGATGAATTTAATTGGCAACTTGTAAGGCAATATAAAAATAACAAAGCTTTATCAGATATTTTACTACACTTAAAAGAGATTATATAATGGCACACCCAGAACAGGCAGTTTTTTGTAATTCAGTTAAGAATAAATTTCCACAGAAATTTGTTAATGCGGATGTATTGGATATTGGCTCTTTGGATATAAATGGTAATAATAGATACTTGTTCTCAAACTGTACTTATACAGGAGTTGATATAGGGGCAGGAAAGAATGTGGATGTGGTATCTAAGGGACATGAGTTTAAACCTGGTAAACAATATGATATTGTAATCTCTACAGAGTGTTTTGAGCATGATATGTACTGGAAAGATACTATACAGAACTGTATAGACTTAACTAAGTCAGGAGGTTTATTTATGTTCACTTGTGCAACAACTGGTAGACAAGAACATGGTACAACCAGAACCACTCCACAGGACTCCCCCTTTACTCATATCCAGTTCAGTGACTATTATATGAACCTGACTGAATATGATGTAAGACAAATTCCAGGTTTTGATAATTCATTTACAGAATTTAAATTTTCGACAAACCAGAATACAAAGGACTTGTATTTCTACGGTATAAAACAATAATATGAAATATTCAGAAAGATTTTTTAAATTTCCAGTAAGGGTTACAGATGCTTACCTTGCTGATCTAAAGGAAAAAGAAGCACAATTGTCAGATAGCAGGAGTTTAGATATTCCAACTATAGATAGTTATATAAAATTACCATATAGTGAAATTGAAGGGTGGCAAGAAATGTACCCTCCAGAAACTGCTTTTGAAGATGTGTTTGCTAAAGGATTTCAGTGTACTTTAGTGTTTACTAAAAAGCATGGTGACATATTATGCTCATGGGATGTTAAGAAATTTGAAGATAGACTGGATGCTTTTGAGGCTAAATTAGCTGAGTTTGTAAAAAATTCTAACTTAAATAGCATTAAATCAGATTAATTTTACAAAACCACTTTGTTATTAACTAAATATGACTAATTTTGTAGCTATAAAGATAAGGAAAAAGTTTAAAGACGAGTTTGAGCTGGCTGTAAAGTTCTATAGTATACTTGATGTGCTTAATAATTTTAAGTTAAGCCCCTTAGAAATAAGAATATTAGCCTATACAGCTATAAAGGGAAACATAGCCAGGGGAGATCAGAGGAATGACTTTATAGATGTATATAAAAGTACATATAAGTCAGTGAGAAAAACCGTAACTAAGTTAGTTAAACAAGGTTACTTAACAAAGGATAATAGAAAAATAGTAGTGATTCCACAACTACTGTTTAACATTAAAGACGGTATATTACTACAACTAAATATGGGGCATGAATAAGGAAGTATTTATTAAACAAGTAGCTACAGCTATGGAACTTCCTGAAGATACTGTTTTTAAAGTGGTAGCTTTTCAAGGAGAGGATGCTTTAAAAGCTGTCAAGATACATGATGAGTTGGAATTCTCTGGATTTGGAAAAATTTATCTTTCTCAAAATAAACTAAAGAAGTACATAAATGGTATTTCAAAAGGTATTGAAAGAGCTAAAGATAATCCAGAAAAATTAGAAACATTAACTACTTTAGTTGATAATTTAAATAAAAGAGTAAAATGAGTTTACTATCTGAGTATTTTGAAATGGCTAAGAAGGGATTAAAAAATCCAAAGCAGGTAATGGAAGGTATCTGGAATGAACTAAATCATGAGAATCTTCCTGAAGATGAGAAAGAGATAATCATGCAGAGAAGAACTATTTGTGCTAGTTGCCCGTTTATGTCTAAGAATGCAGAATTGTTGTCTGGTAAAAAATTCTCCAGGATAGAGGAATTTTGTACACTTTGTTCCTGTCCCATAAAGACAAAGACAGCCTCATTAAGTAGTTCCTGCGGAGCTGATATTTATAACAGATCACATCCTGATAATAAACAGGAGATAAAATGGACATCCTATGTTAAAGAAAGTAAACCTGATGGAACTTAAGAAAGCACTTGATAAAGTAAAAACTAAGTTTGTAAATATAGAGATTAATGAGAAAGAGAATAAGATAAGGTTTAATCCTATTGAAGAAGAAGAAAAAATAGATTTTGATAATGAATTTAATATAAACGAAATAGTAGTATAATGGGACAAATAGAAGCAATAGTAGATTTTGAAGTTGCAGAAATGATAAGATTTTATGGGACTATAGTTGGTACAGAAGGTGTGTCTGAAGAGATAAAAACTTTATGTAATACCAACATAATGAAATTACTGAATAAAATCCAACCAAAAGTCGTTGAGTTGACTGGGAAGATTATAACTAAATAGGATGAGAACAGATTTTAAAAAAGTTCTAACTCTTTTAGAACAACTACATAAGGAGTATCCTGGCTATTCTATTGCTAAACATATAGCAACAGCTACTATGGATTATGGTGATATATGGACTTTATCAGATAAAGAACTTTTTATCTTGTTAAAATCTTATAAGTCTATATTACCACCTGAGCCTAAAGAAGCTTTTGATAAATTTGTCAATGAGATAGAGGAAGATGGTAAACATGTATTTGAAGATGGATATTTAAATGAAGAGGAGGAAGATTAATGGCTACTAAAAAGAGTAATTACATAGAAATTGAACTTCAGTTTGCTGAAGAGCAACTAGAATCTTGGAGAAGATATATAGAAGCTAATCCCATAGAGTCTTTAACTGATAGAATGGATTATAAAGAAACTAAGAATGGTGGAATGGTTCGCACTGTTATAGCCTCTATAGAAGCTCAAGGCAAATACATACAGGACATGTTAAAGAATTATCTAGCTCTTCTTAAAGAGGTAGATATAATGAGGGAGAAAGAAGAGGCTAAAAAAATTGCATCAAGGGGAGATAAAGATGTATCCCCATTTGAAGAGGGACTTATATAAATGCAAACAACTACAAATATCTGGTTTAAAGACCAGGTAGAACCTATACTAACTGATAATCCAGCAGATAAGGAGGCTTATATAGAATACTGGAAAAAAGAGAAAGACAGGTGTATGAATGGGTTTTACTTGGCTGATGGAGCAGTTCATGTTCCCGGCAGACTGTATTTTCATACGGTCTATTGGAAGATTGCAATGTATGTAGAATTACCTAATAAGAAAAAGGTAAGGAAAATTGAAACACCTTTATTAAGGGATATAGACTGGGACATATTTAATGACCTGGAAAGATGTAATGAAGAAGGTAAATTCTATCCATTAGTAGGTAGCAGGGACTTTGGTAAATCAGTTATTGCAGGGTCTTGTGCTGGACATCAATATACATTTTATAGTAATAGTGAGTGTGTAATATCTGGTGGAGCAGCTAATTATATCAAACTAGCTACGGATAAGATAGAAGATGGGTTGCTTAATATTCACCCAATATTTAAAAAGCAAAGACTTGTATCGGACTGGAAGAAAGAGATTAAAGCTGGTTGGAAAGATAAATCATCTAACTTACCAAATCCAAAATCTTCCAATTCAAAAATACTTGTCAGGAACTATCAGGCTGGTACTGATACTATGGCTGCTAATGGTACTAGACCTTCTTTTCACCTTATTGATGAGATTGGTACTCTACCTAATCTTATTGGTTGTATAAAAGATAGTGATGGTTGCTGGTGGTCTGGTGGGGGTAATAAACCTTCTTGCCTGGTTATGTTGTGTGGAACAGGTGGTGATATGGAAGTAGGTGCTGAAGCAGCAGAAGTATTTTACCATCCATATTCCTATAATATGCTGGAATTTGAGAATGAGTGGGAAGGTGGTGGTAAAATAGGGAGATTTATCCCAGCTACCAGGGCAAAGATGGCTTATAAAGAACCTAAGACCTTGGCTGAATATTTAGGTATAGACCATCCAGATTTGCAAAATATAACTATACTTGTTTCTAATGAAGAAAGGGCTTTAAGAGAGTGGTGGGAACCAGAGTATGATAAGGCTGTTAAGTCAGGTAATTCAAAAACTATCCTCAAGTTCAAAGCTTACTGGCCTCTGAAACCTTCAGATAGTTTCCTGGTTTTGACACATAATGACTTTAATGTAGAAGCTGCTAAAGCTCAACAGACAAGGTTAAGAGATTTAGGAGTAACAGGAACTCCTGTCAAAATATTTCATAACGGAGAAAAAATAGTACACGAATTCTCTGATAAACCATTTATAACTGAGTTTCCTGTTAAGACTCAAGATACAGATGCCCCCATTCAGATATGGGAGTTCCCTGTGGAACATCCACCTTTTGGATTGTATGTAGCTGGAGTTGATCCTTATAGACAAGGAGAAGCAGAATATTCCGACTCATTGGGAGTTGTTTATATTTATAAAAGAATGCATGGTATATCTTCAGAGAAATACCAGAATATGTTTGTGGCTTGTTATGCTGCAAGACCTCAGAGTAAGGAAAAATGGAATGAAAATGCCAGGAATCTGATAAAGTATTATAATGCTAGAACTCTGTGTGAAAATGATGAGATGTCTTTTATTGACTTTATGATTGCCAGAAATGATGGGCATTATTTAGAAGACCAGCCAGAATGGTTAAAAGAATATGTACCAAATACTACTGTAAAGAGAAAGAAAGGAATACATAGGTCTGCTACCGCAATTAGAAATTTTCTGGATGGTACATTCAAATCCTACCTGGATGAAGTAATAGATATAGAAAAAGATGAGCATGGTAGTATTATAAAAGAAACCACAGGAGTTTCCAGGATACCTGATCCAATGCTTCTGGAAGAGATTACTAAATTCTCTAAAGACCCTAAACATAAAGTAAATACAGATAGGGTAATTGCTGCTGAACTGGCAGTTGCCCTGGCTTATAAATTAGATCCTATTATAGGTGCAGTGGGGAATGACAAAACTGACCCAAGAATGCAATCTTATTATGCTAAAAACCCAATTAAAGGAAATTCAAAAATCTTTACTGGATCAACAAATTTTACAGGAAAGAAACAATTAAAAATATTCGGATGATTATTACCCGTGTAACCAAAGAAGAAAATGTCAGGTTTGCCTATTTAAATATATTCCCAGACCAGTTTAAAACTGACAAGGAAAAGGAAGATCCATCTTGGATAAAGAATACAATGGATTACTTTGCTAATGTAGCTTATGCTCAGTATAAGAAGCATAGGAGGACATTTGTGAAGAACTATGACCTGATGAAGGGTATAATTGATTATACAGACTTTTATCAGCAACAGCCTGAAGTACAATCTTTTACAGAAGTACTAATGGCTAATACAGAGCTTCCGCAATATGTAAAGCATTATCCAATATTAAATCCCCCTGTCAATACAATGATAGGAGAATTGTCTAAAAGACCTGATTTACATAAAGTAAGGGCTTTTGACGATGATTCAAAGGATGAGGAGTTACAATTCAAGACAGGTATAATGCAGCAACTGATTATCCAGGAGGGTAGGAAGCTGTTAATAAATGAACTGGCTATGAAAGGGGAAGATGTAAGTACTATTCCTCAAGAGCAATTTGAACAACTTTCTATTGAAAAGGTTCAGGAATATATGAATACCTTTACTACTGAAGGGGAGAAATGGGGTAATCATGTATTAACTGCTTTAAAAGTACAGTTTAATTGTAAAGAGAAATCAGAAGATGCCTTCAGAGATTTACTAATATCTTCCAGAGAGTATTTTCATATTTTTGAAGATAATTCAAAAACTGGATTTAACATAGAGGTGGTAAACCCTAAAAATTATTGGCAATTAGGAACACCTGATGCTAAATACACTTCAGGTGTTTCTGGAGAACAGAATGTTCCGTATGCTAATGGAACTGTTCAGGTAATGGAGATTTCAGAGATTATAGAGAAATTCCCTGAACTATCTTTAGAAGAGATTGAGCATCTAAGAAAAGCCCACCAGGATTACGGGCTTATTAATGTAAGAGAGTCCAATCTTTACTCTGGTAAAGTTGGTCCAGACAGTATTATATATGATACATACAACAGACTGGTTCTTCAGGAAAGAATGATGATTGAGTCTGAAATGAAAGAAAATAATGATGAGTTAAGAGACTGGTTGGGTTTAACAAATACAACGGCTTCTTTTGGTTATAAGTATACTGTAGTACAGTCATATCACTTATCCAAAAAGAAAACAGGTTTACTTACTTATCTGGATGAAGAGGGTATTCCGCAGCAGATGCTTGTAGACGAAAATTATAAAGAGGGGAGTCCCAATGAAATAGATATTCAATGGGGATGGATTAACCAATGGTATAAAGGAACGAAGATCGGACCAGATATATTCTTTATGAAACCATTTAAACTCCTGGATTACTCTCCAATAATAGGAGTAACTCATGAGTTAAAGAATACAACTGCAAAATCCCTGGTTGACTTAATGAAGCCATTCCAGGTATTATATAATGTTTGTATGAACCAACTCTATGAATTATTAGAGAAGGAAAAAGGTGTTGTACAAACTATGTCTATCAGACATATACCTACTCCCAAAGACGGGGATGGTGAGGATGCTTTAGAGATATGGGAAGAAGCTGCCAGGAAAAGAGGGGTTATATTTGTAGATGATTCTCCTGAAAATACTAAAGGTGGAACTGCTTTTGGTAGTCAATATGGTAAATTAGATCTATCCAGGACTTCAGAGATAGAATCAAGATATAGATTAGCTGCTCAATTAAAAAATGAGTGTTGGGAGCTTATTGGTATGAATAGGCAAAGACTTGGTGGGGCTTTAGCTACAGAGACAGCTACAGCCAACCAAAATGCTCTTGTTCAATCTTTTGCCCAAACAGAACCATACTTTGCTGCACATAATTATGTAGTAGACCAATTGTATCAAGCTATTCTGGATGCGGCTCAATATATAGAGAGTAATAAAGAAGAAAGCACTATATCTTACATCACCAACCTTGGTGAACAAGCCTTTATTAAAGTTTTAGGTAAAGACTTGAAACTGAAGGATTTAAAGATATTTGCTACTTCTAGATCTGAAGACCAACAATTACTGAATGAGTTCAGGCAGTTATCCCAGGCTATGATGCAGAACGGTGCTTCTATATATGATGTAAGTGTGTTATATAGTACCAACTCTATCAGACAAATGCAGAAGATATTCAAAGATCTTAGAGATAAGCAGGAAGAAATCAAGAAGCAGGAAATGCAACTTGAGCAATCTAAGATAGAGTCTGAAAATAAAAGAGTTGCAGTTACTTTGGAACAACAGGAAGCTCACTTCCAACAAGATATGGAGATGAGGAAATATGAGGCAGATCTTAGTGCTAATACCAAAATAACAGAGGCACAGATAAAGACCTATTTCCAAGCTCCTACAACTGATAGTGATGGGGATGGTTCTCCAGATATTATGGAGATTGCTAATCTGGCTGCAAAGAATCAGGAGATACTCACAAAGAGAGATATTGAAAATAAGAAGGTTTCTTTGGAGATGCAGAAAATGATGAATGAGAATAAGCAAAAAGCAGAAGATAGAAAAGTGGAGAGAGAGAATATGAAAAACGATCTTGCTATTTCAAACAATCAATTAAAAGCTGCCAAAGCCAAGAAACCACCTGCTAAAAAGAAATAACTATGGGAATATCCGAATTTGGTCAATGGCTTGCCAGTACAATAGATAGATTTGCAGACTACATAAAACCCTGGGTTGTAGTGAATGGGTATGAGGAGGCTATTATACTAAGATGGGGTAAATACCATAGAACATTAAAACCTGGTACATATTGGAAGTGGATGATAGCAGATTATGCCATGACAGACCATGTAAAGCCAGATACTATGGAAATACCACCTATTACAATAACTACAGCAGATGGTAAACCAGTATCAATAGGAATGATTATACATTATGATATTACAGACCTTAGAAAGTTCCTGGTTGAGAATAATGATAGTAGGTCCAACATGCTTCAACTTGGAGCAGCAGAATTGTCAGATCATCTGGAAGACATTGTTTGGACTGATATAAAAAAGAAGACCACTAAAAATGCTGTACTTAGAAAGATAGCTCCTTACTTTGATGATATGGGTGTCAGGATTTTAGACCTTAAATTTAAAGATAAAGTTGAAGTTAGGCCCTATAAATTATTCACTGAGAGAGAAAAAATATTTTAATGCTATATAAGTCGAAAAACTTTTGAAATATATAAAAGTCTCTTGGTTTTTCCAAATATACGTTTTACTTTTACATCAGATTTAACAAAAAACTACATATGGCTGACGAAACTATACCAGTTCCATCCTTTGATTTAGGGATTGAATCTTCAGGTAACTACGGTAATCTGGATGCTGCCGAGGCATTTTTATCAGGTGATTCTAAAGATATAAAGAAAATAGAGAATGAAGAAGAAGAAGAAGAAGTAATAGTTCCTAAAAAAGAGGTAAAGAAGGAAATTCCTAAAAAGAAAGAAGAAGAAAAAGAAATTGATAATGAAGAAATTATCAATACTTTATTGTCTGAAGAAAAAGAAGGAGAGGGGGAAGAACCAATTAAAGAAGATGGGGAAGAAACAGAGACAAAAGCAGAATTAAATCACTTTGAAGTCTTTTCTGAAGAACTTTATAAACTTGGTTCATTTACTACTGAGGATGGGGAAGAACCTGTTATAGCAAAAACACCTGAAGAGTTTGTTGAGTTATTTAATGCTCAAAAACAAAAAGGTGCTACAGAATGGTTAGAAAATTTCTTATCTAAACATGGTGAAGATAGGAGGGAATTATTTGAGGCTATTTTTATTAATGGTACAAATCCTCAAGAATATCTACCTGTATATAATGAAGTAGAAAATTTTCAGAATCTTGATTTAGATATAGAAGATAACCAGGAGTCAGTCGTAAGATCCTATTATACAAAAATGGGATGGGAAAAAGAAGAAGTAGATTCTAAAATTGAAAAACTAAAACAATATGCTGATTTAGAAGATGAAGCAAAAAGAGTTCATCCTAAATTAGTTTTACAAGAGCAGAAGAGATTAGATGAACTAAGCGAAGCTGCTAAAAAGAAGCAAGTTGCCATAGCTCAGGCTGACGAAAATTATAAACAACATATAGCTACCCTGTTACAGGAGAAACTAAAAACTAAAGATCTAGATGGTATTCCTTTAGATATTAAAAAGGCTGAGAAAGTTTTTGATTTCCTATATACTAAAAAATGGAAAACACCATCTGGTGAGCTTTTAACAGACTGGGACAAATTTGTTTTAGATACTAAAAATCCTGAGAATATATCCAAGAGAGTTAAAATGGCTCTTTTAGCTTTAAATGATTTCGATTTTAGTTCTATAAAGAAGACAGCCATAACAGGAAAATCTTCAGAGTTATTTTCAAAGCTGGCAATGAAAGATGCCAAACAATCCAATACTAAAAAACAAGTAGATGATTCTGCTTGGGCTAATATAAAATAAAAAAATAAAATAAAATGGGATTACAAAC
>JACDJC010002675.1_pt1 | contig 13666 bp, 9 predicted proteins | sample 7454191 | NCBI WGS metagenome assembly JACDJC01 (sample SAMN14253291, study PRJNA609438) | sludge metagenome | isolation source: sludge after 25d culture with pyrite and EDTA | collected 2018-12-20 | reverse complement strand
GTCGATGCCGCTCTGGAACGCCTGGGCCAGCCCCAGATTGCGCGGGTGCCGGATCACGTGGTTCACCCCTAATTGCTCGGCGATGATCGCCGTGCCGTCGCTACTGCCGTCGTCGATGACAAGCGTCTCGATGCGGTCAATGCCCGGTATGGCGCGCGGCAGTTCGGCCAGCACCTGGGGTAGGGTCTCGGCCTCGTTGAAGCAGGGGATTTGGATGATGAGCTTCACTAACCCCGCCCGGAGATGATGTCGTCGATGTCGATCAGGTGCAGCCCTTCCCAGAGATAGACATCCAGGTCAATGCGCAAATCTTCGCCGACGGCCACACCCTCGGCGCGCAGCAGTTCGGCCTGGCGGTCGGCCGCGCCGGCGGTGTTGGGAATGCTGATGCGCCCCTGGCTGTTCACCACCCGCTGCCAGGGCACGTCGATATAGGGGGAAGCGGGCCGCTTATGCCCCTGCGCGTTGTGGGAGTAGCCGACAGAGAGGGCGGCCTCGGCGTGGCCCAGCATCTGGGCGATGCGGCCGTAGCTCGTCACCCGACCGCGCGGAATACGCCGCACCACGGCGTAGACCTGCTCATAGAAATCCGGGGCAACTCCTTCCATCTTCATGTATGGAGTGTAGCCGAGTCAGAACGCGCGGCCAAGAGGCGGAAAGGGAAGGCAGATGGCGTTGACTGTCACAGAAGAGCGCGGCTCGGCAGGGAATTATTGCCTCTACCCGCGAAAACCCGATTTCACACCTATCTTCCATGTTCAATTCGCCAGGTTGGCCGCGCCGCCTAACCGGGCTACACTCACGCCCCATATGTCGTCCAACGCTGTCCGCGGCCGTGTGCTGCGCCCCGATAACCGCGCCATGTGGATGGTCATCGCCGTGGCCGTGGCCGGGCTGCTCTATTTGACCACCTTCCAGACCCACATCAACGGTAGTGAGCACCCGTTCACGACCGACGTAGGCGAGATCCAGAACGCCCTGCCGCGCTGGGGCATCATCCACCACAGCAGTTACCCGCTCTATTCGGCCCTTGGCTCAACCTTCGTCTCGGCGCTGAGGCTGGTGGGGATTGCGCCCGCGGCCGGGGCGTCGCTCTATTCCCTGGCCTGGGGGCTGGTTACGCTGGCCCTGCTGGTCGCGCTGGCGATGGAGCTGGGCGCGAGTGGGCCACTGGCTGCCCTGGGCGCGCTGGCGGCGGGCGTATCGCTGTCGGTGTGGATGGACTCCTCGCTGGCCGAAGTGCACACCATGACCATGGCCCTCAGCGTGGCCACACTGCTCTTCGCCCTGCGCTTCGGCCGCTCCGGCGCGCGCGGCGACCTGCTATGGCTGACATTTGTCTTCAGCCAGGGCATCTTCCACCAGCGCTCGGTCGTGCTGCTGGCCCCGGCCGTGCTGCTGCTCATCTGGCCCCACCTGTTGACGCCGTTCCGGCTGGGGTGGCGCACGCTGTTGCTCCTCGCCGGTGTGGCTCTGCTGGCGCCGCTGACCTACCTCTATCTACCCTTTCGTGTCTGGACGGGAGCTGATTGGGTGTTCGGCTCGCCGGGCACGTGGGACGGCTTCTGGACGCTGTTTTTCGACAACCGCGCCGGGCGGGTCTTTGAACTGGACGCCAATTGGGGCGTGCGCCTGCGCACTGCCCGTGACATCCTGCACGCTGACCTGTGGTTACCGCTGCTGGCTATCGGGTTAGTGGGGCTGTGGTTTGTGCCGGCGGAAGCCGTTGCGAGCAGGCCGGCAAGCAGTCATTCAGTTGCCGGCGAGCAGCCGTCGGGCGGCAGGCATCGCCGCTGGCACGTCAGCCTGGCCCTGACCGCTGTCTGGGCGCTCAACCTGCTTCTGACGCTGCTCATCTGGGAAGACCGGGTCAGTGACGCCCAGTTGGCGGCCAAGCTGCCGGTGCTGTTGATGGCCGGGCTGGGGCTGGCGCTGCTGCTGCAATGGCTGGGGGATCGCTCCCGGCCGGTCGGCGTCGTGGCCGCCGCGGCTCTGGCCGTGGCGCTGGTGGGGTGGGTGTGGCTCAGCCGGCCGTTCGTTTTGAGTATCACCCGCGACACGGCCTCGCAGGCCATCGTCGAGGCGGTGGATCGGGTGCGGACCGACGCGACGGCGCGTCCGACGACCGTCTTGACCCCCTGGGGCACGAACTACTGGGCCTTGACCTACGAGCAAGCCTACGGCGGGCGCCTGGCCGGGCTGAACCTGGTCGATCACAACGCCCGCGTGCAGGACATCGTGGCCCGCGGCGACCGGTTGTTAATGCCTGATCAGACCTTGCGCGTCTTCCCTCTGGCGCACTTTGAGGAGCGTCTTGGCCCGCTGCACCTCAGTTCGGCCGCGCCCGGTGTCATCGAGGCCAGCCCAAACCCTATTCTGGACGAAGGCGCGCTGGCCGCCGACTCCGGCATCTACCCGGCGGGCTTCGACCTGGGCAACGGGGCACGCATCTGGGGCGTGGCCTCAGAGTGGCGCGATGATGATCAAATCCTGCTGACGGTCTACTGGCAGGCTGACCGCCCGCTGGACGCCGATTACAGTACGGCCGTGCATCTGGTGGCCCAGGACCCGCCGGCCGGCCCGGCCGACGTGCTGGCCCAGGCCGACCGCAATCATCCTGTCGATGGCTGGTATCCGACCACGCGCTGGCAGCCGGGAGAGATTGTGCGCGACGCCTACCTCTTGCCCGTGCCCGCGGGCAGCAGCCCGGCGGACATTCGCATTGCCATGTACCGCACCGACCCGGAAGCAGGCTTTGTCAATACACCGTGGCTGTCGGTGGCGCTGCCGGATAGGTGAAGAAGGGCAGGGGGCAGGAGAGAAGGGGCGACCGCCACCCCGGCCAAGCTGTACCGGTGGTGGCGGCCTGAATTGCGTCACGAGATTTAGCTACGCCGTGTATGCGATCGGCCCCCACTTACGGCTGTTGTCCGTTAGCCTTATTGCGAACCGTCGTTCAGCGCGTGGGCGATGACCGATTCGGCCACGTTCTCACCCAGTGCCAGCCCGGCGTCGATGTCGCTACGGAAGTGGATGCCGGCCCAGATGCGCGACTCGCCCGCTTCGATGGCCAGCGCTGTGACCAGCGCAGCGGCCGTGGGAAACAGGTGGCTCAGAACGCCGGCCTGCGCCGCCGAGAGGCAGGAGTGGGCCGATGGGTAGCTGGGATGGGCGGGCGCGGGGATGACCGTCACAAATTCCGGGTCAAGCTGCGCCGGGCGAATGGCCCAGTAGGTGTACTTGGCATCCCAGCAGGCAACGCCCGCGTCATAGCCGGCAATATTGGTCAGGGCGTAGGCCTGCGCGGCCCGCGGGGCATTCAGCCCGCTTTCCAGCACCAGCCGGTCAGTGATCTCGCCCCAGAACCAGTAATTGCGGCGGCCGCCGGCGGCAGACTCCCAGAACATGACTTGGGCATTGGTCACCGGCGTGCGCTCGAAGGTGCGCAGTTCGTCCATCTCGGCCGCCAGCTGGTCGGAATCATAGGCTGGGGGCGGGGCGGGGCGGAACTGGTCGCCCGATGCCAGCACCCAGGTCTGCCACGATCCTAAGGTGGGCAGGGCCGGGTTCTCGCCTGTCCAGTGGCCCGGTTCGGTGGGCACGCTGCCCGTCCATGGGTCGGCCGAGCCGTCGGCCATGCCGCGGGCGATGACCAGTTCGGCTACCTGCCGGCCCAGAGCCAGACCTGCTTCCACGTCGCTGGGGTATTCAACGCCGGCCATCAGCCGCGACTGCACCGCCTGCTGGGCCTGCTCCTCGAAGGCCGCGGCCTCGTCGGGGAAGAGCCAGGCCAGCACGGCCGCCGCCGCCCCGGCTGTGGCCGCGTATTCGGATGGGTAAGATGGGATGAGTGGGTTCTCGATGGCCGTCTCCAGCGCCGGCTCGACCTCGCTGGGGCGCGGCCGGAGGTAGGTGATCTTGCCGTCCCAGGCGGCGACTGTGGCGTCGTAGATCGCGGCGTGGATCAGAGCCAGGTCGCGCAGACCCATCGGTGCGGGCACACCGCGCTTGTTCAAGGCGTTGGTGGCGATCTGGTTCCAGCGATAGGCTGGCGGCCCCGCGTTCCAGTAGGCGATCTGGAGCAGGTCAGCCTCGTCCCGCTCGGCGGCCAGCGCTACCAGTTGCTCGATCTCGGCCGCGGTGGCTGCCTCGTCGGGCGGCGGGGCGGGGCGGAACTGGCTGCCCGATTCCAGCACCCACGTCTGCCACGTGCCGGCCCCCGGATCCCACTGCGGTGGGGGTTCGGCCACGTCGGTTGGTTCGGGGACTAGTGTCGGCACGGCTGTCGGCGGTGCGACCGTGGGCGGCTCGGCCGTCGGTTCGTCGGTGGGCGAGGGTTTGGGCGTGGCCGCCGCAGTCGCCTGCTGGGTCACCTCCACGGGTGGGGCGGTTGTGCCACAGGCGGCCAGCGCCATAGCGACGAAAAGGGCGAAAACGGTGACTAGAATCCAGGTGAATCGCTTTTGTCTTTTCATTTTTACCTCCAGGTTGCTCATTACACCGTCAAACTTATTCACCTGTCCATCGTGCCGACTGGACGTCAGGCGAGCATCAATGGGGGATCAATCCAGCCTCAATAGATGGTTTGTGACCGGATCCGTCGCGCTGTGGAAAGCGCGCCAACCCTGAATTGTGTGCGCGGGAGCAGGTGAGTAAGGCAGAAAGGGTTGGCCGCCATACCGGTCAGGCTGCTCCCGGGATGGCGGCCCTGCGACACGAGTCACTAGAACAGGAAGCGGAAGCCTACCGTTTCCATTGACTGGATCTGCCCGTCCTCCACGACGACATCGAGCGTCTGCCGGCCCCAGGCGATGCCGCGGTCAGAGATATCGACCATCATCGTCAGGTTGTTGCCGGCCATCGTGACCCAGACGACCTCATAGCTGCGGTCGGGGTCCGACTGGTTCTCCAACAGGGCACGAATGGCGTCGCGGCCGATGATGGCCTCGCCACCGATGGTGTTGACAAAGCGGGCGTCATCGGCGAACAGGCCGGCCGTGGCCTCGAAATCGCCCAGGTTCAGTGCCTGTTCGTAGCCGACAGCCAGCGACAGGGGGCGGGTGTCGGCGGCCACGTGGGACACGCCGGCAAAGATCAACAGAGCCAACATCAGGAACAGAGAAACTTTCTTGGGCATGATATACCTCCGACTGCACTGCAATTTTTTTATCCGGTCGAAACCGGTGACCACCAGATTGGTTGTTCCCGGTGACGGGCCAGCCGTCATCGCGCGGAATGAATATCCATTCCGTTGCCATAGAGATGCAACTTGTCACTGCGGGCCTTCAGGCCCGTTCGGGAGAATGTCTGCCCTTACTCGGAGACCAAAACCTCCGCGAAGAAAGGCATCGCGTCCAGGGCCATTTCCTCAATTGAGGACTTGTCCAGTTGTATGAACCGGTGCGGGATATTCAGCGCGGCCATCTGCTCTGACAGATAGGTCGCATTCTTATCGACAGTCAGGATGACACCGCCCGTCCAGCTTTCATTGTTCGAGATGGCGATGTGGAGCGCTTGCAGTGCGTCCAGGTTCGACTGGAGCTTCTGCGGCACGTTCCCCAGGCCATTTGCCCATTGCTGCCACGTCGCCTCGCCGGCCCGCTCGTCGCCGTCGAACAGGTAGCGGAAGTATGGCGGTTGCGCGTCGGCGGTTGGCGCGAAGGCCAGTCCGTAGGCCACCGTCTCCAGAGCTACCGAAGGCAGTTGCCCATTGAGCAGGCTGGCCATGCCTCCGTGTGGGGCCACGGCCGTCTGGCCTGGCAGGGGCATGAGGCCGGTCACGAAGTCATTTACGCCTGTCCGGGCGATATCGGAGACAAAGCCGCTGCGCTCCAGGTCGCCCGGTGCGAACACGAGCGGGTTCAGCAGATAGGCGGCGCTGAACACGTCCGGGTAGCGCACGGCGGCCATCAGGGCGGGCAAGCCATTGCACACTTCGCCGATGAGGGCGCGGGAGTCAGGTGATGGTAAGGTGCGATAATGGCTGTCAATGTGGGCCACCAAATCACGGGCCAGGTAGGTTTCCCAATCGCCGGTGACGGGCGAATTGACGAAGTAGGTGTTGACGCCCAGGGCATTGACCGTGTCAAGAATTACCACAATCATCTCCGGCGATTTGCCGCGGCGCAGGGCCAGGTTCATGGCCGAACGAACAGCCGCGCCTTGCATCTCCAGCTGGTTCGCCTCGATATTGGTGGGGCTCACCAGCATCGCATAGACCACCGGGTAGCGCCGCTCGCTGCTGTCATACGATGGCGGCAGATAGACGGCCACCTGTTGCGCCGGCGGCTCGCCGATGGCGTTGCCGGCCAGCGACGGCGCGGGCACGGTGTCGATGACGTACCGGCCGCGCGGGTCAGGCGTGCCCAGCGGCGCGGGCGCAGCCACGGTCGCCGTCGGGGCCGGGTCTGTCGGCTGCGGTGTCAGCGTAGGCTGGGCCAGCCAGGGAGCCAGCAGTGTAGCCCACGGCGCGGGCCTTTCCGGCCGCGAGGCCACCGGGCTGGCGGCGCGCAGCACCAACCAGAAAGCCGTGGCCAGGAACAGGACGGCGGCAACGCTACCCAGCGTCGCCAGCGGCCGCCACAGGCGCGGCGCGGAACGATTGACGCCAGCGGCGTCCAGGATAGCCGCGCGTTGGGCGGTTGTCGGCCGGGTGCGCGTGGGGCGCAGGGCTAACTGCTGCGCCAACTGTACGTGCACGGCGGCATAGGCCCGGCACTCGTCGCATGTCGCCAGATGCTGCCGCAGCGCCAGCCGATCCTCGTCCATCAAATCGCCTTGCTGGATCCATTCGCGGGCTTGCTCGTGCGACAGGCTATTCATTGAACAACTCCATGACCAGACTCTCAGCCTCCGAGCCTGAGAGGGCCGATGCCAGCTTCTTGCAGGCGTGATGCAGGCGGGAATGGACGGTGCCTTCCGGGATGTGCAGGATGGCGGCCACTTCCCGAACTGCTAACCCGTTGGCGTAGCGCAGGACGATGGGCAGGCGGTGCTTCTCGTCGAGCGCATTCACGGCCGACCAGAGGGCGCTGTGGGCCTCGTGGCGGACGTGCCGCGTCTCCAGATTGCGCGATGGGCCGACCGATCCGATTTGGCTGCCCGACCACAATTCTCGCCAGCGCGACCGGGCCTGGTTGCGGCGTATCCGGTCGCGGCACAGATTCACGGCGATGGTCGACAGCCAGGCCCGCAGGTTCGTCCCTGGGTCGTAGCGCCCGATCTGGCGTAACGCGGTGATGAACGTCTCCTGGGTCACGTCGTCCGCCTCGGCCTCGTCGCGCAGGATGGATAGCGCCAGCCGGTGAACGTCCGCGAAGTAATGATCCAGGAGCGACTCGGCCAGTACCTGGCGGTCGGTTCGCTCGGCCCGCAATAGTTGGTCGGGTTCCACAGTTATCGTCCTCATTCTGCATTATAAACGCAGACGAGGGGGATTCTCTTCAATTTTGGGTGGAAATTGGGGGAAATGCAGAGGCGCGAGCGGATGGGCCATGTAGGACGGGTTGGCATCCCGCCGGCAGGATACCATCCCGCCCACCAATTACGGAGTGGAAGCGCTAGAGCAACAGGGCCGCCAGCCCGGCTGCCACCAGCCCGCCCCCCAACGACGATATCAAATTCACCAGATCGTTGTTCATCCACCCCCAGCCCCGCAGCGGCCGGGTGGTTGTGCCGCAACGATGGACTTTGCGCTCTGTTTCCTTGTGGCAGGTGTCGCAGTAGTAGATCTGCTGCACGGTTGCGCCCATCAGGCTATCGATCAGCGAACCGGCCGTGCCGCTTAACGCACCGATTAGTGCCGTCGGGATGGCGGCGCTCCACGGTTGCAGGCCGGCCAGCGGAGCCAGCAGCCCGGCCGTCAGGCCGATGAGCAGCCCGCCGACGAGCGACACGCCCGTGCCCAGCGGGGACACGCCACCCGACGTGCCGACCTCGACCGCGCGGCCGGTGGTGATGAGGCGCGGCGCGGCTCGGCTCAGCGTGCCCAACTCGGTGGCCCAGGTGTCGGCGGTGACGGTGGCCATCACGCCGATGAACAGAAAAAACCACAGGCTGGTGGCGGGCGCGCCGGTCAGCGCCGGCACGACAGCGCTGCACAGGGCAATGAACGCCCCCAGGCCGCCGTTGGCCATCGTCTGGCCGAAGTCACGCCGGTGCCCCTTCTCAAACTTTTCGGCTACGGCCGCCTTCTCACGCTCCCGAAAGTGGGACAGGGCGCTGGAAGTGACGAAAAAGACGGCCAGCACCACCCCCCAAACCCAGCCACCCAGCCCGAATATGAGCGTGCCCACAATGAGCGCGCCGGCAGCTCCCGAACGCGACAGGGAGCCGCGCCAGTAGGCCAGGGAGGCGATGGCGGCGCTGAGAAGGAGACCGAGTAGCAGGGATGTGAGGAGGTTTTGGCTCATAGAGTGGTTAGTTTACCCCTGTCAGGCCGGCTGGTCATTCTTTGTTCGCCGGCTAGACGGCCGCCTCTGTTTTTGTCACAATAGTCATGTCCATTCAGCCTGGTGTACGGCCCTCACCCATTATTCAATCCAGCCTGACCAAGGGGGGTACCAAATATGTCTGCCCTGCGCACCGTTCTTCGCCTTGTCATCCGCTTCGCTGTCGTCTGGGCCATCGACGCCGTATCCCTGATCATCACCGTCTGGCTGCTGCCGGGCATGACGCTGAACGGCGTTCCCGGCTATCCTTCCTGGGTAGTGGCCCTGGCAGCGGCCTTCCTGCTGGGGCTGGTTAACTTGCTGATCCGCCCGGTGATCCTGCTGCTGGCCGTGCCTTTGGGCTTCATCGTCCTGTTCGTGGCCGGCTTCTTCGTCAATGCAGTCACGCTACGCCTGACGGCCAACCTGCTGGACGGCGGGCTGATCATCAACGGCTGGTTGCCGGCTGTGCTGGCCGCCATTGTGCTGGCGGTGATCAATACTCTCATCGCCGAACTGCTGGGCATCGACGACAGTGGTTCCTTCTACGAGGGGGTCATTCAGCGGCGCCTGTCGCGACAGCGGGCGCAGGTCATGCAGAGCACCGGGCGCGGGCTGGTCATGCTGGAGATCGACGGCCTGAGCTACTACCACATCCGCAAGGCTATCGCCGACGGGTATATGCCCAACGTGCGGCGGCTCATGGCGCAACAGGGCTACCGCCTGACGCGGACGGAGTGCGGACTGCCGTCGCAGACGTCGGCCTGCCAGGCGGGCATCCTCTTCGGCGATAACTACGACATCCCCGCCTTTCGCTGGTACGACAAGGCGCGCGGCAAGCTGTTCGTCTCCGGCAACGACGCGGCCGAGATCAACGGCCGCTACGCTAACGGCCAGGGACTTCTGCGCGGCGGGGCCAGCGTCAACAATATGATGAACGGTGATGCGTCCCTCTCCTTGCTGACGGCCTCCGATCTACGCGGCGGCACAGGCGAGCAGAAGAAGGCCCGTGCCCAGGACGTGTATCTGCTGCTTCTGAACCCTAACTTCTTCATGCGCGTCATCGGCCTGGTCATCGGCGAGGCGCTGACCGAGGTGTGGCAATACACACGTGACGTGCTCAGCGGCGTGCAGCCGCGACTGAACCGGCTGCGCCACTTTTATCCGTTCGTCCGCGCCGTCACGACGGTCTTCATGCGCGAGGTGTCGGGCTATCTGACGTTGATGCAGATCGTGCGCGGCGAACCGGCCATCTACACCACCTGGCCCGGCTACGATGAGGTGGCCCACCACTCCGGGCCGTGGACGCGTCATGCCTTCGGCACGCTGCGGGGCTTTGATCGCTTCATCGGCACGGTGCAGGAGTTCATCCGCACCAAGGCCCCGCGCCCGTACGAGTTGCTATTGCTGTCGGACCACGGCCAATCCTTCGGCCCCACCTTCCTCATGCGCTATGGCTACACATTGAAGGAGTTCATCGAGGAACACATGCCTGCGGGCACGGTGGTGGCCCAGACCATGGGTGGGGACGATGGCTCGCTGTCCGTGCAATCAGTGGCCGCCGAATTGGGCAACGTGCAATCCCAGGGGATGGGCGGTCGCGTCGGGCAGGCAACGGCCCGCCAGATGCAACGCGCGGCCGAGACGGCCACGTCCAGGCGCCGGCCGGTCGAAGGACCGGAGATCGCCGCCGGCACGGCCGACGTCACCTTCTGCGGCAGCGGCAATCTGGCCCAGGTCTACTTCCACGCTTTCCCCCACCGGGCCAGTCTGGCTGAACTGGAGGCCGCCTTCCCCGGCCTGGTCGCCGCCGTCGTTGGCCACGAGGGGGTGGGGCTGGTCGTCGGCCTGGGCGAGGATGGCGCGCCGGTGGCCCTGGGCAAAGGGGGCGCGCGCAACCTGCACAGCGGGACAGTGACGGGCGAAGACCCGCTGGCGGTCTATGGCGACGCTGAACTGCGCGCCTGGCAGGTGGGGCGCGTCGCCGACTTCCCCAGCGCCGGCGACCTCATCCTCATCAGCACCCTCTACCCTGACGGCACGGTGGCCGCGCTGGAGGAATTGATCGGCAGCCACGGTGGGCTGGGAGGCGAGCAGACAGACTCTTTCCTCCTGCACCCGGCTGACTTTGTGCTGCCGTCGCCCATGCGCAACGCCGCCGACCTGTTCGCCGCGCTCAATGGTCGGCGCGACCTGCCCGTCGTTGCCGCGCCGGCGGTCCCCACACGCCGCCGCGACGATTGGTCCATCAGCAATCTGTTGGGTGGGCTGCGACAGGTGCGCGACTGGGTTGAGTTGCTGCTGCACGTTCTCGTGCTCGACCGCGCCGCCTTATATACCATTGCCACCCTCGGTTCCATGACAGGCCCGGCACTGGTCATTAGCCTGGCGAGCGCCTTCGTCACCGCTCTGTTCGAGACCCCCGACCCCGGCCTGGGCCTGGCGGCGCAATTCGCGGGTGGCTTTGGGGTGTGGCTGCTCACAGTGGCCGCTATGAATGCCGCGGCCCACGTTTTGCGCGGCCGGGCGCACTTTTCAGAGACGTTCCGGGTGCTTGGCTTCGTCCAGGTTTTTCATCTATTTGACCTGTTGCGCCTGATACCGGGCTTTGGGCCGTGGGTATCGACCATAACGACGGTAATCACTCTTTTTGCGGCCTGGGTGGGCGTTGCCGAGGCGCACCGGCTGCGCGGCTGGCGCACGCTGGCCCTGCCTCTACTCTACTTCGGCTTCATCGTGGCCGGCGCGCTTGTCGCCCTCAGCATGGTGGGCGGGATCGATTTCGCCGTAGAGACGCTTGGACGGCGCTTTGGGCTGCTGCCATAGAGGTCAGAAAACCGAGTACCGGGCACTTTCCGAAGTGACTGCCGCCTCGGTTTCCTGCTAGTTGCACAATATGCGCCGCTGGGTCAGAATTGGTCACAATCCCGAGGAGTGTCCGACATGTCGCCAACCGGTAAGACCAAACGCAAGGAATCGAAGGCGACGGGTATGAGCCTGCCGCCGCGACCGTCGATCTATGAGATCAACACCCGCCTCTGGCTGCGCGAGCTAAGCGGCCACTACGGCCGCCCTGTCACTCTGGCCGACGTGCCGGCCGAGGTCTGGGATGGGCTGGCGGGCTTTCGCTTCGACGCCGTGTGGCTGATGGGCGTCTGGGAGCGCAGCCCGGCCGGGCTGACGCTGGCCCTGGCCGACGAGCGACTGCGGCGGAGTTTCGCCGCCACCCTGCCCCACGCCCAGCCGGAGGATATCGTAGGTTCACCCTACTGCGTGCGCCGCTACGAGGCCGACGCGACCATTGGCGGGCGGGCGGGGCTGGCCGCGGCCCGCGCCGAACTGGCCGCGCGTGGCATCGGCCTCATCCTCGACTTCGTGCCCAACCACGTCGCCCCCGATCATCCGTGGGTGGCTGAGCACCCGGAATATTTCATCCACGGCACGGTCGATGAGTTGGCCGCCGATCCGGCCAACTTCTTCGAGGTCGACGGCGCTATCCTGGCCCATGGCCACGACCCCGCCCTGCCCCCCTGGCCCGACGTGGCCCAACTGAACGCCTTCCACCCGGGTATGCGCGCGGCGGCCATTGCCACACTGAACGAACTGGCCGAACAGTGCGACGGTGTGCGTTGCGACATGGCCATGCTGCTGATCAATGATGTCTTCGGCCGCACCTGGGGCGAGCGCGCCGGCCCGCCGCCGGCCGAAGAGTTCTGGCGCGAAGTGATTCCCCCGGTGCGCGCTGCCTATCCTCACCTCTGCTTTATCGGTGAAGCGTACTGGAACATGGAGTGGGAGTTGTTGCAGCAGGGGTTCGACTACTGCTACGACAAACGGCTCTACGACCGGCTGGCCCACGAGAACGCGGCCGAAGTGCGCGGCCATATGGGGGCCGAACTGGCTTATCATGAACAGATGCTGCGCTTCGTCGAGAACCATTACGAGCCACGCGCAGCAGCTACCTTCCCCGGCGGCCGGGCGCTGGTGGCGGCCATTGCCGCCTACACGTTACCCGGCGCCAAGCTGTTCCACCAGGGGCAGTTCGAGGGGTACACGACGCGGCTGCCCGTTTTCCTGACGCGCCGCCCCCAGGAGCCGGTCGATCGCGCCCTGCATGCCTTCTACCGGCGACTGGCTAACGAGATCCAGACCCCGGCCCTGAAGGAAGGGCAATGGCGGCTTTGCGCTCTGAACGGTTGGCCGGATAATAACAGCTATAACAACCTGGCCGCGTGGTGCTGGCAGGCGGGGGACGAGCGGCGGGTCATTGCCGTCAACCTCTCGTCCCATACCTCCCAGGCGCGCGTGCAGTTGCCCTGGCCGGAGCTGGCCGGGCAGGATTGGGTCTTCATCGACGTGATGGACGAGACGACCTACGAATGGAGTGGCGACGAAGTGCTGAACATGGGGCTTTTTGTCGAGCTGGCTCCCTGGGGGCGGCACTTTTTCGCCGTTCGCTGACCCTGGCCTGGCCGGACGTGTAAGCCCGGCCGCGCCCCGCTCATTACGAATAGAATGGTGGAATCGCCAGGGCCGGTCAGGTGTCTGGCGATTTTGATTGTGGCCCCACGTGGCCTGAACCGAAACCCACATTTCCTACAGGAGATTTAAATTTGCTATGTCCGAGAACCTGAACCCGTTTGCGATTGCGCAAACCCAACTTGATAAGGCGGCGGCCATCCTGCAACTGGACCCCGACATGCACGCCTTCTTGCGCGAGCCGATGCGCGAGTTTCACTTCAGCCTGCCGGTGCGCATGGATGACGGCCGCACGCAGACCTTCAAGGCATTCCGCGTGCAATACAACGACGCGCGCGGCCCGGCCAAGGGAGGCATCCGCTTTCATCCCGATGAGACCATCGACACCGTACGCGCCCTGGCGGCGTGGATGACGTGGAAGACGGCCGTCGCCGATGTGCCCCTGGGCGGCGGCAAGGGAGGCGTCATCTGTAACCCGCGCAACATGTCGGCCGGCGAACTGGAACGCCTCAGCCGGGCCTACATACGCGCCGTGTCCCGTTTCATCGGCCTCAAACAAGACGTGCCCGCGCCCGACGTGAACACCAACCCGCAGATCATGTCCTGGATGCTGGATGAGTACGAAGTCATCACCGGCCGGCACGAACCGGGCGTCATCACCGGCAAGCAGATGATGCTGGGTGGCTCGGCGGGGCGCAGCCCGGCTACGGCCATGGGCGGCATGGTGACCATCCGCGAGGCGGCCAAGCTGCTGGGGC
>JACDJC010002674.1_pt1 | contig 13667 bp, 27 predicted proteins | sample 7454191 | NCBI WGS metagenome assembly JACDJC01 (sample SAMN14253291, study PRJNA609438) | sludge metagenome | isolation source: sludge after 25d culture with pyrite and EDTA | collected 2018-12-20 | reverse complement strand
TCCTTGCCCAGGGTGATCAGCGGCTCGACGAAGCGGCGCAGTTCCTTGGCCTTGGGCAGGGTTGTCTTGATGACTTCATGGCGCAGCAGCGAATTGCTCATGTTGCGGAACATGGCCAGACGGTGGCTGGTGGTGCGATTGAGTTTGCGGTTCGATTGACGATGGCGCATGGCGGTGTCCTTTCAGTATGTATTCTTGGGCAAGGCTGCCTGCCACGGCGGCCCGCACTTTATTGTCAGCGTTGGTTTGAATCAGGGGCGCTCGAGTCCGGCGGGCGGCCAGTTCTCCAGCTTCATGCCCAGCGACAGGCCCTTGGAGGCCAGCACGTCCTTGATCTCGTTGAGCGACTTGCGGCCCAGGTTCGGGGTGCGCAGCAACTCGGTCTCGGAACGCTGGATCAGGTCGCCAATGAAGTAGATATTCTCGGCCTTCAGGCAGTTCGCCGAACGCACGGTCAGCTCGAGATCGTCCACCGGGCGCAGCAGCATCGGGTCGACCTGCGGCGAGCGCGGCGACTCGGATTGCACCGGCGTGCCTTCCAGATCGGCGAACACCGACAACTGGCTGACCAGGATGCGGGCCGCCGTGCGCACCGCCTCCTCGGGCTCCACCACGCCGTTGGTCTCGATATCGATCACCAGGCGGTCGAGGTCGGTGCGCTGCTCGACGCGCGCGCTTTCGACCGAATACGCGACACGGCGCACCGGGCTGAACGACGCATCGACCAGGATCGAGCCGACCGCACGGGTCTCTTCCGGCACCTTGCGCGCGGTCGCGGGCTGGTAGCCGCGACCCGCCTCGATCTTGATCTCCATGTCGAGCTTGCCGCCCTTGGTCAGATGCGCGATGACATGGTCCGGATTCAGGACTTCGATGTCATGGCCGACCTCGATGTCACCCGCCGTGACCACGCCCTCGCCGGACTTGGACACGCGCAGGATGGCGGCCGGCTTGCCGTGCATCTTGAAGGCGATGCCCTTCAGGTTGAGCAGGATGTCGACGACGTCTTCCTGCACCCCCTCGATGGTCGAGTACTCGTGCACGACGCCGCTGATGGTGACCTCGGTCGGCGCGTAACCGACCATGGACGACAGCAGGACACGACGCAGCGCATTGCCGAGCGTGTGGCCATAGCCGCGCTCGAAGGGTTCCATGATGACCTTGGCGTGCAGCTGCGAGGCGCGATCCACCTCGACGATCCGCGGCTTGAGAAAATCCGTTGCGCTTTGCATGGGGTGCGTTTCCTTACGTCTGGCTCAGGCTTACTTGGAGTAGAGTTCGATGACCAGCGATTCGTTGATCGTCGACGGCAGTTCAGAGCGCTGCGGGGCCGCCTTGTACGTACCCTTGAGCGCCTTGGCGTCGACCTCGACCCACTCGGGATAGCCGCGCGCCGCAGTCGCTTCGGCGGCCGCCTTGATACGCAGGTGCGCCTTGGCCTTCTCCGTCACCTCGACGACGTCGCCGGCACGCACCTGATGCGATGGAATGTTGACGCGGCGGCCATTGACCAGGATGCCGTTGTGGCGCACCACCTGACGCGCTTCGGTACGCGAGGCGCCAAAACCCATGCGGTAGCACACCGAGTCCAGCCGCGACTCCAGCAGCGCCAGCAGGTTCTCGCCGGTCACGCCCTTGCGGCGGTCGGCTTCCTTGTATACGAGGCGGAACTGGCCTTCGAGCACGCCATAGATGCGGCGAATCTTCTGCTTCTCGCGCAGCTGGACGCCGTAGCCCGACAGGCGCGCGCCACTCTTCTGGCCGTGCTGGCCCGGCGCATACGCGCGCCGCTCGATGGCGCACTTGTCGGTGAAGCACTTCTCGCCTTTGAGGAACAGTTTCTCGCCTTCGCGGCGGCACTGACGGCACTTGGGATCAAGATTACGAGCCATGGTATTCCCTGATGTTTAGATGCGACGCTTTTTCGACGGCCGGCAACCGTTGTGCGGAATCGGCGTAACGTCGGAGATTGCGGTGATCTTGAAGCCCAGTGCGTTGAGCGCGCGCACGCTGGACTCGCGGCCGGGGCCGGGGCCCTTGATGCGGACTTCCAGGTTCTTCACGCCGAATTCCTGCGCCATCTTGCCGGCATTTTCGGCGGCCACCTGCGCGGCGAACGGCGTCGACTTGCGCGACCCCTTGAAGCCCGCGCCACCGGCAGTCGCCCACGACAGGGCGTTGCCCTGGCGGTCGGTGATGGTCACGATGGTGTTGTTGAAGGACGCGTGAATGTGCGCGATGCCTTCGGCGACATTCTTCTTGACCTTCTTGCGCACGCGCGCGGAGGTTTTGGTTGCCATGATCTAGTCCTTACTTTTTGATGGCCTTGCGCGGGCCCTTGCGGGTGCGCGCGTTGGTGCGGGTACGCTGGCCACGCACCGGCAGTCCCTTGCGATGGCGGAAGCCGCGGTAGCAGCCCAGGTCCATCAGGCGCTTGATGTTCATCGTGACTTCGCGGCGCAGGTCGCCCTCGACTGTGAAGCGCGAGACGCCTTCGCGCAGGCGCTCCATCTCGGCCTCGGTCAGGTCCTTGATCTTGGCGGTGTGCGTGACGCCGGCGGCGTCGCAGATCTTGCCGGACGTGGTACGACCGATGCCAAAAATCGCAGTCAAGGCAATGACAGCGTGCTGGTGATTCGGGATGTTAACCCCTGCTATACGGGCCATTCGCAAAGCTCCGAACGGAAAACAAAAAATTATAACACATCGACCCGCCTCCGGGCCGAACATTCAACGCGCGCCGGCTCAGCCCTGGCGCTGCTTGTGACGCGGGTCCTCGCAAATCACGCGGACCACGCCCTTGCGGCGGACAATCTTGCACTTGCGGCACATTTTCTTGACTGAAGCCTGCACTCTCATGGTTTTCTCCATTTACCCGCCGGTGGCATGCCACCGGCCAAACAATCATTTCGCCCTGAAAACGATCCGTCCCTTGGTCAGATCGTAGGGCGTCAGTTCAACGGTCACCTTGTCGCCGGGCAGGATACGGATGTAGTGCATCCGCATCTTTCCCGAAATATGCCCCAGCAGGATGTGTCCATTTTCCAGCTTGACCCGAAATGTCGCGTTGGGCAGGTTTTCCAATACCTCGCCCTGCATCTGGATCACATCTTCCTTCGACATCAGCGTCCCACCAGACCGTTCCTGAAATTCGCCTTCTTCAGCAAGCCTTCGTATTGGTGCGACATCACATACGCCTGCACCTGGGCCATGAAGTCCATGGCCACCACGACGATGATCAGCAGCGAGGTGCCGCCGAAATAGAACGGGACGTTCCATTTCAGGATCAGGAATTCGGGCAACAGACATACCAGCGTGATGTAGATCGCACCCACCAGCGTCAGCCGGGTCAGGATCCTGTCGATATACCGCGCGGTCTGGTCACCCGGACGAATTCCCGGCACGAAGGCGCCGCTCTTCTTCAGGTTGTCGGCAGTCTCCTTGGGATCGAACACCAGCGCCGTATAGAAGAAGCAGAAGAAGATGATCGCCAGCGCGTACAGCAGGACGTAAACCGGCTGCCCCGGCGACAGCGTGCCGGCGATGTCGCGCAACCAGCTCATGCGTTCGCTGCTACCGAACCAGCCCGCAAGCGTGGCGGGAAACAGGATGATGGAGGACGCGAAGATCGGCGGAATGACGCCAGCCATGTTGAGCTTGAGCGGCAGATGCGAGCTTTGCCCGCCCACCACCATCTTGCCGACCTGCCGCTTGGCGTAGTTGACCAGGATCTTGCGCTGCCCACGCTCGACGAACACCACCAGCGCCGTCACCAGGAGCACTCCGATGAACAGCAGCAACACCAGCGGGATGGAGAACGCCCCGGTGCGGGTAAGTTCCAGCGTGCCACCGATGGCGCGCGGCAGGCCTGCCGCGATGCCGGCGAAAATGATGATCGAAATGCCGTTGCCCAGGCCACGCTCGGTGATCTGCTCGCCCAACCACATGAGGAACATGGTACCGGCGGTCAGCGTCACCACGGTGATCACGCGAAAACCGAAGCCGGGGTCGAGCACGAGGCCGGCTTGCGATTCGAGGGCGATCGCGATGCCCATCGACTGGAACAGCGCCAGGAACAGCGTGCCGTAGCGTGTATATTGCGTGATCTTGCGCCGCCCGGCTTCGCCTTCCTTCTTCAACTCCTTCAACTGCGGCGAAACCGTGCTCATCAACTGCACGATGATCGACGCAGAAATGTACGGCATGATACCCAGCGCGAACACGCTGAAGCGCGACAGGGCACCGCCCGAGAACATGTTGAACATGCCCAGGATGCCGCCCTGCTGCGACTTGAACAGCTGGTCGAGCACAAGGGGGTCGATGCCCGGCACGGGAATGAAGGTGCCGATGCGGTAGACGACGAGCGCGCCCAGCAGGAACAGCAGCCGGCGTTTCAGATCGCCGAATTTGTTCAAACCGGTTTTCGGGGTGGCCACGACGCGCTCCTGGTCCGCTTACTCGCTGACGCTGCCGCCCGCGGCTTCGATCGCCGCACGCGCGCCCTTGGTCACGGCGATTCCGCGCAGCTTGACCGCCTTGCCGATTTCACCGGCAAGATAGACGCGCGCGGCCTTCGCCGCCGCACCGACGACACCCGCCTGCTTGAGAACCAGCAGGTCGATCTCGTCCGCGCCGACCAGCGCGATGTCGGACAGGCGCACGCGCGCCGTGTCGGCCTTGGTCAGCGACACGAAACCGCGCTTGGGCAGACGACGATGCATCGGCATCTGGCCGCCCTCGAAGCCCACCTTGTGGAAGCCGCCGGCGCGGGACTTCTGGCCCTTGTGGCCGCGACCCGCGGTCTTGCCGAGTCCGGAGCCGATGCCGCGGCCGACGCGGCGTTTCTCTTTCTTGGCGCCGTCAGCCGGCTTGATCGTATTCAGTTCCATGTTAGGCCTCGCACTTCACCAGGTAGGCGACACGATTGATCATGCCGCGGTTCTCGGGCGTGTCCGCCACTTCGACGGTATGGTTGAGACGACGCAGGCCCAGGCCGCGCACGCAGGCACGGTGCGGCGCCTTGGTGCCGATGAGGCTCTTCACCAGCGTGACTCTGATTTTCTTTTGCTCGCTCATGACTGCCACTTACCCCGTGATTTCTTCGACGGACTTGCCGCGTTTGGCCGCAATCTCGGACGGCGTCGACAGCTTCTGCAGGCCATCGAGGGTGGCGCGCACGACGTTGTACGGATTGGTCGAACCCAGGCACTTGGCCAGCACGTTCTGCACGCCCATCACCTCGAACACTGCGCGCATCGCGCCGCCGGCGATGATGCCGGTACCTTCCGACGCCGGCTGGATGAGCACGCGCGAGGCGCCATGCTGACCCACCACGGTGTGGTGGAAAGTGCCGTTCTTCAGGTTGACCTTGACCATCTTGCGGCGCGCCTCTTCCATCGCCTTCTGCACGGCCACGGGCACTTCGCGGGACTTGCCCTTGCCCATGCCGATGCCGCCATCGCCGTCACCCACTACGGTGAGTGCGGCAAAGCCCATGATGCGGCCACCCTTCACCACCTTGGTGACGCGGTTGACCGAGATCATCTTTTCGCGCAGGCCGTCGCCGCGCTCTTCGTTGGTGCTGCCAGGTGCTGTACGGGCCATCTTGATTCTGCCTCGTTAAAAAACCAAACCGCCTTCGCGGGCCGCTTCCGCCAGGGCCTTGACGCGCCCATGGAACCTGAAGCCGGAACGGTCGAAGGCCACCTTCTCGATACCGAGACCCCTGGCCTTCTCGGCGAGGCGCTTGCCCACCGCGGCGGCCGCCACAACGGTTCCACCGTTGGTCAGCGAGGCGCGCAGGTCCTTGTCGTTCGATGAGGCGCTGGTCATCACCGTGCCACCATCCGCAGAAATGATCTGCGCGTAGATGTGGCTGTTGGTGCGGTGGATGGCCAGCCGAATCGCCTTGACGGCCGCGATTTTGGCGCGGGTTTTGCGCGCCCTGCGAATCCGTGATTGCTTCGTGTTCATGGTTTGTCCTTAAAGCCTTACTTCTTCTTGGTCTCTTTCTTGATGACCACCTCGTCCGCGTAGCGGACACCCTTGCCCTTGTAGGGCTCGGGCGGACGGTACGCGCGCACGTCGGCAGCCACCTGCCCCACGGCCTGACGATCGATCCCCTTGATCACGATCTCGGTCTGCGTGGGCGTCTCGGCCTTGACTCCGGCAGGCATCTTGTGCACCACGGGGTGCGAGAAACCGAGCGTCAGGTTGAGCGCATCGCCCTGGGCCTGGGCGCGATAGCCCACGCCGATGAGCGTGAGGCGCTTCTCGAATCCCTGCGTGACGCCGCGCACCATGTTGTTGACGAGCGCGCGCATCGTCCCGGCCATGGCATTGGCCTGGATGGTGTCGCGTGTCGGCGCGAAATTCAACACCCCATCGGCGAGCGTGACGTTCACGTCGGCCGATGCGGCCTGCTGCAGGCTGCCCAGCGGACCCTTGACGGAAATCGTATTGCCGATCATGACCTCGACGCCTTTCGGCACGGTGACCGGACTCTTAGCTACGCGTGACATCTCTATATACCTCCGCTTACGCGACCACGCACAGGATCTCGCCGCCCACGCCCTTGGCGCGCGCCTGGCGATCGGCCATGACACCGCGCGAGGTGGACACGATGGCGACACCGAGGCCGTTCATCACGCGCGGCAGTTCCTCGACACCCTTGTAGATGCGCAGGCCAGGTTTGCTCACCCGCTCGATGCGCTCGATGACAGGGCGGCCGGCGTAATATTTCAGTTGCAACTCGAGTTCCGGCTTGCCGACCGCGCCGCGCACGGCGAAATCGTCGATGTAGCCCTCGTCCTTCAGCACCTGCGCGATGGCAACCTTCACCTTCGACGAAGGCATCGTCACGCTCGCCTTCTCGACGGACTGCGCGTTGCGGATGCGGGTCAGCATGTCCGCGATGGGATCACTCATACTCATATCGTTCGCCCCTTACCAGCTTGCCTTGACGATGCCGGGAATCTCGCCGCGCATCGCGTACTCGCGCAGCTTGCCGCGCGCCAGGCCGAACTTGGCGAACACGCCACGCGGACGGCCGGTGAGCTGGCAGCGGTTACGCTGGCGCACCGGGCTGGCGTTGCGCGGCAGCGCCTGAAGCGCCTGAAGCGCCGCCGTGCGCGCCTCGTCGGAGGACCGCGGATTCGCGATCACGGCCTTGAGCTCGGCGCGTTTGGCGGCGTATTTCTTCACCAGGCGCGCGCGCTTTTCTTCACGGTTGATCAAGCATACCTTGGCCATGCTTACCTCAATTCTTGAACGGAAAACTGAAGGCGGCCAGCAGTGCGCGGGCCTCTTCGTCGGTCTTGGCGGTGGTGGTGATGGTGATGTTCATCCCACGCAACGCATCGATCTTGTCGTACTCGATCTCGGGAAAGATGATCTGTTCCTTGACGCCCATGTTGTAGTTGCCACGGCCATCGAAGGACTTGCCCGAGATGCCGCGGAAGTCGCGGATGCGCGGCATCGCCACTGTCACCAGGCGGTCGAGGAACTCGTACATCTGCGCGCGGCGCAGCGTCACCATGCAGCCGACCGGATAGTTCTCGCGGATCTTGAAGCCGGCGATCGATTTTTTCGACTTGGTCACCACCGGCTTCTGGCCGGCGATCTTCTGCATGTCGCCGACGGCGTGCTCCATGACCTTCTTGTCGGCCACGGCCTCGCCCACACCCATGTTGAGCGTGATCTTCTGGATACGCGGGACCTCCATGATCGATTTGTAGCCAAACTGCTCGACCAGTTTGGGCACGACCGTTTCGCGGTAAAACTCTTGCAAGCGCGCCATGATTACCCCTGAGCGTCAACCATTTCGCCGTTGGACTTGTAGATGCGCACCTTGCGGCCGTCCTCCAGCGTCTTGTACCCGATCCGATCCGCCTTCTTGGTGGCGACATTGAACAGCGCCACATTGGAAACGTGAATCGGCATTTCCTTTTCCACGATGCCGCCCGGCTGGTTGCGCATGGGGTTGGGCTTCTGGTGCTTCTTCACCCGGTTGACCCCCTCCACCAGCACGGCGTCGTCTTCGAGCACGCGCAGCACCGTGCCACGCTTGCCCTTGTCCTTGCCGGCCAGGATGATGACCTGATCGTTCTTGCGAATGCGTGCCATGACCCCCCCTTACAGATCTTCCGGCGCCAGCGAGACGATCTTCATGAACTTCTCGGTGCGCAGCTCGCGCGTCACCGGCCCGAAGATGCGGGTGCCGATGGGCTCGAGCTTGTTGTTGAGCAGCACGGCAGCGTTGCCGTCGAAGCGCACCACGGAACCGTCAGGCCGGCGCACACCCTTGGCGGTACGCACGACGACGGCGTTGTAGACGTCGCCCTTCTTGACGCGACCACGCGGCGCGGCATCCTTGATGCTGACCTTGATGATGTCGCCCACGCTGGCGTAGCGCCGATGGCTGCCACCCAGCACTTTGATGCACATCACCGAGCGCGCACCCGTGTTGTCTGCAACGTCCAGTACGGACTGCATCTGAATCATTTAAATTGCCTCCAACTTAATCCACCACGCCTTGCAACAGAACAGCGGCGGCCAGTTTTGGAACCCGTTCGGGAGATACGCCGCGCGTGCGCGGCGGGGAAACCCCAGTCGACGAACCGGCATCCAGCCGGGCCACCAACCGGAAAACCCGGCACTATACCGGGATTTTGCATTCAGCGCAAGCGTCAGACGCGCGCACGCACCAGCAGCTTGCTTACCTTCCAGGCCTTGGTACGCGAAAGCTTGCGCGATTCCTCGATCTGGACGGTATCGCCCTCGTGAAACTCGTTGTTTTCATCGTGGGCGTGGTACTTCTTCGACATGCGGATGACCTTGCCAATCACCGGGTGCTTGACCCGGCGCTCGACCAGAACGGTCACTGTCTTGTCCATCTTGTCGCTGACGACACGCCCGGTCAGCGTGCGCACCATCTTGTTCGTTTCAGTCATGCTTGGCCCGCCTTCTCACGCATAATGGTCTTCACCCGGGCAACGGCGCGGCGCAGCTTGCCGAGGTCGGCCGTCTTGTTGGACTGCTGCGTGGCCACCTGCATGCGCAGGGAAAAATGCGCGCGCAGCAGCGACTCGAGTTCCTGTTGCAGTTCGGCGGCGTTCTTGCCGCGCAATTCTTTAGCGTTCATGCTCAACTCCCGATCATGCGGGTCACGAAGGTGGTGGCGATCGGCAGCTTGGCGGCCGCCAGACGGAACGCCTCGCGCGCCACGTCCTCCTGCACGCCGTCCATCTCGTACAGCACCTTGCCCGGCTGGATTTCCGCGACATAGAACTCCGGTGCACCCTTGCCGCTACCCATGCGCACCTCGGCAGGCTTCTTGGAAATCGGCTTGTCGGGGAAGATGCGGATCCAGATGCGGCCACCCCGCTTGATGTGACGGGTCATGGCGCGACGCGCCGCCTCGATCTGGCGTGCCGTCAGACGGCCACGGCCCACGGCCTTGAGGCCGAAATCGCCGAAGCTGACGTTTGCACCACGGGTGGCCAGGCCGGTATTGCGGCCCTTGTGTTCCTTGCGGAATTTTCTTCTAGCTGGCTGCAGCATGTTTCACTCCTGGTTTCTTGCCGCGGCGTTCCGGTTCGGCGGCAACGGGCTGTTCGCCGCGATTGAGCGAATCGCCCTTGTAGACCCACACCTTGATGCCGATGATGCCGTAGGTGGTCTTCGCCTCCGCGAGGCCGTAGTCGATTTCGGCGCGCAGCGTGTGCAGCGGCACGCGCCCTTCGCGGTACCACTCGGTACGGGCAATCTCGGCACCGTTCAGGCGACCCGAGCTCATGATCTTGATGCCCTGTGCGCCCAGGCGCATGGCGTTCTGCATCGCGCGCTTCATGGCGCGGCGGAACATCACGCGCTTTTCCAGCTGCTGGGCGATGCCGTCGGCGATGATCTGCGCGTCGGTCTCGGGCTTGCGCACTTCCTCGATGTTGACGTGCACCGGCACGGTCATCATGCGCGACAGTTCACGGCGCAGTACTTCGATGTCCTCGCCCTTCTTGCCGATGACGACACCGGGACGACCGCTGTAGATGGTGATGCGCGCGTTCTTCGCCGGACGCTCGATCATGACCTTGGAGACCGAGGCGTGAGCGAGTTTCTTCTTGAGGTAGTCGCGCACCTTGATGTCTTCCAGCAGCGTGCTGGAGAAATTGCGGTTCGATCCGTACCACTTGGCCGTCCAGATGCGCTGCACACCCAGGCGGAAACCGATCGGATTTACTTTCTGTCCCATGGCGCTTCCTCAATCGCCAACCGTCACGGTGATGTGACAGGTCGGTTTGCTAATACGGTTGCCGCGGCCCTTGGCTCGCGCGGTGAAGCGCTTGAGCACGGTGCCCTGGTCGACGCAGATGGTTCTCACCTTCAGCGTATCGATGTCGGCGCCCTCGTTGTGCTCGGCGTTGGCGATCGCGGACTCCAGCACCTTCTTGATGATGCCGGCGCCTTTCTTCGGGCTGAACGCCAGGATGTCGAGCGCCTTGTCGACGCGCAGGCCGCGGATCTGGTCGGCGACCAGGCGGCCCTTCTGGGCGGAGAGGCGTGTACCACGCAAAATTGCAGAGACTTCCATCATGCGCTCCTTATTTCTTCGCCTTCTTGTCCGCGACGTGGCCCTTGAAGGTGCGCGTCAGCGAAAACTCGCCCAGCTTGTGGCCGACCATGTTCTCGGTGACGAACACCGGAACATGCTGCCGGCCGTTGTGGACGGCGATGGTGAGACCGATGAAATCCGGCAGCACGGTGGAGCGACGTGACCAGGTCTTGATCGGACGCTTGTCACTCGTGTTGCGTGCAGCCTCGATTTTCTTCAGCAGATGCCCGTCGACGAAGGGCCCCTTTTTGATTGAACGTGCCATATCTGTCTACCTTGTTCAGCGCGCGTGACGGCGGCGCACGATCATGTTGGAAGTGCGCTTGTTGCTGCGGGTGCGATAACCCTTGGTCGGCACACCCCACGGGCTGACCGGATGCCGGCCTGCGGTGGTACGGCCCTCGCCACCGCCATGCGGGTGGTCGATCGGGTTCATCACCACGCCGCGCACGGTCGGACGGATGCCGCGCCAGCGGTTGGCGCCGGCCTTGCCGATCGAACGCAGGCTGTGTTCCTCGTTGCCGCATTCCCCGAGGGTCGCGCGGCAGTCGACGTGCACCTTGCGGATCTCGCCCGAGCGCAGGCGCAACTGGGCGTAGCTGCCCTCGCGCGCCAGCACCTGCACCGAGGTCCCGGCCGAGCGGGCGATCTGCGCGCCCTTGCCCGGCATCATTTCCACGCAGTGCACGGTGCTGCCGACCGGAATGCTGCGCAGCGGCAGACAGTTGCCGGGCTTGATCGGGGCCTCGGCGCCGTTCAGCAACTGGGTGCCGACCTGTACACCGCGCGGCGCGATGATGTAACGGCGCTCGCCGTCGGCGTAACAGAGCAGCGCGAGATGCGCGGAACGGTTGGGATCGTATTCCAGACGCTCGACCCTGGCCGGCACGCCATCCTTGTTGCGGCGGAAATCGACCACGCGATAGTGCTGCTTGTGACCGCCGCCCTTGTGGCGCACCGTGATGCGGCCGTTGTTGTTGCGACCGGACCCGCGCTTCTTCGGTTCGACGAGCGCGGCCACCGGCTTGCCCTTGTGCAGATCCGGGGTGGCGACCTTGACGACCGCGCGACGGCCGGCAGAAGTGGGTTTGACTTTAATCAGTGCCATGATGGTTTCCTTACTGACCGGACGTGAAGTCGATTTCCTGGCCCTGCTTGAGGGTGACGTAGGCCTTCTTCCAGTTGTCGCGACGGCCCGTGACGCGGCCCGAGCGCTTGACCTTGCCCTTGACGTTCAACACCTGCACACCGGTGACCTCGACCTTGAACAGGCTGGCGACGGCAGCGCCGATTTCCTGCTTGGTCGCGTCGGGCAGCACGCGGAACACCACCTGGTTCTGCTTGTCGGCCACGCGCGTGCTCTTCTCGGAGATCACCGGCGCGAGAATGACCTTCAGCAGACGTTCCTGACTGATCGCGCTCATCACACCATCTCCTCAAACTGCTTGACCGCCGCCTTGGTGATCAGCACGTTGCCAAAAGGGATCAGGCGCCAGGGGTCGGCCTGGTGCGGCTCGACCACGTAGACGTCGCGCAGGTTGCGCGACGACAGCCACAGGTTGTCATCCACCGTGTCGGCGATGATCATCACCTTGCCGTAGCCCATGGACTTCAGCTTGCCGGCGAGCGCCTTGGTCTTCGGCGAATCGACACCGAGACTCTCGACGACCTTGAGCTTGCCCTCGCGCGCCAGCTGCGACAGGATCGTCGCCAGCCCCGCGCGGTACATCTTGCGGTTGACCTTGTGGCTGAAGTTCTCGTTCGGCTTGTTCGGGAAGGCGACGCCACCGCCACGCCAGATCGGGCTGGAAGTGCGGCCCGAGCGAGCGCGGCCGGTGCCCTTCTGGCGCCACGGCTTGTGCGTCGAAGCCGTCACCTCGGCACGCGTCTGCTGTGCACGGTTGGCGCTGCGGGCGTTGGCCTGGAACGCGGTCACCACCTGGTGCACCAATGCTTCGTTGTAGTCACGGCCGAAGGTCTCGTCCGACGCGGCGACGCTGGTCACCTGCTGGCCCTGATCGTTGATCACTGCGAGTTCCATCAGGCACCCCCTTTCACGGCGGGACGCACCACGACATGGCCGCCCTTGGCGCCCGGCACGGCACCCTTGACCAACACCAGTCCGCGTTCGGCGTCGACGCGGACCACTTCGAGGTTCTGCTTGGTGCACGACACGTCGCCCATGTGGCCGGACATGCGCTTGCCCGGAAACACGCGTCCCGGATCCTGCGCCATACCGATGGAGCCCGGCACGTTGTGCGAGCGGGAGTTGCCATGCGAGCCGCGCTGCGAGGCAAAATTGTGGCGCTTGATCGTGCCGGCGAAGCCCTTGCCCTGGGTGACGCCACTGACGTCGACCTTCTGGCCGGCCTGGAACACCTCGACGGAGACGGTTGCGCCCGGCTGGTACTGCGCAGCCACTTCGGGGCTGACGCGAAACTCGCGCAGGATGGCGGCCGCCTCGACGCCGGCCTTGACGAAATGACCCGCCTCGGCCTTGTTGACGCGGCTGTTGCGGCGACTGCCGTAGGCAAGCTGAACGGCGGAATAGCCATCCGTTTCTGGGGTGCGCACTTGCGTGACGCGATTATTGGACATTTCCAGCACCGTCACCGGAACGGCTGCGCCGCTGTCGGTGAAGATGCGGGTCATGCCGACCTTGCGGCCAACGAGCCCGATACTCATGTTCGTATTTCCTATCTCTGGCCCGGAACGTGCGCCCCGGACAAGGGTTGTAGGTGCCGATTGCTATTGACCGGCGACTTGGTGAAGCAGAAGGGGCGGCATTATACCCATGCCGCCCGCTTTTTACAACTTGATTTCGACGTCCACGCCGGCGGGCAGGTCCAGCTTCATCAAGGCATCCACCGTCTTGTCGGTGGGATCCATGATGTCCATCAGGCGGCGATGGGTGCGGATCTCGAACTGGTCGCGGCTGGTTTTGTTGACGTGCGGCGAGCGCAGGATGTCGAAGCGCTCGATCGAGGTCGGCAGCGGGACCGGGCCCTTGACCACGGCGCCGGTGCGCTTGGCGGTCTCGACGATCTCGAGGGCCGAC
>JACDJC010002672.1_pt1 | contig 13678 bp, 10 predicted proteins | sample 7454191 | NCBI WGS metagenome assembly JACDJC01 (sample SAMN14253291, study PRJNA609438) | sludge metagenome | isolation source: sludge after 25d culture with pyrite and EDTA | collected 2018-12-20 | reverse complement strand
CCCGGCAGATCGATCTCGGCGTTGAGCCTGCGATCCTGGCCAACAAGATAATTTTCGCGAACGCGGATCGACGAGACAACGAAGCCGATCCCTGATCGGCTAAGGTCAAACGTCTCTCCAGTTATGTAGATCGAGTCGCTCGAGGACCGAAGCTTACCGGTTGTGAGTGTCGGTGCAAAGACGATTTTGATCGGAGCATTGTGCTTTCTTCGGGCGGAATGCGACCTTTCTGCGAAAATCCCGGTGATTTTTCCGATTAGCTCTCTGATCATCGTTTCTTGCTCGGTTACATGATGATTAACGCCGTAATGCAGGTCACTTCAGTGGCTGCCCTTTTTTGTCCGCGGACGTGACACGCGGTGTTCCGTCCGAGAGTTTAAGTAGATACGAAATCCGGCCGGTCTTGCCGTAAACCGCGGGTGTCGCTGTCGCCTGATAGGTCCGGCCTTCGTTCCCAAGTTCGACGGCATAGACATAGCCCGTCGACTCGCTCGTCTCGATGTCGGCAGGCAGGAACCCGACGCCTATGAGCGTTTTGATATCGCCGTAGCGGCCGTGATTTTGCAGCGAATGTGCCATCTGGGCCTTCGCGATACGCTCGAGCATTTTTCGGGCTTCTTCCTGATGCGTATCGATCTTGAGCGCATAGAAGTAGTTCTTCCCTTCCCGCTTTATCTTTTTCTCGGTTTCCGCGTCGACGCTGAGGATTATCCAGTGATCGCCCGAACGCTTTAGCTCGAGTTGTTGAAGTTCCAGCTTTTCGTCGTCCGCACTCGGCAACTTTGCTGTTACTGTTGCGTTGTCGCCCGAGACTATTTCACCGTTTATTTCGATCTCGGCCGGAATCAGCTTTGCGATCGCTTCGAAATCAACGGCAAATTCTTTCAGCTCTTCGTCCGTGAGGCCTTCGATAGCAGGTTTCAAATTGGTCAGATGGATCGCTTCCCTGATCCGCTTCTCGCGAAGCTTGGCGTAAAATACCCGAACCGTATCGGCCGGAGAATTCGGGAGGATCTCGATCGTCGCACCTCTTGGCGACATCGCTACCGGCTGGCTTGCAACCTTCTTCTGCGCTTCAGCGAGCGCGGCTTTTTCGATCTCAGCTTCTGACGCCGCGACCGAACAGCTCAGAGCCCTCAGGCTCGAGACACCGATCGACACAACAAGGAAAAAGGGATTCATCAACTTTGGATACATCAAGTATTGACTCCGAGGGTAATGATCAATTCGCCGAACGATATTTGGCAGAATGCCCTTTAGGTGCCAAGGGCAAAGTTTGCCTCCGGAAACGGCGTGCTGGAAGCAAAAAAGGGAAAAAGACACGCCGTTGGGATTATAGCGTGTCTTTTATAAAAAGGTAAAACAAAATTTCAAAAGGTGTAAATTTTGTTTAATCCGACGGTAACGCCGTTTCCTCGTCTTTTTTGCCGAAGATCAGGTCGCGACCAGCAAGATACAAGAAGCCGGCAAGCACTGCAAATGGCAACAGCCCGAGAAGGTCGGCCCATGGGCCGTCATAGAATGGATTGTTTGCCTTGGCCCATTCGCTCAACGTTTCGACGAATCCGCCAAAATATACCGCAGAGAGAGCAATAAGAATGCCTGCCAATGCACCGCCCGCAATATAGCCCGACGCAAGCAAAACGCCTGAGCTCTTGTCGGTTTCAGCGATAAACTCCTCTTCCGTCAGATCTTTATCGCGGAATTTTCGCTTGAGATATTTATCCACGCCCCATCGGACCAGCCCGCCGAAGAAGATCGGCGACGATGCGGAGATCGGCAGATAAAGCCCGACAGCGAACGCCAGCGACGACACGCCGCAGAGTTCAAGAGTGACTGAGATCATTACGCCGAGCAGGACGAGCGCCCACGGCAGCTGTTGGCTCAATATACCCTTGATGATATAGCTCATCAGTGTCGCCTTCGGCGCCCGGTATTTTTCGACCTGCTGATAGACGGGATTTCCGTCCGCATCAATGCCGGTTTGTGCTTCTTTGATAACACCGTTTATGCCCGGATCTACGAGGTATGCGGGTTTGCCCTGCATGTTTATCAGATACTTTCCGGCCGGCCCGAGGTTCGCGTCGGTGTTATGCCAAACGCGGTAATTTGCTTTGTCCTTTTCGCCAAAATACCCGCCGACGGTCTCTGACCTGAAATTGCTGCCTTCACGGACAAGGTCTTGTTCCGATACCCGAAAATCCGCCGCGAATGCTGTTGGTTCGACAGTCTGGTAGACCGAAGACGAGTCGTTGAGCTGGATAAGGATCGGCCCAAGCAGGAGGGCCGAAGCGAGAGCGCCGATAAGTATAGCCGACTGTTGTTTCCACGGAGTTCCGCCGACCCAAAAACCCGTTTTCAGGTCCTGAGAGGTCGTGCCGCCATTCGAAGCGGCGATGCAAACGATGCCGCCAACGCTGAGCGCTGTAACGAAATAGGGGTCGGCCGCCGTCCAGCCGAGCAGCAAAAATGCCAGCGAAGTAAAGAGAAGCGTTGCGACCGTCATCCCCGATATCGGGTTCGACGAAGAGCCGATCTCACCCGTCAGCCTTGACGATACCGTCACGAACAGGAAACCGAGAATTATGATCAATATTGCCCCAAGAATGTTCATCTTGAGAGCGGGCAGGAATGTTATCACCACGATAAGGGCCAGAATGCCGCCGATCACCCATTTCAATGAGATATCCTGCTCGGTTCGCGGGATCGCAGTGGTATTCTTCTCTCCGTTCTTGCCGTTTTCCCGCTTCGCCTGCATATCGGCAATGCCGCCGCGAATGCCGTGCCAGATCGTAGGCAGCGACCGCACCAGGCTGATGATGCCGCCTGCTGTCACGGCTCCCGCACCGATGTAAAGAATGTACTCGCTCTGTATGCTTCCGGCGCCTTCGATCGGCATGTCCTTGATCAGCGTTCGTGCCGGTGCGAGCGGAGCAGCGAGGGCATCGCCGAAGAATCTGATCATCGGGATCAGAACAAGATAGGCAAGGGCACCCCCGGCAAACATGATGCCGGCGATCCGCGGGCCAATAATGTACCCGACACCGAGCAAGGCCGGATTGTTCTCGAGCGAAACGCTGCCGCCCTTGAACGGTTCGTTGAACTCCTTGGTCGGGTATTCGCGCCAGCCGCTAAAGACCTTCATCACGATGTTGTAGAGAAAGCCGATACCGAAGCCGGCGGCAATTATCAGACCACCATTCGTGTCTGCCGCCTCGCCCTTTTTTGCGATCTCGGAATGCGCTTTCGATTCATCTGAAGCGCTTGCTATCAGCACCTGCGCACAAGCCGTGCCTTCCGGGTATTTCAGCAGGCCATGCTGGTCGCGGATAAGCGCACGCCGCAGAGGTATCATCATCAAAATGCCGAGCAGCCCGCCGAGAACTGCGACCATCGTCACCCGCCATACTTCGAGGTCAAACCCGAGTATCAATATCGCCGGCATTGTCACGCCGAGACCGAAAGCGATCGATTCGCCTGCAGATCCCGTCGTCTGAACAATGTTGTGCTCAAGGATGGTTGCATCACGAGCACCGAGTTTCGATAGTATCCGGAAAAGCGTGATCGAGATCACCGCGACCGGTATCGAAGCCGAGACCGTAAGCCCGACCTTGAGCACCAGATACAACGAGGAGGCGCCGAAGACGATCCCAAGCAGTACGCCGACGATCAGCGGCCCGGGCGAGAACTCGCGGAGGTTCGTAACCGAATCGGGAATATATGGCTTAAAATTCTCGAGAAATGGGTTCTTCATAAGGGTTCACGGTTTTGAACTTTTTCCCCGCAACTATACGCCCCATTCTCAATTATCTGCAAATCGGCTAAACTCACAGAAACCTTTCAGCGGAGTTACCAATAGATGAAACACCAATCTGCGCTTTTCTGCATGAACCGATCTTACTTCACCCTGCGATTGCTCTTTGGCTGCAGGTCAGCCGGCGATCGACTTAAAACCCGTTCTTCGCGAAGTGCGGTCCTGACGATCGCGGCTTTGCGGCTCTGCGGGATATTTCTAGCAGTAACGATCGCCGCCGTCTCACAGGTACCGACGCCGAAGGACGTACTCGGCTTCACGCCTGGTGATGACCGAAAGCTCGCCAGTTGGGCCCAGGTTGTCGACTATTTCAAAAAGCTCGACGCCGCCTCCGATCGGATGATCTTCGAAGAGATCGGCAAGACCACGATGGGTGCACCGTTCGTCTATGCGACCGTCAGCTCGCCCGAGAATATTAAAAACCTCGAGAAATACAAAGGCATCAACGACAAACTTGCCGACCCGCGTTGGGAATTGACATCAAGCTCGATACCACGAGATCGCGTTCGGCGATATATCGCCGATGGCAAGACCATCGTCCTGATCACGTTCGGGATCCACTCGACCGAGGTCGGCTCGACCCTATCGTCGATGCTCATCGCCCACCGACTGCTGAGTTCCGACGAGCCCGAGATAAAAAAGATCCTCGACAACACGATCATACTGCTCGTGCCCTCTCTCAACCCCGACGGCGTGGACATCGTCAAAAACTGGTACGACAAAACGCTCGGCACGCCGTACGAAGGCACCAATCCGCCCGAGCTTTATCACAAATACGTCGGCCACGATAACAATCGCGACTGGTACGCCTTCACGCAGGTCGAGACGCAGCTCACCGTCGACAAGATCCACAACGTCTGGCACCCGCAGATCGTCCACGACGTCCACCAGCAGGGAGCGAACGGAGCCCGGCTCTTTCTGCCGCCATATATGGATCCGGTCGAACCGAACGTGCCAAAACAGATCGTCGAAGGCTACACGGAACTTGGGCTTTGGATGGCCAACGACCTCCGCAAGAAAGGCCTGCAGGGGATAACGACCGGAACGACCTACGACGCCTGGACACCCGCACGCGCCTATTCGCACTATCACGGCGGCGTGAGGATTCTTTCAGAAACCGCATCCGCACGGCTCGCCACGCCGATCACCGTCAAGTTCGAAGACCTCCGCGGTGCCTCCGGCGGGCTCGACGCAAAGAAGGAATCGGACAAGTTCGGCCCGCTCTGGAAAGGGGGCGAATGGAAACTCCGCAACATCACCGATTACATGACCTCCGCCGCGTTCTCGCTGCTCACCCACGCTAGCGACAACCGCGAACGCTGGCTCTCGAGGTTTTATGAGATCGGGAAAGAAGCGGTGAGACCGAGGAAAGAAGGTGAACTCGAGGCGTTTGTTTTAGACCCGCTTTTTAGCATGAATCAATGGCATCTTGAACGCATCCTCAAAAGGGGCGGTGTGGAAATTAGCCAAGTTGGCAAGTTCGAGGCTTCTGGTCGCGAGTTCCCAAACAGAACAAAAGTAATTCGCCTAGACCAACCGTACGGAATGTTTGCAAAAGCACTGCTCGAACGGCAAAAGTATCCAGACCTTCTCGATTCAAAAGGACAGCCAATCGCTCCCTATGACGTAACAGCTCATAGCTTGCCCCTACTGTTTGGAACAAATCTCTGGCCTGTTCAAGCACCCTTCAAATTCCCTGAAGTTGTTACGGAACCTGGATTCGGATCTGGGACAGGCGCTGGGTCGGCCATTTGTGCAGGAGATTTCGACTATCGCATTTATCGATCAGAGGTTTCTTCGATGGACGAAGGTTGGACACGTTGGGTCATCAAAGAGAATGAACATGTTATTCGAATGAACCTACGCGACCGATGCAGAGTGTCGCAAGGTCCTATTCGGAACCGTGAGATTGTTTTCGGTCTCGCTAATACTGGAGTGAATACGATCATCTTCCCCGACCAATCGCCCAACCAGATCCTCAACGGCTATGCGAAAGGCACGATGCCGGATGAGTATACGGGCGGGGTCGGGAAAGAAGGCGTTGAGAATCTGAAGAAATTTGTCGAAGCGGGCGGGACGCTTGTTTTCCTGAACCGCTCGTCGCAGTTCGCGATCGAACAGTTCAACCTGCCGGTCAAAGACGTAACACGCGGCCTCAGCCGAAAGGAATTCTACATACCCGGCTCGATCCTCCGTACCGAACTCGACCTCTCGCACCCGATCGCCAAAGGTATGCCCCAGCAGTCGATCGCCTGGTTCGAGGACTCGCCCGCGTTTGAGTTCGTTCCGCACTCATTCACGAGCACCCGTCCGCCAACCGCGTGGGACGTGTTCCCGCGAGAGAACTTCAAGGTCATCGCCCGATACCCTTCGGACCCGAAGCAGATCCTCCTTTCCGGCTGGGCGCTTGGAGCCGAAAAGATAGCGGGGAAAGCCGCTCTGGTCGAGATCAAGGTCGGAAAAGGCAAGATCGTCCTCTTCGGATTCCGCCCGCAATACCGTGGGCAGAGCCTGGCGACCTTCCCGCTGCTGTTCAACGCGATATCGCAATAGCAGAGTTTTCGGTGTATTATGTCTGCGATCGTTCACCAACCGAATTGAGGAGAAGCCCTGAATGGACTTTATTTCGAGCACGAATCTATTGTTGCTTTTTGCGATAATTGGCGGCGTCGGATTTGTGTTTTTGCTCGCATCGCTCGTCCTCGGCGACATTTTCGAGATGTTCGGCGGCGAAGCGGATCTCGGAGGCGACAGCGGTGTTGATTTTGGGTTTCTCGATAGCCGCGTGATCGCCGTCTTTATCACGGCATTTGGCGGATTCGGATCGATCGCCGTTTGGTCCGGATTTGGTGCGGTCGCAAGTTCGATCGCCGGTCTGCTCGGCGGTGTCGTGTTCGGTGGTGTCGTTTCGGCATTCGGCCGCTTCCTGGTCGGCCAGCAGGCCTCGACAACCGTTACCGACTCAGATCTGGTCGGGCGAACGGCACAGGTCACGGTCACGATCAAACCCGGCGAGCTCGGCCAAATTACGACCCGCGTCGGCGACGAACGCGTCGAAAAGCTTGCCCGGACGTCTAGCGGCGGAGAGATCCGGCCCGGATCCGTCGTTAAAATTACGGCCGTGGCCGGCGACTCGGTGATCGTCACTGAGGAATCTTCTGAATAGGGCCAGCCGCGACATTTACGATCTTAAGCCCTTTACCTGAGGAATATTGCTATGGACCTTTTGTTTGACTACTCGACGCTGCTGATACCGATCGTGATCCTTGTGATCGTCGTTGCGGCCCTGATCGCGCTGATGCTGATCAGCCGCAATTATATCAAGGTGTCGCCAAATCAAGCGGCCGTAATTTCGGGCCGCAAACGAAAACTTGCCGATGGCTCGATCGCCGGTTATCGCCTGGTTCGCGGCGGTGCGACGCTCGTCTTTCCCTTTCTTGAAAAGGTCGAGTATCTGGATCTCAACGTAATCACCGTCCCGCTCGCAACCTCGCGTGCTTACACGGTGCAGGGCGTACCGGTCAGCGTAAAAGCAGTCGCAAACGTAAAGATAAAGGGCGACGACACGTCTCTGAGATCGGCGGCGGAACGCTTTCTGGGCATGCCGCAAGAGCAGTTTCATCGGCTCGTTTTCCAGACGCTTGAGGGCCACCTTCGTGCGATCCTCGGCACGCTCACCGTCGAAGAGATCAACAACGACCGCCAGTCTTTCGCGCAGAAGCTCACCACCGAGGCCGCCGGAGACCTCGAGAAAATGGGCATCGGGCTCGATGCTCTGACGATCCAGGAAATATCCGATGAAGAAGGCTACCTCGACGCGCTCGGCAAACGCCGAACTGCCGAAGTAAAACGCGATGCTGAGATCGGCCAGGCCGAGGCGAATCGCGATTCGAAGATAAAGGCCTCGCTTGCACTGCAAGAGGGCGAAAAGGTCCGGCTTGAGACCGAAGCCCAGATCGCCCAATCGCAACGCGAGACCGAAATACAAAAGGCGCAAGTGCAGGCCGAGATCGAGGCCGAACGTGCAAAAGCGAGCCAGGCCGGTCCGCTCGCCGACGCCAAGGCACAGCAGCAGGTGACCGCCGAAGAAGTTCGCGTCGAAAAGGTCCGGACGCAGGAAATGATCTCTGTTCAGGAACAGGAGGTCATGCGCAAAGAGAAAGAACTCGAGGCGACCGTCGTCAAGCAGGCCGAAGCCGACCGTAAAGCCGCGGTTCTTCGTGCCCAAGGCCTGCAGGAAGCAGCGATCCTCGAAGCCGAAGGCCGCAAACAGGCGCAGATCGCCACCGCCGAAGCCGAGGCTCAGACACTCGAACGCGAGGGACAGGGCCGCGCAGCCGCGGTCGCCGCCGAGGGCAAGGCAGAAGCAGAAAAGATACGCGCCGTCGGCCTCGCCGAAGCCGAGCGTCTCCAGGCAAAAGGCTTGGCCGAAGCAAAAGCGATCGAGGCACAAGGCCTTGCCGAAGCCGCCGCGATCAAGGAGAAGGCTGCCGCGTGGCGCGAGTTCAACGATGCTGCCCGCCTTCAGACGATCCTCGAAAAGCTGCCCTCGATAATCGAATCGTCGGCACCGGTATTTCAGGCCGTCGCGCAGCCGCTTGGCAATATCGACAAGGTCGTGATGATCGATCAGGGCGGCAACGGCGACGGTCACCAGAGCGGCATTAATCGTTTTGCTCAGACCGGCCCGACCGTGATCTTCTCGCTGCTTCAGCAGCTTCAGGCGCTCGGACTTAATTGGCCCGATGTTCTTGCGCAGCTTGGAATCGAGCAAACCGGTGAGAAAAGCGTTTCCCCGACAAAAGAATCGCCAAAGACGGCACCGCCTCCGCCGCCGAAACCGGTCGCCGATTAGCCAAGTCAAGAAAGCGGAAGCTCAGCTTCCGCTTCGTTTTTGCCAGCCCATCGACCATCAGTCGCGCGTTTCGGGTCGATTATCTCGTTTCGCCGTGCTAGTCTCTATCCTTTCGTACAATGAGGGAAGAGATAAGAGAAACACGTCTGGAAAATGGCCTGACGATCCTGACCGATAAGATGGCCGGTGTCCGATCGGTGACACTCGGGTTCTTTTACAGGGTCGGGTCGCGTCACGAACCGCTCGAACTGAACGGGATATCACATTTCATCGAACACACGGTCTTCAAGGGCACAGAACGCCGTTCAGCCCTAGAGATCGCCGTTGAGACCGATCGGCTCGGGGGCAATCTTGATGCCTTCACCACACACGAAGATACGGCTTTTGCGATGAAGATCATAGATGACCGCTTTGATCAGGCGTTCGACCTCATCGCCGATATGCTGACCTCTCCGCGATTCGACGAGATCGATCTCGAAAGCGAGCAGCGCGTGATCATCGAAGAGATGAAGATGATCGACGACTCGCCCGAAGAATATCTCGGTGATATTTTTCATTGCGCATTCTTTCCCGACCATCCGCTCGGGCTTTCTATCGCCGGAACGCCCGAAACCGTAAAACAGTTTGGCAGCGCAATGACGTCTGAATATCACCGGCGCTCCTTTTGCCCGTCGAATTTGGTCATTACGGCCGCGGGCAATATCTCGCATGACCGATTGGTCGAACGCGCTTCTGCGATGGATCTTCAAAGGTTTGCCGCGAACGAAACGCCGAACCCTTTCGACATCGCATTGCCCTCAGCTGCCGCCCCGATCATCGTCGAGCACAGATCGGAACTCGAACAGGCGCATCTTATCATCGCGTCGCCTTTTGTGAACGCCCGGGACGATCGCCGTTACGCTGCCGATCTGCTGACAAATATCATCGGCGGCGGCACCTCAAGCCGTTTATGGCAAAAGGTTCGTGAGGAACGCGGCCTCGCCTACAGCGTCGGCTCATCTGCAGTGCTTTTCAGCGACTGCGGAATGTTTTCGGTTTCGGCCGGAACGTCGCCCGAACAGGTCGGCGAGGTAGTGGATATTGTCATCGATGAGATGCGCTCGATCGTCAGGAACGGCATCCGCGCCGAAGAACTTCAGCTGATGAAAGATCAGGCTCGGGCCTCGGTCCTCCTCGGCCTTGAGGATTCTGCCACGCGTGCAGCGACGCTCGCTCATATGGAGATGACGCACGGCCGCCAGATACCGCTTGAAGAATCGCTCGCGAAACTTGCCGCGATCACGATGGACGACATTGTCGCGATCGCACGCGATTCTTTTCAGACCGAGGCCGTTGCATTCGCTGCCATCGGCGACTTTAGTGACTTTAAGATCGACCGTGACCGACTCACGATATAGCGATTCAATCCCCGACATTTCAGGCCTTGCATTTAAGTAGAAAAGTAGTATGTTTCCGCTGGAGGCGTTCGTATGACCACAAAGCGGTTATTCCTCTACTTGTTCATTGCTTCAGTTTTGCTTAGCGCGATCATCGGCATCGGTGTAATGCTGTTCGGCGATTTTGGCGAGTTTGAGACCAAGATCATGATGACAACGCTGACGGTCACGGTGACAAGTGTTCTCGGCCTCGCATGCGGCGCATGCATAGAAGCAGGAAAGGGCCGCATTATACCGATCGCGGGTATCGTTTTCGCGGTGATATCGGGTGCTCTCTGGTTGATCATGCTGTGGAGCGCTTTCGACACCAAAGCCCACTATTTTCCGCATTTCGTGATGTCCGCGACGCTGCTGGCATTTGCCTGCTCGCACGTCTCGCTTCTATCGCTTGCAACGCTCGACCGCCGGTTCGCCTGGTCGCTTATCGCCGTCCACGTATTTGTCTGGTCACTCACGGGCCTGACGTTGTGGGTCATCTGGGCTCACATTGACCCATCGGAGACGATGCTTGCCCGCATCATGGGAGTGCTTTCGATCGTGGTTGCCGCACTCACGGTTGTCACGCCGGTCTTTCACCGTCTTAGTGCGGGTGACGATGATCTCGCGAAGATCGACGCTGAGATCGAGAGATTGAAAGTCAAGATCGTCGAACTCGAGGAAAAGCGAAATGCTTCACTCGTTCGCGAACGGCCAGAGGACGATTCAAGATCAGAGGTCAGTTAGCGTAGTCGATCGGGTCGGCTATGCCCGCTTGTTCGAACCCGCGGAGTCTAAGTGCGCACGAATCGCATGTTCCGCAGGCTTGCTCCGAGCTTCGGTAGCACGACCATGTAAGATGCAGCGGGGCATTCAGGCTGACCGCCTTTCTTACGATCTCAGCCTTGGAGAAATGGATGATCGGCGTCCGTATCTCGATGCAGGATTCGGGCCTTGTTCCGGTGTCGATCACCTTTTGGAACGCCTGGTAAAACTCCGGCCGGCAATCCGGATAACCGCTCGAATCTTCCGCGACCGCGCCGATGTAGATACTCGTCGCGCCGATCGCCTCGGCCCAACTCGTCGCTATTGCAAGCATGTTCGCGTTGCGAAACGGCACATAGCTCGTTGGGATCTTCGTCGAATCAAGATCGGCCTCAGAAACATCGATACTGGGATCCGTTAACGACGAGCCGCCGATCTCAGCCAGATACTCGATCGAAACGTCCAGACGGATCGCGACGTCGTAGTGGTCCGCTATCTCATTGAACGCCCGGCGTTCGCGTTCCTCCGTCCTCTGGCCATAAGATAGGTGTAGCATCGCCAACACGTCATTCTCGGCCGCAGCCATTGCCGCCGTAACGCACGAATCCATCCCTCCTGACACAAGAACGATCGCTGTCACCTGGCAAGCCCTTCCTGTAATATCTGCGACAACCGCCAGATCAGTTCGTTGCCCATGTCGTCCATTATGTATTGTACGACCGGCATATCATCGACGGTGATCGCCATTGCAATCCGCCCCCGGCGGGTATAGACAATGCCAACGTCAGATCGCAGGCGGTCAAGCGAACCTGATTTTGATGCGACCGGCACGGTATCAAGCGCATTCCGGCCGATGCCGTCTTTGTATTGCTGTCGTCTGAGGATGGCGATCATCTCTGCAGAAGCCTCTTTCGAAACGACCTCGCCGCGCTCGAGCATTTCCAACAACCTCACCATATCTTTTGGGGACGATCGGCCGATACCAAAAAGCTTGTTCAAGGGTTCGTCATACGCCTTCGCATCGCCTCCGCCGCCGACCTTGCGCAGGGACAATGTGTCCTTCAGGCCGAGTTTTGCCATATGGTCGTTCACCGCGTTGCTTGTAACTTTGTCCAGCACTATGTTCGTCGCCGTATTGTCCGACAAGACGATCATGAGGTTGGTCGCCGTTCTCAGATCGATCTTCGAACCATCAGTGAATTCACCCAGGATGCCTGAACCGCCGACCTTATTTTGTTTGCTGATTACGATCTCATCGGTCCAGGCGATCTTGCCCTCGGCAACCTGCCGAAATACCTCGGTCATTATCGGCAGCTTTATAGTGCTTGCCGTACGGACCTGTTCATCCGACCGCAGGCCGTAATCCTTTCCCGTGTCGAGGTTCTTCGCATAGATCCAAACCTTGCCCTTGAAATCACCGATCGCGGCTTGGACTCTTGCGTCGATCGACTGCGGTGCGGCAGATCCAGGCCTCGATTGAGCAGAACCGATCGAACTCAGGATCCCTAAGATAGCGACTAAGCAAGTTGATCTCCAGACATTCATATTCATATAGATTGTACGCTGGGCGGTGAAATTCAAACGCCTCTCGCGTCCGCTCCCCAGATGTATTTATGCAATTGAAGATTCAGGCGTACCCTTAACTGGCTGCGAGAAACGGCCTCGGCGATCTCGGCAAGGTTCTCAATGCCGTAAACCGGCGATATCAAAACGTTTTTCGCCCGGGTCTCAAGTGCGTATTTAGCTATAGTCTCCTTCGCATACTCCCAATCCGCAAGATCTGCGACGACAAACTTCACCTCATCCTTGTCCTGCCGAAGCCATTCCAGGTTCGGCCAGTGGTTCCTGTCGGACTCGCCCGAGGCGGGGCATTTTACGTCGAGAATGATACTTGCACGCGAATCGACCATTTCCGTTGACACGAAACCGCCGGTCTCGATCAGAACCTCATAATTCCGATTGCAAAGCGAAGTGATGAACGAAAATACATTGTTTTGAGCTAGCGGCTCACCGCCGGTGATCTCTACAAGGTTGCATCCGAATTCGTCGAGCCGTGTCAGTATCGCCTCGAACGACATCCTTTCGCCGCCTGTGAAAGTATATTCGCTGTCGCACCAGACACACCGCATCGGGCAGCCCGTCAGCCGGACGAATGAACACGGACGGCCGGCATGCGACGACTCGCCCTGAATCGAAAGGAATATTTCGGTTATTCGAAGCTCGGTCAAAATTGCTGACTAGCTTAGCACAAATGGAGGTTTCAAAATTAGAAGAGCCTAAGCAGAATTGCTTTCAATAGCTCCTTATGTCTGCAACACCGAACTTTACCTCACGAACGTATTCGGGATCGGGCGGCCGGTGGCGGCGCCGAACGGGATGATCTGTGTCCTCGAGGCCGAGCCGAGCGTGAACCACGTCGCCGATGAGACGGCCTGGCCACCGCAGCACCGCTCGCGGCCTATCTACGCCCGCCGATTTAACATTACATGGGCCCATTGCAGATCATGAAAATCGCTGCAGATCGCGCAGATCGGCAATTGATCTGGCTGCGACATGGTCCAAGATCGAGGTGTGAGAGTTGAACGGAAAATTTGGCGGATGAAATACGCCTCGATTTCACGTGTTTCAGTCGCAAAGTATGTTTCATGGAAACACACGTACTCCGCGGTGAAACGAAACAAGCAAAACACCGACGCTGCTATCGTTGGTAATAGATCAACAGCGGGCCGTCCATACTTTTATCGACCGATTCACTTCATTGTAGTCGCCGCTCTTTGCCGCTTTCTCAGTTTCAGATACACTTCCGTTATATGCGACAGCAGCTAAAACGAT
>JACDJC010002671.1_pt1 | contig 13686 bp, 12 predicted proteins | sample 7454191 | NCBI WGS metagenome assembly JACDJC01 (sample SAMN14253291, study PRJNA609438) | sludge metagenome | isolation source: sludge after 25d culture with pyrite and EDTA | collected 2018-12-20 | reverse complement strand
TGCTCCAGGTCGCGCAACCGCATGGGCTTGAACGTTTCGATCACGAGCGGCCCGGCGCCGGAGGCGGGGGCTGCGGCGCCGGGCAAGGGCAGATTGGGCGCGACATTCAAATGCGAAAGCAAGCCAAGGATGATCAAGGACTCGAAATCGAGATCCAGCATCCGGGCCGACCGCAGCATGTGATCGACGATGAAGCGGTTCATGGTCAGGGAAATCAATGGGAACACGTGCTCGAAAGCCGTATCGAACGGGTTGATTTCCCGTCCGCCGCTGCTGTTTTCGATCGCTTCGCCGCTGTGGTCCGCCATGGCCTGCCCTGCTGAGGTGATTGCGTGATGATTCAGGGTAACCCGGATCGCGGCAATTGCATAAGCCTAGGGCCAGTGACGCCTACCTTTTAGCGTTGACAGTCCTTAGGGCGGGCCGGCCGGCAGCCACTCCTGTACGACGAGCTCGACCGTGACGCACGTGGGGCTGCCTCCTTTGAGGAAGGTTCCCGCGTGCACGACCCCCTTGTTGTCGGCGATGACGCCGTGCAGGCTGACGTCCAGGCGGCCCGTCCGGGGATCCACGGCCACGTTCCCGTCCAGGGTCAACAGCTCGACGGCGTAGCCCTCGACATGCCGCCGCTCATTGCCCACCCTGATTTCACTGCGGAACAGGCTCCCCAGCCCGCCGCGAACGACGGCCTCGCGGACATTGTGCTTCAGGCACAGTTGCTCCACGGACTCGACCAGGTCGTCATTGGTGCACAGCCGGGCGTTGAAAACCCTGCCGAAGCTGCCGCGTACGAGTTTAGCGTCCATCTGCGCATGCCTCCCGAACCGGATGGAACACATGCAGGCGGCTCGTCCGATCGAGCGCGCTGACGAAACCGGACCGCCGCGTAGCCACGCCGCGCAAGCTCAGGCCCTTGTTTCCCACGCGGCAGCGTGGCAGGTTCAGATGGCCGCCGCGCAGCTTTCCGCTCGCTTCCGATATGAAACCGTGGCAATGAATGATGGCCGCGCCATCGGCATTCCGGCCGACCACGGCATTCGCGCCGATCAGGGTGACGCGGTTCAGCACGATGCCTTCGCCGTAAGCAACCAGCGTGCGCCCGGTGGGCTCCGGCGGCGCCACGTGGTAGACCGCCTCGTCCAGCTCACCCGACTGGCATTCGAGCTGGGCGTAGGAAATGCCTTCCAAAGCCAGCACGCTCAGAATCGACGGCCCAAGCCAGGCGCCTGCCGGGATTTCAATCTTGAAATCGTGGACGGTGTCGTCTTCCACGACCAGAATCCTGCTTGTCATCAGGTTCTCCTCCTAGAAAGCCACTTTTGGTGGCGGAAACGCGGCGCGCTTTCGCTGCGTCGCATGCATGCATTGGCGGCGGCAACGGCATGTGAAGGAAGCGAGCGGTTTTTGACCGCTCGCCGTCATGGCCGCTTTTGCCGCCGGTACGGCCCGGCGCTACAAGGCGAACGTGGAAATACCCGGCACCAGCGCAATGATGACCAACCCGAGCAGCAAGGCGCCCAGATAGGGCAATATGGCTCCCATGACTTCATCGGGCGGTTCCCCGCCTATCCGGCAGGCAACATAGAAGCCGACCCCGATGGGCGGCATCATCAGACCGATATTCATGGCGGTTACGGCAACCATTGCATAATGGACTTCATTGATGCCCAGGTTGCGGGCGATCGGAAACAGGATCGGAGCCAGCAGCAACAGCGCCGGCAGGCCTTCCAGCACGCATCCGAGCACCAGAAACACGACGATGGTGACCGCCATATAGGCGATCCATCCGCCGGGAAGGTTGGCCAGGAAGGTGGAAAGCCCCTGGATGACGCCGCTTTGCGTGATGGCCCAGGCCATGGCCGACGCCGTGCCGAGGATGAGCAGTATCGTGCCGCTCAGCGAGGCCGTTTCGACCAGCATGCCGTAGGTCTTGCGCACGCCGATGCCCCCGTAGAGCACCTGCCCGACGACCAGGGTGTACAGCACCGCGATGGTGGACACTTCGGTTGCCGTAGCCATGCCGCTGCCCACGGCGCCGCGAATGAGAAACGGCAGCAGCAGCGCCGGGGCCGCGATCACGGACAGCTTCACCGCCTGGCGCAGGCCCCCGCGCTTGACGTTGTGCACGTCTTCATGCCTTGCCTTCCATCGGGCCAGCAGCAGCAGGACCATCAGCAACACCAGGGCGACCACGAAGCCCGCTTGGAACAGCGCGGCGATCGACACGCCCGCCACAGAGCCCAGAACGATCAAAACGATGCTCGGCGGCACGGTGTCGGCCATCGCCGCCCCCGTGCCCAGCAGCGCGATCATCTCCTTGGGCTTGTTGCCCCGGCGCTTCATCTCCGGGAACAAGGCGGGAGCGACCGTGGCCATGTCGGATACCTTCGAGCCCGAAATGCCGGATACGATGAACAAGGACCCCAGCAAGACGTAAGACATGCCGGCCTTCACGTGGCCCAGCAAGGCCGCCAGAAAATCCACGATGGCCTTGCCCATTCCCGTGGCATCCAGAATGCACCCCAGCATCACGAAAATCGGCACGGAAACCAGAATGACGCTCGACATGCCCTCGTCCATGCGGCTGACGACGACCATCAATGGCACATAGCTGGAAAACGTCAGGAAGCCTATGGTGCCCAGCCCAAAACAGAACGCGATCGGCACCCCGGCAGCCAGGCACAGGGCGACGAGGCCGATCAGGAAAATGATCAGCCCCAGGCTGGTTATTTCATGAAACAGCGGTTCCAGAAGAAACAGCAGCCCCGCCGCCGCGGCGACCAGGACCGACGTGATGACAAGCTGGCGCAATCCCACCGTGCGCATCGCATAGCCGATGACCGTAAGCAGCATCAAGCTGATGCCGACGGGTATGGCGGCCACCCGGTAAGTGTTGGGAATTCCCAAGGCAGGCGAGGTAATGAACCATTCCTCCTGGGCGTATTCGATCGAAGGGGAAACGAGCGCTCCCAGGCAGATGGCCACCATGATGATCGCGAACGCCTGTATATAGCCGCGCAAGGCGGGCGACGCTTTTTCCAGGAATACCGTCAGGCGCAGATGTTCATTTCGGCGCATGGCAATGACACAGCCCAGCATGGCAAGCCATAAAAACGCAATGGAGATGAATTCATCGGCCCAGACGATGGACAACGAAAACACGTAACGGGAAAACGAGCTGACGAGCATCAGCACCATGATGCCCGCAAGCAACGCCGCCGACGCGGCTTCTAGGGGCGCCCATAGGTTCGGCGCCTTGCGCTCGCACCGAGCGTCTTTGGGGGCCTGTAGCACGAGAGTATCGGAACTCACTTTTGTCTCCTGTCTGTTTTATCAGCAAGCCGGCCGTCTTGGCTCGCCGCGCATTGGCATGGTTTTATTTTTGTAAGTAGAGTTAGGAAAATTTATAATATGGACTTCGGTATTCAATAATATCCTTTAGCTATCAACATACCTTGCGAATTATCCCTACATAGGTCAAATTTCGGGTTTATTTAATAAACCCAATCGGAGACACAAAATGAACAAGACGACCCAAAAGACGACGCAGGTCGCCGGGGCCCAGACACTCAGGCGTGGCCTCGCCATCCTGCGTGTTCTTACTCGCGTTGATCCGAAAGGTTTGCGCATGAGCGAAATCATCCAGAAACTCGGCCTCAATAAAGCGACTTCCGTGCGCCTGACCCTTACCCTTACGGAAGAAGGCTTTCTCGTCCACGACCCCGCAACCGGGCGTTATCGCCTGGGGCCGGAAGTCTATGCCGCCGGCCTGGTCGCGGAACCCAATTACCAGCTTCCCAAAAAAGCCGCTCCCGTCCTAAGAGCCCTGGCCGACCAATCCGGCGACACAGCCTTCCTGACGGTGCTGCATGGGCTCGACACCATTTGCCTGCTGCGCGAAGAAGGCAGCTTTCCCATTCGAAACCAGCTGGTCAAACCCGGAGACCACTGGCCTCTCGGCGTCGGGGCGGGAAGCTGCGCCATGCTTTCCATGCTGCCCGACGAAGAGATCGCCCAAGTGCTCGCCTACAATGCCGCTCAGCGGGCGAGCAACTTCCCGCGCTTCACCGACGAAGCCATCTGGGAGCTCGTCCACGACACCCGCCATCATGGCTACTGCTTGCAGCCCGGGCTGGTCCTCGAGGACAGCTGGGCGATCGCCGTCGGCATACCGGATCAACGCGGCCGCCCGGTCGCGTCGATCAGCATCGCCGCCATTCGTTCACGCCTGGGCCATCCCCGCGCGCAGCAACTGGGCCAGACCTTGCTGGAACACGGGAAAACACTGGCCGGCACACAGTGACCCCGAGCATGCGCGTCAGGCCTGTTCAAGCTCGATCTCCCCGCTCTCCTGCAAAAGGCGCTTGACGTCCTTCTTGGTGATTTTCCCGTAGCCCGACTTGGGCAGGGCATCCCAGAAAACGAAACGCTTGGGCCAGCGATACTTGGCGCACTTGCCGTCGAGATGGGCAAAGAGTTCGTCGGGACTGGTGTGGTCGTGGCCCTTGCGCAGCACCACGACGGCCACGCCGACTTCCCCCCATTGCTCGTCACGCACCCCGACGACGGCCACCTCTTCCACGGCCGGATGCGTCAGAATCACTTCCTCGACCTCCCGCGGGTAGACATTGGAGCCGCCGGAAATGTACATATCGGACTGGCGGCCCGTGATATACAAAAAGCCTTTGTCGTCGAGGCGACCGATGTCGCCCGTATGGAACCAGCCTCCGCGGAAGGCGCTTTCATTGGCTTGCTCGTTGTTGTAGTACCCGGCAAAGACTGCGGGACCGCGGCAGCAGATCTCGCCGATCTCGCCCGGGGGCAGCGGCGTCAGATCGTCGTCCAGAATGGCGATTTCCATGCCCACCCGAGGGCGCCCGCATGAACCGACGGGGTAGCCGGGGTCTGGGTCGTCGGGGGTGTGCAAATAAGGCGGCAGCACGGTGATGCACCCGGTGACCTCGCCCAGGCCGAAGTACTGGACCAGCACCTTGCCCAGCTTCTTCAAGGCGTATTTCTGATCCGCGCGATACATGGGCGCCCCCGCGTAGACGATGTATCGGACGCTTGAATGGTCGTAGGCGTCGACCGCCGGATGCTCGACCAGCAGCTTGACGATGGTGGGCACGGTAAACAGGTTCGTGACTCGATGCTGCTCGACCAGCCTCCATACTTCTTCGGGATCCAGCCTTTCGCTCGTTGGCAGCACGGTGGCCGCTCCGCGGGCGACATTGAGCAAAGCATGGATTCCCGCGCCATGCGAGAGCGGGGCGACAGCGATCGAACAGTCTTTTTCCGTGGTGCCGGGAATCAAATCGGCCAGGTGGTTCGTTACGACGAAAGCCATCTGCCCGTGCGTCAGGACGGCGGCCTTGGGCTTGCCCGTGGTGCCGGAGGTGTAGAAGAACCATAAAGGGTCGCCGTATCCCACGGTGGCCGAGGGAAAACGCTGGCCCATATGCTGATCGACGAGCGCCTGATACGACAGCTGTCCGGGCTCGGCATGCCCGATCGCCACCAAATGCTCCAATCGGCCGGACGCGGCGCGGCATGCCCGCGCATGGTCCTGGAAAACGCCCTCGAAGATCATCGCCCGCGCACCGCTGGACTCGGCCAGGTAGGCCACCTCGCCGGGGGTGAGCCGGTAGTTGGTCGGCACCCATACGCACCCGAGTCTGAACGCCACCCAGCAGCTCTCGAAGAGCTCCAGCGTGTTGCGGGACTGGACCAGGATTCGATCGCCCTTCTTCAGCCCGAGCCTGGTCAGCGCGTGGGCCATGGCATCGACCCTTTGGTCGATCTCCCGCCAGTTCCAGCGCGCCTCGCCGTGGATCACGGCCGGGAGCGTCGGGAACAGGGTTGCGGTCTGCCTCAAGAGCTGAGAAAGATTCATGACTTGCGCGGCATTCATATCGCCTCCAGAATGCTGACGTAGTTCGCCACCGCGGCACCGCCCATATTGAAAACAGCGCCTATATCGGGGTTCTTGACCTGCATGTCCCCGGCTTCGTTGGCCAGCTGCATCACCGCCATGACATGGCCGGACACCCCCGTCGCCCCTATCGGATGGCCGCGCGACTTCAAGCCCCCCGAAGGGTTCACCGGCAAGGGCCCGTCCATCGCGGTCAGCCCTTCGTGGACGACGCGGGCCCCCTGGCCATGGGGCGCCAGGCCCATGGCCTCGTATTCGAGCAGCTCGGCGATGGTGAAGCAGTCGTGGGTTTCCACGAAGCTCAGGTTCTTCAGCGTGATGCCCGCGCTCTCCAGGCCCATGCGCCAGGCTTTTTCCGCGCCCAGGAAGCGGGTTGGATCACGCATCGACAAAGGCAGATAGTCATTGACCTGTGTCCGCGACAGCCAGCGCACCGATACGCTGCCGGAATTGGGCTCGCTCGAAATGACCAGCGCCGCGGCGCCGTCGGAGACCAAAGAGCAGTCCGAGCGCTTCAAGGGCCCCGCTACCATGGGATTCTTGTCCGAGGGCTGGCGGCAGAAGTCGAAACCCAGGTCGCGCCGCATGTGCGCATAGGGGTTCCGGGTGCCGTTCAAGTGATTCTTCGCCGCAATCCGCGCCAATGCGTCCGACTGGTCGCCGAAACGCTTGAAGTACTGGGTGGCTATCTCGCCGAAGATGCCCGCGAACCCGCCCTCTTTGCCCCCCTCTTCTTCGACGTAGGAGCACTTGAGCAGTATTTCGCCGACTTTCGGCCCGGGCTGGGTCGTCATGCGCTCGAAACCAACGACCAGAGCGTTCCGGATGCGCCCCGCCTCGATGGCGTCCAGCGCCGCCCAGATGGCCGCGCTACCCGTGGCGCATGCGTTTTCGCACCGCAGCGCGGGCACGTGCCTCAGCTCGGGCATGGCCACCGCCACCATGGACGCCGAAAAATCCTGAGGCAGGAAGCCTCCGTTGAACGTTCCTACGAATATCCCCTCGATATCCGCAAGATCCATCCCCGCTCGCGACACGGCGGGCAAGGCGCTTTGGCGGATCAAGTCTTGTGTGGTGACGGAATCGAGTTTGCCGAACGGCGTGTGACCCCAACCTACGATATAAGGCACATTCATTTATTTTCCCGTGTGAAAATATCAAGAAAGCTTTCCTACGGAAGCCTCAAGCTGCGCCCACGCTTCGTTGCCGAACTTCTGTTTCCATTCCGCATAGAATCCGCCTTTGCCCAGCGCCTCGCGGAACGCCGCGGGATCGGGCTGCGTGAATTTCATGCCCTGTTTTTCCAGCGCGGCCTTCAGGTCGACCGCGGCCTTTTCGCTGTCGACGCGTTGGCGCAGGCCCGCCTCGTTGAAGCGGGACATCACGATTTGCTGGGCGTCCTTCGGCATGCGGCCGAAGAACCGCTTGTTGGCGAGCATCCAGTACCCATCCCATACATGGCTCGTCATTGCACAGTAGGGCTGAACCTCGTAGAGCTTGCCTGTTTCGATGATGGGGAAGGGGTTCTCTTGCGCATCGACCACTTTGGTTTGCAGGGCGCTATACAGCTCGCTGAAGTTGATCGGGGTCGGCGACGCGTTCAGCGACTTGAAAAGAGAGAGCAGCAAAGGGCTCACGGGAACGCGGATCTTCAAGCCGCCCAGGTCGGCGGGCGTATTCACCGGCGCATGCGACGTAATGTGCCGGAAACCGTTGTCCCACACTTTCTCGTACACGACCAGATTGGATTTTTCGATCTGGCCGCGGATGAAGCCGCCCAGATTGCCGTCCATCCCCTTCCAGACCTCGGGGTAATTCAGGAACGCGAACCCCACGCTGTTCAATGAGGCGAGAGGAACCAGGTTCGCCAGGATCACCCCCGGCAGGCACAGCATTTCCAGCCCGCCCGAACGGATCTGGCTCAGCATGTCGGTGTCCGAGCCAAGCTGGCCGTTCGGAAAGACCCGCACATTGACCTCCCCGCCCGTGTCCTGCTTGATGGCTTCCGCGGCTTCCTGCATGCGGATGTAGATCGAATGCGTCATCGGCACGTTCACCGCCGCCTTGATGTCGAACTTGCGGTTCTGGGACCATGCGATCGCCGGCGCCCCCAGGCCGATGGAACCCAGCGACAGCGCCGCGGCTTTCAATAGATTGCGTCGTGAAACAGTCATTTTTCGTCTCCGTTTTATCTTTCTGCGTTGGATGGCCTCCTCGCTCGGAGGAGGGTGCGCGGCAGCCTAGGCGCTGCGCGCGGTCAGTGCTCCGTCAACGACCAGGTGCGTGCCGCTGATGTAACGAGCTTCGTCCGATGCCAGGAACAATGCCGCGTATGCGGTATCCCAGCCGTCGCCCATGCGCCCCATGGGCACGGACTGGTCCCGCTGCGAGATCATGGAGTCGATGTCGCCGCCGTAGTTCTTGACCAGGGGCTCCCTGATCAGCGGGGTGTTCATCAGCCCGGGCAATACGCAATTGACGCGTATGCCGTCCGCGGCGTACTGGACCGCCATGTTCGACGTCATGGCCAGCAGCGCCGCCTTCGTCGCCGAATAGGCCAGGTAGGGAAAGCCGATCCAGCGGATCCCGGCGATGGAGCCTATATTGACTATGGACCCGCTCTTTTGCTTGAGCATCTGGGGGATGACGTGCTTGCACGTCAGGAAAACGCTGGTTTGATTGACCGCGACCACGCGATTCCAGCTTTCTTCGCTTGCCTCGACTGGCCCGCCCGTTTCCACGATGCCCACGTTGTTGTGCAGGACATCGATCCGGCCGAAAACCTCCTGGCATTTTTCCGCCATGCCCTGCACATCGGCGCTGCTGGAGACGTCGGCCTGATGCGCCACGCATATTCCGCCCTCGTCCGTGATCAGCTTTGCGGTTTCTTCCGCCGCTTCGAGGCGGTAGTCGACCGCGAATACCTTTGCTCCTTCACGGGCGTACAGCACGGCCGCCGCCTTGCCGTTGCCCCAGCCCGGGCCCGAAGACCCGGCGCCCGTCACCAAAACCACCTTGCCCTTCATGCGCTCTGCCATAGTTCCACTCACGAATCCCGCGGGGCGCGTGAGGCGCCCCAAGATGCTTTTACGATTGATTGCCGGCCTTGCGGCCGCTTATGCCGCCACGGCCGCCGCGGTCGTCTGCTTGGCAAATTCCTTGAGCACCCCTGCCGGCGCCGCCGCGACCGGGGTGAAGTCGGTGTGAGCGATGAACTCGGGGCGGGTAGGCTTGCGAATGGCGTTCGAAAGCGCGGAAAGCGTGAGATACACGATACGGCGCGGATAAGGCGTTATGTTGCCCGCGGATCCGTGGACGATGTTTGCATGGAACATCAGCATCGAGCCCGCCTTGCCGGTGGGGGTGACGATGCCGTTTTTTTCGACCAGCTCGGTGACTTTTTCGTTGTCCAGCGTCCATAACGGATACGAAGTGGTCTCGAGATCGTGCTTGGAATCGATCGCACCCAGTTTATGGCTGCGCGGAACGATCATCAGCGGCCCATTGATGGGCAATACGTCATCGAGGAAAACCGCGATGTTCATGGCGCGCGGCTCGGGCATGCCGTCGTCTTTGTTCCAGGTGGGGAAATCCTGATGCCACTGCCATACTTCGCCGGTGAATGCCGCCTTGGCGTTGATCTTGAACTGATGGATGTAGACTTCTTCTTCGAACAGCTGGACCAAGGGGTCCACCAGGCGCTCGTCCGATGCCAGCAGCCTGCATGCCTCGCTATATGTGTGGCAGGCGAACGCCGTGCGAGGCGTTCCGTCGCGCTCGCGCCATACCTCCGGACGCTGCTGGCTCAGGGCCTCGGCCGAGGCGGCCTTCAGGGCGGCGACCTCGTCCGCGGCAAAACAGTCCGGCAGAAATACGTAGCCCAGCTCGTCGAACTGAGCCAGCTGTTGTTGGGTAAGCTTCATGATTGTCTCCTTGCTGGTATGGAACTGAATTTGGAATTCCAATTTTCGTTTTGAAGTATCCTATCAGTTCATTTTGTGTAACGTCAATTACCATATTTCCATTGCAGGAATGCCGTTGATTATATTTTTTTCTTTAAAATCAAGTATATAAACTTTATACCCACGATTAATCAGAAGATTTATGGTTTATTATTTGATCCTGACTTGAAATACGGAGAATGATCTTGGTAACCGGAATTCAGAATTCCATGGAAACGAACACGCATTACATCGAGAAAGTGTACGAACGCCTCCTCGAGGCCATCACGCGCGGAGAGCTGAAACCCGGGGAAAGGGTGCGGCAGGCGGTGTTGGCGGAGCGCCTCGGGGTCTCGCGCCAACCCATAAGCCATGCCCTGCAGCTGCTGCGGCACCAGGGGCTGTTGCGGGATGCGGGCAAACAAGGGGTGGAAGTCACGCCCGTCAATGACGAATACATCTTCCATCTGTATCAGGCAAGGGTGTCTCTGGAGCCTCTGGCCGCGTCGTTGAGCGCCGAAAGAATCAAGAACCGGCAGGCCCCCGAAGCCAGGGTCGAGGCCATGCGGACGGCGCTGGAGATCGGGCACGAAAATCTTTCCAGCGGCGCTCCGGTGTACTTGATGGTCAAAGCCGATTCGCGCTTCCACATGAGCATCTACCAGCTGAGCGGCAACAGCGCGGTGAGCGCCATGATGGCCGGGCAATGGCCTCATCTGATGCGGTCTATGCTCATGGTGCTGGATCACCCGGCCGTTCCCACCCGGGCATGGGAAGAACACGCGACGATCGCACGCCACATACTCAACGGATCAGCCGCCGCGGCGGCCGAAGCCGCGACCCAGCACGTCGAAAGGGCGAGGCTGGAACTGATCGACCGGCTCAAGAACACGAGCCGGTCGTAGCAAAGCGCAAGCGGCCGGCTTCAGCATGGCGCCGGCCCTGGCGTTCCGTCATGGAAATACGTATGCGATTCGGCCCGCAGGCCAAAAAAAAGCCCTTGAAAAACAAGGGCTTTTTCTACTGCATATTGGTCGGGGCGAGAGGATTCGAACCTCCGACTCCTACGTCCCGAACGTAGTACTCTACCAGGCTGAGCTACGCCCCGATTTCTTGGCGCTCGCTGACGGCGGCCCGTGAGGGCTGCCGGCAACTCGGGATTCAATGATCGCGGTTTACCGCGAAAGAACAAAATTCTAACAAAGATTCTTGATGAACGGAAATCGGGAAGCCGGCAAGGGCTTCGCGCGCCAGTTTTGCCTCGGCGACGGCGGCGTCCCGCGTGTATTCCAGGGCCTTGGTTTCCCGTATGGCGTGGGCGACGGCGGCGAAATCGGCCTCGCCCGTGCGTATGGCGTTCTGGATCAATTGCTTCTGGCCCGGCGTGCCGACTTCCATGACGCGGATGAGCGGCATGGTGGGCTTGCCTTCGCGCAGGTCGTCGCCCACGTTCTTGCCCAGCGCCTCGGCGTCGCCGCTGTAGTCCAGCACGTCGTCGATCAGCTGGAAGGCGGTGCCGATGTGGCGCCCGTATGCCGCGGCGGCCGCTTCCTGCTCGCCGGTGGCGCCGGCGATGATGGCGCCGACCTGGGTCGCGGCTTCGAACAGCTTGGCGGTCTTGTAGCGCACCACCTGCAGATAGCGCTCCAGCGAGACGTCGGGATCATGGACGTTGAGCAGCTGCAGGACCTCGCCTTCGGCGATGACGGTGGTGGCGCCGGACAGCACGGTCATGGCGGGCATGGAATCCGATTCCACCATCATTTCGAACGAGCGGGAATACAGGTAATCGCCCACCAGCACGCTGGCGGCGTTGCCGAACACGGCGTTGGCGGTGCTGCGGCCGCGCCGCAAGTCGGACTCGTCGACCACGTCGTCGTGCAGCAGCGTGGCGGTGTGGATGAATTCCACCACGGCCGCCAGCAGGTGATGGTTGCTGCCTTGATAGCCCAGCGCCTTGGCCACCATGAGCAGCATGGCCGGGCGCATGCGCTTGCCGCCGGCTCCAACGATGTAATCGCCTATCGTGCGTATGAGCACCACTTCTGAATTCAATCGAGCGCGGATGACGGCGTCGACGGCCTTCATGTCGTCTGCAATGGGGGCGAGTAACTCGGAAAGGTTCAAAGCGTGATCCGGACGGTGTAATGGGTAGCCAAGATTATACGTGACCCGCAATGGCGGGCGCGCGGGCCGGGGTGATGCGGAAAGCCGGAGCGCGCGCGCCAAATTGGCGATAATGCTGGTTTCCCCATACCTCACTGCTTTGGAGACAATTGTGACTGCCTACGATTTAAGCACGCTGATCGGTCGCGCCGAGCGGGTCCTGGCGCAACTGGAAGCGTGGCTCCCGCCCGCCCCGCCGGAAATAGACTGGACCGCCCATGCCTTCCGCTGGCGCAAGCGCGGCGCCCGGGGCTGGCTCGACGCAGTGCGCAACGTATCCACGATCCAGCAGGAAGACCTTCAGCACATCGAGCGCCAAAAAGCGATCATCGACCGCAACACCCGGCACTTCCTCGACAAGAAGCCGGCGAACAACGTGCTGATGACGGGCGCGCGGGGCACGGGCAAGAGCTCGCTGGTCAAGGCCATGCTGGCGAGCTATGCCGACCGGGGCCTGCGCCTGATCGAAGTCGACAAGTCCGACATGGCCGACCTGGGCGACATCGTCGACCTGGTCAGCGGGCGCCCGGAACGCTTCATCATCTTCTGCGACGACCTGTCCTTCGAGGAAGGCGAAGCCGGCTACAAAGCGCTCAAATCCGTGCTGGACGGCTCGGTCAGCGCATCGGGCGACAATGTGCTGATCTACGCCACGTCCAACCGCCGCCATCTCATGCCCGAATACATGAGCGAGAACCTCAGCGCCAAGCACCAGAGCGACGGCGAAATCCATCCGGGCGAAACCGTCGAGGAAAAAATCTCGCTGTCGGAACGCTTCGGCCTGTGGCTGTCCTTCTATCCCTTCAAGCAGGACGACTACCTGGACATCGTCTATTACTGGCTGGCCGAACACGGCTGCTCGCCCGAAGACATCGAGGCATCCCGCACGGAAGCGCTGCAGTGGGCGCTGGAACGCGGTTCCCGGTCCGGCCGGGTGGCGCGTCAATTCGCCAGGGACTGGGCGGCCCGCCATGTCTGATCCCACGCACGCGCCTACGCCCGGCGATGCCGCCGGCAAGCCTTTCATCCGCGTCGCGGCGGGCGTCATCCTGAAGCCGGACGGCAGCGTGCTGCTGGGCCGGCGTCCGGCGGACAAGCCCTGGCCGGGCTGGTGGGAGCTCCCCGGCGGCAAGCTGGAGCCGGGCGAGACCGTGCTGGAGGCGCTGGCCCGCGAGCTGAAGGAAGAGCTGGACATCGAGGTCACCGACGCGTCCCCCTGGGTGACCTACACGCACGAATATCCGAAGAACATCGTGCAGCTGGCCTTCTGCCAGGTGCGCGGCTGGGTTGGCGAGCCCAGATGCATGGAGGACCAGCAGCTCGCCTGGGTGGACCCCTCGCGCACGCCCCTGCCGGTCGGCCCGCTGCTGCCCGCCACCGAGCCGCCCTTGCGCTGGCTGCGGCTGCCCGACCGCTACCTGATCACCGCCATCGGCGGCGCCGACGGCCTGGCGGCCTATCTCGCCAGGCTGGAGAAGGCCTTGTCGGCGGGCGTCAGGCTGGTGCAGTTCCGGGAGCCCGCATGGGCGGGCAATGGCGCCGAGGACGCCCACGCGGCCTTCAGGCGGGTCCTGCGGCAATGCCGCCGGCACGGCGCGCGCTGCCTGGTGAACAGCTGCCACCCCGAAAGCTGGTGGGCCGAAGCCG
>JACDJC010002669.1_pt1 | contig 13690 bp, 11 predicted proteins | sample 7454191 | NCBI WGS metagenome assembly JACDJC01 (sample SAMN14253291, study PRJNA609438) | sludge metagenome | isolation source: sludge after 25d culture with pyrite and EDTA | collected 2018-12-20 | reverse complement strand
TAGACGTTCGGCTGCTTCGGCTTCGCCGGCTCGTCATCATCGTCATCGCCGGCGCTTGCGGAATCGAAGCACACCAATGCCGCGAGCATGCCGACAACAAGCGGCATCGCATACCACAACCGCCCGTCCCTGATACTTATCCGGCGCATCGCGATCTGCTCAGTTCAATGTGGCTTTCAAAGCCGTGGCGGCGGAAGCATAACCGCCGCGCGCGCCATCGACAAAATGGAAATGATCCGGCCGTGATGCCGAGAGGGTAAAGCAGGTCATCATGGCTGCATCCTGCCGATGCAGACCGTAACGCGCGATGCCTGCGGCAGCCGCAGCCGCCAGACGGCTTTCCAGCGCGTCGGCGAGTGCCGGGCTGCAGTCGAGCACCATGCGCAGGCCGTCGTCGTACTTCCGGAAATCCGAATTCTCCACCACCTGCTGCATATAGGCTTGAGGCACGAAGCCGCCTGCGGAAATGTTGAGACGGAACAGCAGATACGCAAACAGCGTGAAGGCATGCACACTGAGACGGCGGACGAACAGCGGTTTTCCGCGCTGCGCCAGCGCCTCGAAATCCGCGCCCGGCGTAGGCCAGCGCATGCGCGGCCCGGATGACGGCACCGGCCGTCCAGCACCGGGACTTCGCTCGACCAGCGAAACGATCTCCTCGATCAGGCGGCGAAAGCCCGCGCTGTCCGCCGATGCGCCCGGCACGATCAGCAGCGACAGGATCAGCCCGCGCTCCGCCGGCATTTCGGAAAACCGGCATGACAGGCCGCTGAGATCGGGATGCGCACCCGGCGCGGCCATCTGCACGGTGAACTCGCCGCGCTTCATCGCAGCCTCCGCCCAGGCCAGCCCGCCGCCGGAAAACATCGCGTAAGACACATGCGGCGAGGCGGCATAGCGCGCCACCTTCACATCGAGACCCTGCGCGCGGATCGCCTCGATCGGCACCAGCGCCACACGCAGCGACAAATCGAGATCCTCCTTCACCCATGTCGCGGTCGCCGCCAGCGCGTCACGAGCAAGCTCCGCTTCCTGCGGCGACACGGCAAAACTTGCGCCGTCGCCTCCGAACGCGAACGGAAAGTCGCGATTCTCCAGCGCATTGGTGACAGACGCGATCACCGCCGCGCCCGCCATGTTCACCGCCTTGTAGCGGTTGTTGGCGATCGCTTCGGTGGACTTGACGATATCGGCGACGCCGATCAGCCAGCCCTCCGGCACCGGCCGGTACAACAAGGGGTCCATCAGATTCGCGAAGCCGCGAAACACCGGCATGGCGCTGTAAAACGCCGCGCGCTCCCGCTCCGCTGTCACCTGATGTCCCAACGAGTCCATGAGCAGTGCTCCGCCGCGCTCGGAAAAGACGCGCGCAATCCGTCCAGCGTTCCAAAAATACGAGCCGTCAGCAAGACGGGTTCAGTTCCGCCGCAAACAAAATTGGCGCGGAGAGCCCGCGCCAATCATATGCAGCCATCCACCCGACCGGTCTCAGCGATGATGCCGATGCCTGCGATGACGGCGCGGCGCGGGGTCATAATACGCACGGGGCTGATACCACGCATTCGCGCTGCATGAGCCGCCGACCCCGCTGGTGGCGATCCGGCACTGTTCATAGGTGTAATAGGCGCAGACCCGGCCCAGACCCGTGCGGCTGTAATTTTCCGAACAGAACGGCGCGTCGGCCCGGGCGGGAGCGGAGCCGAGGGCAACCGCCAGCGCAGCGATGGCGATTGTGGCGAGGCCGGCCGCGAAATCCAGTTTCAGCATGTCGAATCTCCTTGATACCCTCTATATGGGCACCGCGAGCCGATTGGCTATTGCAAATATATCGCAAAGCGGTTTCACCGCTGTGTCGCCCCAAATGTGCTATACTTTCAGGAACCGGTTTCGGCACAGGAGTTCTGATGTCTCCCGTCTCCTTCATGCTCAATGTTCTGTGGGTGGTGCTTGGCGGTTTCTGGATGGCGGTGGGCTGGGCGGTCGCCGCCGTCATCATGGCGATCACCATCATCGGCATTCCATGGGCGCGCGGCGCCTGGAATATCGCCGTCTACACCCTGTTTCCGTTTGGCCAGAAAGCCGTCTCTCGCGAAATCTATATCGGGAAGGGTGATTTCGGCACGGGGATTTTCGGATTCATCGGCAATGTGATCTGGCTGATCCTCGCCGGATGGTGGCTGGCGATCGGCCATCTGATCACCGCCCTCCTGCTCGCCATTACAATTGTCGGCATTCCGTTCGCATGGGCCCATCTGAAACTCGGAGCCATCGCGCTGTGGCCGATCGGCAAGACCATCGTTCCCGCGTAGGGGAACGCATCCGCCGCGGCGGAGAAGACACGAACATACGCGTATGCATCGCGGACGGACGCCGATGATGCATGGCCCTCAGACGCCGCCGGCCCCACACGCGCTGCGCCAGATCGCGGATGACACCCTGGCTATGGCCCGCGCGGCGCAGGACAAGCTGAAGAGCGAGAATCCGAGCACGGCGATCCACGAATTGCGCGTCGCCCTCAAGCGCTGGCGCGCGCTGTTGCGGCTGCTGGAGGATTCGATTGGCGACGAGACCGTGACCTTGCGCCACGAAGCCCGCCTTCTCGCCCGCGAATTCGGTCACAGCCGCGACGCGCAGACGGCCCTCGATGCCCTGGCCGACATCGCCAAGCCGGGACATGCCGAGATGCCGCCGCTGCCGAACCGCACCAAGGCCACCCTCACGCAGCGGCTTGAGGACGCGCGCAGGGCATCGGAAGCCGAGCGGTTGCATGCGCAAGCCATTCAGCATGTGCGCGGGAGCCTTGACCGGGCGTCCGCCTGCGCGATGAACTGGCGCCTCGAGCAGATTCCGTTTGACGAAATCGTTGGCGCACTGGCGCGGTCATATCGCCGTGCCCGACGCCGCCTCCCGCGCGACTGGAACAGCGCCGATCCGGAAGACATTCATGACCTTCGCAAAGCCGTGGTCGCCTTCCGCTATCAACTGGACCTGATCGCGCCACTGTGGCCGAAGGTGTGGAACAGCTTCATCGGTGAAGTGCAGAAACTTCGCACCCAGCTTGGCAAAAGCAACGATCTCGCCGCTTTCAGCCTGCTGATACAGCCGAACCAGCCGCTGGCCCGCTGGCGCTCACGCCTGACACGGCATATCGAGGCCCGGCAGCAGTTTCATCGCGGCCGCGCGCAGGCGCTCGCCGCACGGGTATTCGCGGAAACGCCGCGATCGTTCCGTAACCGTGTCAGAGCCATGGCGAAAGCCGCGGCGAATTCCGGGTGATGGCGCAAGCGAAGCCTGCGGACGCTCGGCAGGACCATCGGTCTCGCCTGAGCGGCCGCGCGCGATGGTTCAGTCTGACACCTTGCTGGCCGATAGTTCAGGCGCTGGAGCCAGCGTCCGGCTTCGCGCGTAGCGCTGGGTCAGCATCACCAGGGCCGCAAGGGCTGCCCCGATGGAATCGGTGACAAGACCCGGCTCGATCAGCAAGAGGCCTCCCACCGCCAGCGCCGCGCTTTGCCAGTGCTTTGAATGCGTCAGAAAATAGCCGTGCAGTCCGGCTGCGAACAGCAGAACGCCGATGCCCGCGGTGATGCTGCTCCAGATGATCGTCGGCCAGTCGCCGATCATCAGCAGCGCGGGCTCATAGACAAACATAAACGGCACGATGAAGCTGGTGGCCGCGATGCGCACCGCCGCGAGACCGGTCTTCCAGAGATCGGATCGCGCGATCCCGGCGGCAGCGAACACCGCCAGCGCCACCGGCGGAGTGATCGCCGACAGCACCGCAAAGTAGAACGCGAACATATGCGCGGCAGGGACCGGAATGCCGAACTTGACGATGGCCGGCACCAGCAGCGCTGTCATGATGATGTAGGCCGGCGTGGTGGGCATGCCCATGCCCAGCACAATGCCAGCGATCATCGTAAAGACCAGCGCGAGCAGCAGATAGTTCTGCGACAAATGCACGACGAACTGGGTGAACACGATTCCGAGACCCGACAACGTCACCACCGCAATCACAATACCGGCCGCGGCGCAGGCCAGCGCCACCGGCAATGCGTTGCGCGCGCCATCGACGCATGCGCCGATCAGGTTCTCGAATGTCACATAATGGCGGGTCGATTTGCGCAATGCTGCGACCGGGAAGCAGGCCAGCGTGCCGGCCAGCGCGGCGAGCGGCGAACTGAAACCGGAATACATAACGACGAGAATAGCCAGAACCGGCAGGAACAGATGCCCGCGCTCGCGCATGACGTCGCCGAGCTTCGGCAATTCACTGCGCGGCACGCCAACGAGGCCGCGCCGCTTGGCTTCAAAATGCACTGCCGAGAAGCACGCGACATAATAAAGCACGGCCGGGATGATCGCCCAGAGTACCACCTGTCCATAGGAAACGCCGAGAAACTCCGCCATCACGAACGCGGCGGCGCCCATGATCGGCGGCATGATCTGCCCGCCGGTCGAGGCGACGGCCTCGACGCCCGCCGCGAAATGCGGCGGGAAGCCCGAACGCTTCATCAACGGAATGGTGATCGGACCGTCGACCATGACATTGGCAACCGCGCTGCCGGAGATCGTGCCGAACAGCGCCGAGCTGACGCAGGACACCTTGCCCGGGCCGCCCGCCGTGTGGCCGGTCAGGCTCATGGCAAAATCCATGAACAACTGGCCGGTACCGGTGCGCTCCATGAAGCTGCCGAACAACACGAAGATCAGCACGTAGGACGCCGAGACCGAGAGCGGAATGCCAAAGATGCCCTCAGTCGTCATGTAAAGCTGGTCGAGCAGCCGCATCGGATCGAGCTTGGCGACGAACAACCCATAGACAATGAACACCACGGCGGTGATCGGCAGCGCCAGCCCGATGACGCGGCGCGCCGCCTCCAGCACCATCACCGTCAAGATCGTCCCCATCACCATGTCGGCGGTGGTCAGATCGTCGACATAGAAGATGCGGTTGATGACATAGTCGTAATTGACGAACAGATAGATGATCGGCGCGATCGCCAGCACCAGCAGAAGCAGATCGAGTACGCTCGGCGTCCCGTCGGCACTTCCGGAACTGCGGTAAATCAGAAACAGCAATGTCAGCGCGAACAGCAGGTGCGTGCCGCGGAAAACAATCGCCTCCGGCGCGCCGTTGACGATCGCCCAGACATGGAAGATCACCATGGCGACAGAGATGAGAGTCGTGGCCATGCGCACGACGCCGCCGTAACTGAAATCCAGCTTCATGTCCTGTCCGTCCTGTCCGGAAATGCCTTGCCGCGAACCGCCGGCAGCGTCCGCGCCGCCGGCGGCAGTCCGGTCAGTTCGTCTTCACCGTGATGCCGGCTTCCTTGTAGAATTTGGCCGCGCCGGGATGGAACGGAATGCCGATATCGGCGGCCATTCCGGCCGGCGTCAGTGTGGCCATATCCTTGGCCACGGTCGCCATGGTCTTGGTGTTGGCAGCCAGCGTCTTGACCATGGTGTAGACTTCATCCGCCGGCAGCTTGCACGACACCACCAGATGCGTCGCATAGCCGATCACCTTCACATCGGCATCCTGCTTCGGATAGGTCGCCTTTGGAATCGTCATCAACGTATAGCCCGGATTGAGCTTCTTCATTTTCTCGTAGCTATCGGACTGATCGACTATCTTGATATCGCGCGCGGCAGCAAGATCCATGATCGAGCCGGCCGGAATCTGAGTGCCAAGGCCGAACGCCGTGGCGTTTCCGTCCTTCATCTGGTTCACCGAATCGGTGTAGCCGACGAACGACACTTTCACATCGTTGTAGGTGATGCCGTTGACCTCGAGCAGTTGCCGGGTGATCAGCTCGCCGGTGTTGCCGCGCTGCTGGGTGGTGACCGCCTTGCCCTTGAGGTCCGCGATCTTGGAGACGCCCGCGTCGGCATTCACAACGAGCTGATAATATTGCGGATAAAGCGTCGCGAGGTTGCAGACATTGGTGGTGGCTTTCGGGAACGGAGCCCGGCCCGCGAGGCCATCGACCGTCGAGATCGAATTGCCAAAGCCGACATCGGCCTTGCCTTCATCGACACCGCGAACATTGGCGATACCCGCACCCGGCAACGCCTGGACATTCAGGCCGGGAATGGCCTTCTCCCACATGTCCTTGAGCTGGCCGCCGAGCGGAATCCAGGAACCGCCTTGCGAACCGGTCATCATTTTCATGTCAGCCGCAGATGCGGGGCCTGCGACCGCGCACAGTCCGACCGCAAATCCAAGCAGCGTTGCCTTGGTGTTCATCGTCACTCTCCCTGGTGGATGCCGTTTGCCGGCTTTCTTGGTGGCGACAGTAAAACTTTGAAATCGCGCGAACGCTAGCGTTTTCAAACATGGCACGCGGGATTGGCGCGTCCGGACCGGACAACCGCGTCTGGCCGCACTGCACAATCGGGGCGGCGCGAGACAGGAGGTATTCGAGGGTTGTCGGCCTTCGCCATCTCGACGATAATTCTCAAAACAGCGGTTCATCCGACCATTGATGATGCCGCCGGTTCGCCCAGGTCCTCCGACAAATCCGGGGAGCACTTCATGTCACTTCAGAGCCTGATATCACCGGCTGCGGTCAAGGCGCCTCTCATGGTGGACCGCGCGAAGCTCGCGCATATTCCCGGCGATGAGGGCTGGCCGCTGATCGGGCGCACGCTCAGTGTGCTGGCAGATCCGAAGGGCGAGGTCGATGCGATGGCCCGCAAATACGGGCTGATCTATCGCTCGCGGGTTCTTGGCGAAACCAGTGTCTCGCTGCTCGGACCTGATGCCAACGAGTTCATGCTGATGGACCAGACCAAGCTGTTCTCGTCGGCCAACGGCTGGGAAACGATTCTTGGACGGCTGTTTCCGCGCGGACTGATGTTGCTCGACTTCGATGAGCATCGCCTGCATCGGCGCGCGATGTCGGTCGCGTTCAAGGCCGGCCCGATGAAGAACTATCTCGCACAGCTCGACACCGGCATCGCCGCGCGCGTGGATCAGTGGCGCGAAAACCCGGGTCCGATGCTGTTCTATCCGGCGATGAAGCAACTGACGCTCGACCTCGCAGCGACATCGTTCCTCGGCACCGGAATCGGCCCGGAAGTTGAAGACGTCACGCGCTCCTTCGTCGACATGATCGCGGCCTCGGTCGCCGTGATCCGTCAGCCCTGGCCCGGCACGCAGATGGCGCGCGGCGTCAAGGGACGCCAGCGCATCGTCGCCTATTTCTCGCAGCAAATTCCGCTTCGCCGCGAGAACAGCGGCAACGATCTGTTCTCGCAACTGTGCCACGCCACCCATGAGGACGGCGCCCTGCTCTCGACGCAGGACATCGTCGATCACATGAGCTTCCTGATCATGGCCGCGCACGACACGCTGACGTCATCGCTGACATCGTTCGTGTCGATGCTCGCGGCGCATCCGGAATGGCAGGTGCGGCTGCGCGATGAGGTGACTTCGCTTGGGGTCGCGCCGGGCGCGCCGCTGCCGTTTGAAAAACTCGACGCCATGCCGCTCACCGAAATGGCCTTCAAGGAAGCGATGCGGATGAAGCCGCCGGTGCCGTCGATCCCGCGCCGGGCGACGCGCGACTTCACATTCAAGGGCTACGACATTCCCGCCGGCACGATGGTCGGCATGAACCCGCTGTTCACGCACCATATGAGCGAGCATTGGCCCGATCCCGAGACATTCGATCCGCTGCGCTTCACCGATGAAGCCCAGCGCGCTCGCCATCGCTTCGCATTCATTCCCTTCAGCGGCGGCGCGCATATGTGCATCGGACTTCACTTCGCCTACATGCAGGCCAAGTGCTTCACATTTCATTTCCTGCAAAACCTCAAGGTCAGCCTCGCGCCGGGTTATGTATCCGCATGGCAGATGTGGCCGATTCCCAAGCCGAAGGACGGCTTGCGCGTGACGCTATCGCCTGCATAAGGCCATGACCGGGCTGCCCCGTTGACTCTGCGCCTCCTGTCAGACAAGCAATTGGCAACCCGCAGCGGACAAGCGGGACGGGAGAAACCATGCCCAGAACCAGCAGCCCACACGGCTCATTTTTACCGGACCATGTCGGTCCCTTCGCCGGCCTCGATGTGCCGTGGCTGCTGCGGCTGCGCGCCGAGACACGGCGCGATCACCCGTTCCTGATCTGGGCACCCTTCGATGCACCGGCCCGGCCATGGACTTACGGCGAATTTCATGAGCGCGTCGGCGCGTTGGCCGCAGGCCTTCAGGCGCGCGGCATCAAGTCCGGCGAATGCGTGCTGCTTCACCTCGACAACTGTATCGAGATGTTGCTGGCGTGGTTCGCCTGCGTCGAACTCGGCGCCATCGCCGTCACGACGAACACCCGCTCTGCGCCTGCCGAAATGGAGTATTTTGCGGATCATTGTGGCGCGGTGGCGGCCGTCACCCAGCCCGCCTATGCCGAGTTGGTCGCAAACAACTGCCGCAGCTTGCGCTGGCTGGCCGTAATATCACACGACGCAGGGGCCGCGCCCGCGCAGGGATATAAGCCAACAAAGTCCGAATCCTTCGACGCACTGTTCGCCGACAGCGCAGACCGCCCGCGCCGTCCTGCCGATCCTTATGCCTCGTGCAGCGTGCAATACACCTCCGGCACCACATCGCGGCCCAAGGCGGTGCTGTGGACTCACGCCAACGCGCTGTGGGGCGCGAAGGTCAACGCGGTGCATCAGGATCTGCGGCCCGAGGATATTCATCAGATCTATCTGCCGCTGTTCCACACCAACGCGCTGGCCTATTCGATGCTGGCCTCGCTCTGGGCCGGCTGCACCGCCGTGATCCAGCCGCGCTTCTCCGCGAGCCGGTTCTGGTCCACGGCGCTTGAACATCGCTGCACCTGGACCTCGCTGGTGCCGTTCTGCGTCAAGGCGCTGATGGAGCGCGAAGCGCCGAAACAACATCACTTCCGGCTGTGGGGCAGCGCGGTCTGCGAGCCGCCCACCGACAAGCTCTTCGGCGTGAAGACCATCGGCTGGTGGGGCATGACGGAAACCATCACCCACGGCATTGTCGGCGAACCGAACCAGCCGAATATCCCGCTGGCCATCGGCCGCCCTGCGCCCGAATACGATATCCGCGTGGTCGGCGAGAACGGCGCACCGGTAACTGTCGGCGAAACCGGCGATCTTCTGATCCGCGGCACGCCCGGTCTGTCGCTGTTCAAGGAATATCTGCACAACGAGCAGGCGACTCGCGACAGCTTCGACGAGCACGGCTATTTCATCACCGGCGACCGTGTGAAGATTCTGGAGAACGGATTCATCCGCTTCGGCGATCGCGCCAAGGACATGCTCAAGGTCGGCGGCGAGAATGTCGCCGCCTCCGAGATCGAGCAGGTGGTGATGACGGTGGCGGGCGTGCGCGAGGCTGCCGTGGTGGCGAAGAAGCATCCGATGCTGGATGAAGTGCCGGTGGTGTTCGTCATTCCGGCCGCCGGCCTCGCCGGTGCGCCGCCGACGCTGCATGACGATATCCTGCACGTCTGCAAGAATGCGCTGGCCGATTTCAAGGTGCCGCGCGAAGTGCGGCTGGTGGACGACATGCCGCGCTCGACGCTTGAGAAGGTGGCGAAGGCGGAACTGCGGAAATTGCTGGCGTGAGCGAGACACGCGCGAAGGACGAGAGGACGTTGCGATGACCCAACCAAAATTCGATATCGTTGTTTATGGCGCCAGCGGCTTCACCGGCAAACTCGTCGCCGAATATCTCGCAGCCGAATACGGCCCCGGAAGCGGCCTGACATGGGCGATGGCAGGCCGCAGCCGCGACAAGCTCGCCGCCGTGCGTGACGAGATCGGCGCGCCGAAGGACACATCGCTGATCGAGGCCGACGCCAGTGATCCTGCCTCGCTCAAGGCGATGGCCGATCAGGCCAAGGCCATTCTCACCACTGTCGGCCCCTATCAGCTTTATGGCTCCGAAGTTGTCGCAGCCTGCGCCGCGTCCGGCACCGATTATCTCGATCTGTGCGGCGAACCCGCCTGGATGCGCCAGATGATCGACGCTCATCATGCCGCCGCGCAGGCGAGCGGCGCCCGCATCCTGTTTTCCTGCGGCTTCGATTCGATCCCGTTCGAGCTTGGCGTGTTCTTCCTGCAGAACGCTGCGAAGAAGCAGTTCGGCGCGGCCTGCCCGCTGGTGAAGGGCCGTGTGCGCAAGATGAAGGGTACATTTTCCGGCGGCACCGCCGCGAGCCTGAAAGCGACCTATGCCGCGGCGGCGAAGGATCTCAGCATCGTGCCGCTGCTGAAAAACCCCTTCGCGCTCACGCCGGGTTTTGAAGGACCGAAACAGCCACCGGGCAACAAGCCGCTGCATGATGACGATCTCGGCATGTGGGTCGCGCCGTTCGTGATGGCGACCATCAACACCCGCAACGTGCATCGCTCCAACATGCTGATGGGATTCCCCTACGGCAAGGAGTTCGTCTACGACGAGATGATGCTGGCAGGCCCGGGCGAGAAGGGCGAAGCCATGGCCAAGGCCATTGTCGGCGCCAATTCCGCGATGGGCGGCCCTGGCGGACCGAAGCCCGGCGAAGGTCCTTCAAAGGAAGAGCGCGAAACCGGCATGTACGACATCCTGTTTGTGGGCCTTACACCCGATGGCAAGCAGATCCGCGCCTCGGTCAAGGGCGACCGCGATCCGGGCTACGGCTCGACCTCCAAGATGATCGGCGAAAGCGCGGTGTGTCTTGTGCGCGAGGCAAAGGATGTCGCGGGTGGCATCTGGACGCCGGGCGCGGCATTGGGTGACCGCCTGATCAAACGGCTGACCGATCACGCCGGGCTGCGGTTCGCGGTGGAGAGCTGAGGCCGCAGCACCTCAGTTCCTTCATTTATTGCCTGATGCGTGCGCTCCGCGCTGCGAGCCGGGCCTATAAAACCCCCGCCAGCCGTTGCCCATACCAGCCCAATCGGCTAAATGGAGGGCGTTGCACCCGTAGCTCAGCTGGATAGAGCGTTGCCCTCCGAAGGCAAAGGTCACACGTTCGAATCGTGTCGGGTGCGCCAATAAAATAAGGGGTTTCTGCAAATCCTCGCTTCGGTCATTCTCGCACAGGAAGCACATAGGAAGCAGCGCCCATCTTTATCTTTTCCCGCGCTCCGGCACCCGTTGACTTTGAGGGCTGGGAAAATGCGGAGCTGGGTCAGCATGCCTTTGTGCATGCGCATCGCCTTCGTCGTAGGAATCGGCGCAGGCTTATCGCTCCTAGGCTGGATGTACGTCACGCTGCAGCACGCATTCTAATCGGCCGCGGAAGCATCGGGGCTACCTTAGGTGTAGAGCCCCCCGGTAGCCGTCGTTCCGGACGAATTGCCGGGGAAATACGTTGCGCCCGCACCGTTGACGAAGCACACCGCATTCTCCTGAGACCGGTAACGGCTGCCTGTCACCGTATAGGTGCCTGCGAACGTCATGGAGAAAAGCTGCGCCGAGCCGAGCACACGCATGTCGGCGAAGATGGAGATGGTCAGTGTCCCGGTGATGGTGATCGTTCGGCCGGCGGCGACGATCTGCGCGCCGTAATAGGACTGGAAATGGATTTGCGCGCCGCCGGTGATGGCGTAATTCGACAGGCAGGTGATGACGCTGCCCGGCCCGAATGCCTGAATGTGCGACGAAGCGCAGGTGCCGAAGTTGAGATTGCCGTATCGAATCTTCGCGCCGTACCGGGCAAATAGACCGTTTCCCGATGTGGTCGTTTGGATCTTGAGATCGGTCACGTCCCACACGCTGGCGATACTATCCGCAAGGAAGGCATCGGCGCTGGTTGGGCTGACAATGACGTTCGCGGGTGTTGTGGTGTTGCCTTTGATGACAAGATCGCCCGGCGCGGCAAATCCGCCGACATTCTTCAGGACCACGCCTGCGGTGTAAGTGCCGTCGGCAAGCTGGATTGTGATCTTGTACCCGGCCAGATCAACCGTTGCGGCGACGTCGACGGCCTTTTGAATGGTCAGAAATGGTGCGAGCGCCGTAAGTCCGTCGTTGCTATCGCTCCCGCCGCTCCCTGAGGGTGCAACGTGGTAAGTGCGGTCCGCTGTCAGCCGCTCTCTGACGGTGCCGGCCGCTACGAAATCCTCCGCGTCATGCTCCGCCGCGGTGCCGTTCGCGACGAAGCGCTCTATATACTCGAATGTCGGCGCACCGGATGCTCCAACGTAGGCACGGACCTTGTACGCACCGCCGATGACATGAAAAGCGAACGATCCGTCCGCCTCCGCGTCAAACGGATTGCTCAAGCCTACCAGCCCGTCGCGATCTTCCTTCAGCGCAGCCAGCGGCGCGCCCGGCGTTTCGCGCCGAACTTCGATCTTTGCATTCGGGATGATGTTCCCGGCCTGGTCCTGGACCACCCCGGAATGACGCGCGAGGGTTGCCATTAGCCGCGATCCTCTGCGTTTGCGAATTGCCACGCCTGATCAAAGGTTCTGCCGCTGCCAGTATTCTGCGGCAGTTGATCTGGCAGCGCCGGTGCCGTGGTCACGCACCATCCTTCATGTCGTCGCTGTATGAGAATGCGGAATGTATCGCCGCTGCGCAGACGGCGGATTAGCTCTCGCTCACCCACTGTAAGATCATCCATAACGTGTCCTTTCAAATTGCCAAAAATCCACCCGCGCGCTCTTCGCTTTCGTAGACCGAAGGCCCGCGACCTGAAGCCATCACTCTCGCGATGGCCATGGCAGCCGCAACGGCACCGTCGATCTTGTCGGCACTCTTACGCTTGCTGAATTTCGTATCGCCGGCGTCGTTCGGCTCGGCCAAGACGACGTTATTAAAATTCCACCGAAGGACTGGATGCCCGCCATGCTGCAGCTTGCCGCCATGGATAAGGCGATCTGTTTCTTTAACCGCCGGTGACATGCTCGAGGTGCCCTGTCCGAACTGCGCGATCGTAAGACCTGCCTCGGTCAGACGGTTGATGGTACCGGTGGCGTTCCACCTGTCGATCGCGATTTCCATGACGCGGAATCGCTCGGCCAGTTCGATCACCTTTCCTTCGACAATCGAGTAATCGACCACCGTACCGCGCGTCGGAATGATGTGCTTCTGATCGGCCCAGAGAACGTAGGGTACGCCATCGCGCTCCTGGCGCTTTCGGAGGGTGTCTTCCGGCACGAAAAAGAATGGAAATAAGCACACCTCACCGTTGTCGCGCATGAAGGCTGCGACCACGGCAGTCAGATCCTCGGTGCTTGAAAGGTCGATGCCGATCCAACACCGCTCACCTTCGAACTCATTTATGTCGAGCGCGGCCGACCCCTGATCGTAGACAGCCATGTCCAGCCACGGCGCCGCGGTGCCATCGAGCCATACATTCAGATGAAGTTGCTTGAACGCTTCGAGCTGTCCGGGCCGGTTCTCAGCTTCCCGTGCCATCTGGCGCAGTCCGTCGAGATCGGGAAATCCGTGCTTCAGTCCAGGGTTGACCGCGTACCAATTCTCTTCATCGCGCCAGTCAACATCTTTATCGGATTCGAACAAGATCGGAAGGAAGCTCGGATCGACAATGTCGCCGCGCTCGACCTTCTTCGCATAATCATACATCTCGAAAGCAAGGCTGGTTTGACCGGCACCGGCCGTCGTGATCACGAACATCAGAGTTTCAGGAACCTTCGCTAGGCCGGTTCGAAGCACATCCCATAAGGCGCTTCCCTTCCATGCGTGAAG
>JACDJC010002668.1_pt1 | contig 13693 bp, 11 predicted proteins | sample 7454191 | NCBI WGS metagenome assembly JACDJC01 (sample SAMN14253291, study PRJNA609438) | sludge metagenome | isolation source: sludge after 25d culture with pyrite and EDTA | collected 2018-12-20 | reverse complement strand
CCCGTGATAAAAAGGTGATTGTAATTGGAGGAGGGGATACCGGGAGCGATTGCGTGGGAACCGCCAACCGCCAGCGCGCGGGCAAGGTGACGCAAATCGAGATTATGCCCAAACCTCCTGTTTCACGCAGTTATGATAATCCCTGGCCATTCTGGCCCAATGTGCTCAAGACTTCCACCTCGCACGAGGAAGGATGCGAGCGAATGTGGAGCCTTTCTACCCGCAGGTTTGTGGGCGGGAATGGTAAACTCAAAGGGGTTGAGGTGGTTGAAGTAGAGTGGATTCAGAACAGTGGTCGCTGGGTGATGCAGGAGAAAGAGGATACCATTCGTATTTTGGAGGCTGAGCTCATATTGCTCTCCATGGGGTTTGTCCATCCGGTTCATCAGGGTGTTATACAGGAGTTGGAGCTTGAGTTGGATAACCGGGGCAATGTAAAGATAGACAGCCATTTTGCCACGAATCGTCCGGGTGTTTTTGCCGCCGGTGATGCAGCAACCGGCGCCAGCCTGGTGGTTACTGCCATTGCCAAAGGGCGTGAGGCTGCAAAGTGTGTGGATGAATATTTAAGGGAGCCTCCCCCTCAACCCTCCCGCCATCGCGGGAGGGTTGGGGGGAGGCTCTAATACGTGTCATCCCCTTCCCGATTGTCTTAGTTAAGAGCGCCATTTGTCTGTTTTAGACCTAATGTGCTTAATGTAAGCCTGTTGGAATATACCCGGCGGGGTTTTTTGTATCATTTTTTTCGTGAATTTATGACGAATCCCCTAATTTCTGCTAAAGCTGAAGTACACCCCAAAGCCATTATTGGACAAAATGTTCGCATTGATGCTTTTGCCACCATCGACCGGGATGTGGTGATAGGCGACAATTGCTGGATAGCTTCCAATGCCTGCATCTACGCCGGGGCCCGTTTGGGCAGAGACTGCAAAGTTTTTCCCGGCGCTGTGATCTCAGCCGAGCCACAGGACCTTAAGTTTCAGGGCGAATACTCTACCGTTGAGATTGGCCATAACACCACCGTTCGTGAATATGTGACCATTAACCGCGGTACGGCGGCCAGAGGAGTCACCAGTGTGGGGAATCATACATTGCTTATGGCCTATTCCCATTTAGGACACGATGTGGAGATAGGTAATCATTGTGTGATCTCCAACAGTGTGCAATTAGCCGGGGAAGTGGTTGTGGAAGATTGGGCCGTGATTGGAGGGATGAGTGCCGTTCACCAGTTTTGCCGGATAGGCGCCCACGCCATGGTTTCGGGAATGAGTGGCGTGCTTTCGGATGTGGCTCCTTTTACCAAAGTATTTGGGGTGCCGGTCTCCTTCATGGGCATTAACTCAGTAGGATTGAAAAGAAGAGGATTTGATAAGGGTCAGATTGATACCATTCACGATATTTATCGTGTTATCTATCAGCGGGGACTAAATATCTCACAGGCTGTTGCGCATATCCAAATGTATATGGGACCCTCTGCCGAGATGGAACAAATTGTTTCCTTCATCGAAAATTCGCGGCGCGGCATTGTAAAGGGCGTGATGCGGGAAGCGGAAGCCCAGGAAAAGAGCTCAAAGCTGATAGCTCAAAGCTAAAAAAAGGATTAAGAGCGTTTAGTATGATGTGTGCTTCTTTATAAGCTCGCTCACATTCCTGTTCTTAATCCTTTTTTTGTTTCAGATTTCAGCTCCTTTTAAAGCTCCTTCAGCAACAAATTGCGCCATACCACGCGAATACCTCCGCCATCGTGAATTTGAAGCGCAATGCGTCCTTTGCCTTCGCCTATTTTCTCATCGGTTAAATCTACCATCGGCTCACCATTCAGCCAGGTTTGCACCCGGTCGCCTTCTACCCGAACGCGCATGGTGTTCCATTCGCCGTATTTTAGTATATTTTCCTTCTCGTCGGGGATTTGGACCAGCCAGCCGCGGCCATACGATTCGTAGATGCCACCTGAGTCGTGGTTGGGCGGAGCCACCTCAACCTGCCAGCCTGATATTTTGGTTCCATCCAGTGTACTGCGGAAGAAGATGCCGCTGTTGCCCTCGCTCTCCTGTTTAAAATCCACCGTCAGGTCAAAGTCATCGAAGTATAGACGGGTAGCCAGGTACCCATACTGCTTTTCGGGGCCACTCTCCGACACCAGCAGGCCGTTTTCTACGAACCATTTTTCCTGGCCGTAGTTGATCCATCCGGTGAGGTCTTCGCCGTTAAACAGATTGTACTCCCTGGGTTTGTTGGGGAGTTCGCGCACCTTTACGTTTCTAAACCACACTTTGCTGCCGTGATCCTGCAGACAGAGGCGGCCGCTGTGTGCCAAACCGTATTCGGGTGCGTTGTTCCATTTGCCACTGTTTTTCAGATCGAACCATTCATCGGTCCAGGCTTCAAATTCCACCACTTTTTCACCATTGAGCCAATGCTCCACATGGCCGTTGTCGAATACAATGCGGGAAGTGTTCCATTCACCGGCCCGTTTGAGGTGCGTCTTCTCCGGATCGGCAGGGTGCATGGCATAGTCGGCACCTGTTTGTTGCCATATTTCCAGCTCTTCGGGAAAGTTCAGGTCGTCGATCATCTGATACTCGGGCCCCGTGAGGTAGGGAGCGGCAAACTGATCGCCTTCTACCACATGATACATCACACCGCTGTTGCCCTGAGATTCAATCTTCCACTCCCAGGCAAATTCAAAATTTTTATATTCCCGGTCGGAAACAATGTCACCGCCTATATCGCCTCCTTTGCCTAATCCAACCAGAACGCCGTCTTCAACGGTCCACCCGGTTATGTTGTCGGCATTGAAGAGGCGCCAGCCATTGGTGGTTTCGCCATCGAACAGAAGTTCCCAGCCTTCGGCCTGCTCAGCAGGGGTTAAAGTGTTGTGTTTTTGGGTGCATCCTGCCATAAGGGCGATACCCAATAGAAAAATAAGTGTTCTCATTTTAGAAATAAATTATATTGATAAGCTTAGTTAATAAAAATACTCTTGAGCAAATGTAGTAAAAATAACCCTGTTTTATTTAAAAAATTATTCCTTACCAACAAACGGTTCCACGGCTCTCTGGTAAATATCATGCATCCAGGCAATGGCCATGCCGTAGTTGGTGACGGGCACATCTGCCTCAATGGCAGGGGTGAGCCGGTTATGCAGTTGCCTGCGGGTAATCATGCAGCCGCCGCACTGCACCACCAGTGCATAATCGGTGATGGGGCGCTCCACCTGGTCGAGTCCGGCCACCACATCAAATATTAGCTTTTTGCCCTGGTGTGCCTTCATCCATGTTGGGATTTTTACCCTTCCTATATCGTCGCAAGCCACATGATGCGAGCACGACTCGAGCAGCAAAATCCGGTCACCGTCTTGCAGGCGGGAGATCACCGGTGTTCCTTCCATGTATTTGCTGAAATCGCCTTTGAAGCGGGCCAGCAAAATGCTGAAGCTGGTGAGCGGAATATCTGCTGGAACTACTTCATTGGCCTTCTTAAAAACCTGGCTGTCGGTGATGGCCAGTACCGGCCGCATGCAGGTGCGTTGGAGAAAAGATTCGACTTGATTTTCTTTAAGCACGATGCTCACCGCATTATTGTCCAGAATGTCACGGATGGTTTGTACCTGTGGCAGGATGAGCCGGCCTTCGGGGGCTTCGCTGTCAATGGGGGTAATGAGCAGCACCAGGTCACCCGGTTGGATGAGGTCGCCCAGCAGCGAGGGGTTGGTGAAAGCCGATTCGGGTATGGCCAGCCGGATGGCATTGATCAGTGGATCAATGGAAAAGGAAGGCGAAAGCTCCAGGAATGCAAGGCTTCCGCTATTTCGGTAAATATCGCCAGTTGCAGGAAGGGGAGGGGTAATGTCGCATTTGTTATGCACCACAATGAATGGCAGCTCACGGTTGTTGAAGATTTGAATGAGCTGTTGCTCTTTTTCCCCAAAGTGGTTGTGGGTGACCACTAAAATGGCCAGGTCGATGAGGTGAATGGCCTGAAGTGTTTTGGAGACCCTTTTTTTACCCAGTTCGCCGATGTCGTCAATGCCGGCGGTATCCACAAACACCACCGGGCCAAAACCGGTGATCTCGAACGACTTTTTTACCGGATCGGTGGTGGTTCCCGGCACGTCCGACACGATGGCTATCTCCTGTCCGGCCAGCCGGTTGATGAGTGTGCTCTTACCGCTGTTGCGCCTGCCAAAGATGCCGATAAAGGGTTGCCGGTCGCGGGCCATTTTTTAACTTTTTGATTACAAACTAATGAAAAGGTGGCGGCAAAACAATACGATGGCTGCAGACCATCCCGAACGAGTATATTTAAACCAGCGGCATCGCATAAGTCTTTACATCTTCACCGGTTATAGGGCTGTTGCAAAGTATGATGAGGCGTTCAATGACGTTTCGGAATTCGCGGATGTTGCCGGTCCATTGCATCTTTTTGAGGGCTTCGATGGCAGAAGGGTCAAACTCCTTAAGTGGTACGCCCAATTCATTGCATATAAGCTGGTTGAAGTGTTCGGTGAGGAGCGGGATGTCTTCCACGCGTTCATTGAGCGGTGGTACGTGTATTATAATGACACTCAACCGGTGGTAAAGGTCTTCCCTGAAATGACCCTGTTGAATCTCCTCCTGAAGATTTTTATTGGTTGCCGCCAATATGCGCACATTTACTTTAATGGCTTTATCGCTGCCTACGCGGGATATGATGTTTTCCTGAAGTGCCCTGAGCACTTTGGCTTGTGCAGCCAGACTCATGTCGCCAATCTCATCCAGAAAGATGGTGCCGCCATTGGCCTGCTCAAACTTGCCTTTGCGCTGTTTTATGGCGGAGGTGAAAGCGCCCTTTTCATGCCCAAATAGTTCACTCTCAATGAGTTCGGATGGTATGGCGGCACAGTTTACTTCAATAAAGGGCTGGTCGGCGCGGTGACTTTTTTCGTGCAACCAGCGTGCCACCAGCTCTTTGCCGGTTCCATTCTGCCCGGTAATCAGTACGCGCGCATCGGTGGCAGCCACCTTGTCTATCATCCCCTTAACGTGTTGCATGGCTACGGAATCGCCTATCATCTCGTAGGTCTTACTTACCTTGCGTCGCAGCACTTTGGTCTCGGTTACCAGCTCTTTTTTGTCCAGTCCGTTGCGAATGGTCACCAGCAGGCGATTGAGGTCCAGGGGCTTTTCTATAAAATCGTAGGCCCCTTTTTTAATGGCCTCCACGGCCGTATCGATGTTGCCATGACCCGAGATCATGATTACGGGCACATCGGGGCTGATTTCCATAATTTTTTCCAGCACCTCAATACCATCCATGTCGGGCATTTTAATGTCGCAGAGCACCACATCCACTTTGTTGGCGTTGAATTTCTCCACTCCCTGGGGTCCGTCTTCGGCCAGTTCCACTTCATGGCCTTCGTATTCAAGAATATCTTTGAGGGTATTTCGGATGCTTTTTTGATCGTCGATGACTAATATCTTTGGCATTTCTGGTTGTTTAAAGCTGATCCTTAACAATATGCAGGATAGCGCCTTCTTTGAGAGAAAATGCGCACTGCCAAATCTCTTTAATTTTAAATTCGTTGATGATAAACTGCACAATAATGCTTGCCGGCACTATGCTGTCAACCCTGTAAGGCTCCATGCCGGGCATGGTTCTGCGTTTGTCGGCGACGGATTCGGTTAATAGTTGGTGTATCTCCAGGATGTATTCCGGTTTAAGTTTTAAGGAGGTAATCTTGGAGAGATCGAGCAGAGGATAATTTCTTTTAGCCAGCAGAGCTGCAATGGTGTCGAATGAGCCGGATGAGCCGGTTATCTTAGTGACGGGAAATTTCTTAACCGCCTCGAACAGTGTCTTTAATTCACTTTTAAGATGTTTTTGAATCAATTTAATTTCATCTTTTCGGATGGGATCGGAGGGTTGAAATTCTTCCAGTAGGCGTGCTATCCCCAAATTATAACTTTGCTTCCAGGCAACACCCAGCCGGTTGGCGATGATAAATTCAACACTACCCCCACCAATATCAATGATGAGAATGTATTCGTTGTTTAGCGGGAACACCTGTTTTACGCCATCGAAGATGAGTTGTGCTTCTTCGTCGCCCTGAATAACGCGTATGGAAAGACCCAGCTCCGCGCGTACGCGCTTCACAAAATCTTCACCGTTACTGGCACTGCGGATGGCAGAGGTAGCAAAGCAAAATATGCTATCAACCTGATAACCCGACAGGGTAATCAGGTGATTGCGCAGAGCATCGAGTCCCCGTTCTATGGCCTGGGGGGTGATGGTTGCCTTGTGTATACCACCCTCTCCCAGCTTGGCCGGAAGCTTCGATTCCAGAAGTATGCGGTAGGTACCGTTGCTTTCAATTTCTGTTATCAGCAGGTTAAAAGTATTGGTACCCAGGTCGATAATGGCTATTCTATCCTTTTCCATGAGTTCCTGACAAAAATACAAACAAAGTTACAGATTTTATTTGGTTGAAACTCATTTGTTTGATGGGAACCATCTATTTTTATACGGGTGCTGAACTATTTCATGTGGAACAAAGCAAAACGCATCAAAACGATTCTTCTGTTTTTATTATTTTGCCGGTTCTGACGCTCTCCCGGGCAGCATCTAAAATTTTTGTCACTGTTATATTATTTTCCAGCGAAGAGAGGTCGTAGGGTGATACGGTGATCTTTCCTCTTACAACCGCGGCCAGAAAGGCAAATGGATCGTTGAAGGGTGCCGGCCTGTCTTCCAGTTTCTCTTTTAATTCATTGTTTTTGGTGTTCAGGCGAAAACGCATGTCGTTGCGATTCTCGCTGATCACATAGCCGGTCTGGCCATATACTTCCATATCTTTTCTGGAGAAAGGCCAATTCCAGGAAGCTTGTATAACACATTGCATGGTTGGGTATTGCAGTACAATGGTAGCTTCGTCATCCACTTTGGGATACATTTCAGGTTTGTTGGTTTGTGTCATTGCCATTACGGACACCGGTTCCTCACCTTTTGTCAACCAGGTGATTAAATTGGCACCATAACACCCGAAATCCATGAGGGCACCGCCACCATTTTCTACCGGGTCGGTGAGCCAGTCTAAAAATTCCCTGTTAACGCCAATCTCTGCAGGACCTTCGTGTCCGTCGTTTACCACCACTCTTCGTAAATCGCCTATTTCGCCATCCTGAACCATTTCATAAACTCTGTGATTGGTGGCATACCAGGTAGTTTCATAATTGGTAAGCAGATGAATGTGGTGCTTCTTTGCCAGGGCACTCATTTTATTGGCGTGTTGCATGTTTACAGCCAATGGCTTTTCAACCATCACATGTATGCCCAGGGGAGCAAAAGTCTCCACCACTTTTAGGTGTTCGTAAGTGCTCCCAAATGCGGTTACCGCTTCGGGTTTTATGGCGGCCAGCAATTCGGCCATTGTATTGTAAACCATATCCATGGAATAGCCATACTGTTGGGCATAGCGTTTTGCCAACCCCCTGTCGGGCTCTACAATTCCCACTATTTTTATATCTCCCTTATCAGGACGACCCAAAATACCATGTACATGAGAGTGTGTGAGGCCTATGATGCCAATTTGTAAAGGTTCAGTTTTTACCTGGCCTTTCATGGAGTGTGAGGTTGCAAAGAGGGTTGAAATGAGAATGAGAAGGGTGGCTTTGAAGAACAGACTTAGCGTTTTCATCGTTTATGTAATTTTTTGTCGTACACCCGGTGAGTGGTAATTTCCAAAGCAGGCGTTTGTCTTAATCTGGAACTTATTTTGTAGAATACTTGAACCATTTCCATAGTTCTTTGTAATTTACCTTTTTACCATACATCAGGATGCCTGTGCGGTAAATGCGTGCGGCGAACCAGGTGGTAAGGAGGAAACCACCAACCAGCAGGGACATGGAGAGTAACAACTCCCAAAGTGGCACATCAAACGGGATACGTGCCATCATCACGATGGGCGAGGTGAACGGTATCATACTGAACCAGAAGGCGATGTCGCTGCCGGGATTGCGATAGGCCACCATGGCCACGTAAAGAGCCAGAATGATGGGTATGGTAATGGGCAGCATAAATTGCTGCTGGTCGGTTTCATGATCAATGGCAGCTCCCACTGCTGCAAACAGGGCTGCATACAGCAGGTAGCCTCCCAGAAAGTAAAAGATAAACAGCAGGAGCGTCTTAACAGGTTCCATGCTCTTTACCATCTCCATTACGCTGCTAAAGTTAAAATCATCTGAGTTGCTTGCCATCTGCTGGTTTTGCATGTCCTGCGACTGCATCATCTCCATTTGCGCCTGTGCACGGTTGGGCATGGGCGAATCGGGAAAGAAAGCGACCCTTACGCCGTTCACAATCAGCACCGTGAGCACTACCCAAATCATTATTTGTGTGAGAGCCACCAAAGCAATTCCAAGAATTTTGCCCATCATCAGTTGAAATGGTCTTACCGAAGATATGATGACCTCCACGATGCGGCTGGTCTTCTCTTCCATCACACCCCGCATCACCTGGGCACCATAAATAAAGATGAACATATAGGACAAAAACGCAAAGGCAATGCTGATGATCATAGCCAGTTCACTGGAGCTTTTGCTCTGAGTGCCGTCTTCACCCATCTTAATTGTGGAAAGGTCTATTTTAACCTGATCCAGTTGCGCTACAATATCATCCAGGCCTTCAATTTGAAACGACTTGAGCTTCTGGTCTTCTAAATAGGACTCGAGACTGCGGCGCACGTGGTTTTTAACATCTACCGTGATTTGCGCCGTGGAGTAGATGGTGATGGCGCCGGGATTCTCCAGAAGATCATCATTGATGACCAAAAAGGCATAGTAATCCATCGCTTTGAAGTCGGTTTTTAAGTCTTTTTCCTGCTCTATGGGAAGAAACTTGAATTTGAGCAGCTCGGTGTCTTCAATCTGGTTGTTATACAAACCGGTATGGTCAATTACGGCGATGGTTTTGGCGTCGTCGTCTTCCATGGTGGCAATCCAGGCAGGAAGCACCAGCATGGCGGCAAAGAGGACGGGCCCCAGGATAGACATGACGATGAAACTCTTTTTTCGCACCCTGGAGAGATATTCGCGGCGGATAATCAAAGAAACTTTATTCATAGTGTTTGCGGTAAGTTGAAGGGGTTATTTGTTTTGGTTGACCACCTGAATAAATACTTCGTTCATGCCAGGCAACAGCTCCTGACAGGCGTGAATGGAACAGTGGCTGATAATGGTGCTGAGTACCTCATTTAACGATTCATCCGGGTTTAGCTTTATCAATGCAGAGTGGAACCCGTTGGTCTTCTCTATTTTGCGTAACTGGAAACCAGCGGTCAGCAGTTGTTCTACCTTTTTCTCGTTGCCGGAGAATTCGATCTGTACCAGGTTTTGTTTGTAGTTGTTTCTGATTTCGGCTACGGGACCGGAGATGAGTGTCTGGGCATTGTCGATGAGGGTGATGTGGTCGCACAACTCCTCCACCGAACCCATGTTGTGGGTAGAAAAAATGATGGTTGCCCCCTTTTTCTTCAACTCCAGAATCTCATCTTTCAAAAGGTTTGTATTGATGGGGTCGAAGCCGCTGAAGGGTTCATCGAATATCAGCAATGGCGGTTCGTGCAGGATGGTGACCACAAATTGCACCTTTTGAGCCATTCCTTTGGAGAGCTCCTCCACCTTTTTGTTCCACCAGGGTTGAATCTCAAATTTCTCGAACCAGTATTTCAGCCTTTTGAGGGCTTCGTTGCGCGAGAGACCTTTCAATCGAGCCAGGTAGAGCGCTTGTTCGCCCACCTTCATCTTTTTATAGAGCCCGCGTTCTTCGGGGAGGTAGCCAATGTTTTTAACATCGGCCGGGGTGAGCGGTCGTCCATCTAAAAACAGTTGACCCTCGTCGGGTCCTGTAATTTGGTTGATGATGCGAATGAGCGTGGTTTTGCCCGCGCCGTTGGGGCCCAGCAGTCCAAAGATGGAATTTTCGGGAACGCTGACATTCACTTTATTGAGCGCCAAGTGATTGGAGAACTTCTTGACAACATCTCTGGCTTCTAAAAACGCCATAAATAATGGGGTTTGGTAATGAAAAATAGTATGACGGGGGTAAAAGTAGGTTTTTAGAAGAAGATATGCAAAAAGGAGAAGCCCCCTCCAACCTCCCCCAAAGGAGGGGGCCGATCCTCTTATCTCCCCCTATTAATCAGCACGATGCCGTATTTATCTTTTATAAACTGAAAATAGTAGTAGAGGCGGTAGTTGAGATCCAGGCCGTAATCTTCCTGTGGATCGTAGTTGATCTCGGTTTCGTAGAAGCCGCCATAGCGCAAAGGGTTGCGATACCTCTGATTCCATTCCAGAACGTATTGATAGTTCCAGTTTTCATAGTATTGCTGTGAGTGGAAGTTGGCCGAGGGTTGGGTGGCCAGATAGGACTCGAATCCGGGGTCGAGCACGATAAGTTCATAGGTTGTGCTGTCCTGGTCGCTTATCACTTCAACTTTTTGATGGGGAGCCTGGACATTTTTAGTGGTGTGACACGCTGGAGTGAAAAACAACAAAAGTGCTGCTATACCCAATGTGCAGGCATAGAGTGGCAACCGGTTCATCGTCCTTTTTACGGGGGCAGAATTTAGTGTTTTCATGATGCTGCGTTATTAAATTATGAGACTTTTGGAAACTCATCCGATGACATCAAATCATCGGATGAGATATAAAAGTACAATATTTATGCCACTGGTTGGGTTTACAGCACTCCTTTTGTGCTTGGCAGTTGATTACTTAGCACCTCTTTGCGAATGGCCATCTTTATAGAACGGGCCAGAGCTTTGAATATGCTCTCAATTTTATGATGTTCGTTCTTCCCTTTCGATTTGATGTAAAGGTTGCAGGCAGCAGCGTCGGCAAAGCTTTTGAAAAAGTGATGAAACATTTCGGTGGGCAGATCGCCTATTTTTTCGCGTTTAAACTTAGCTTTCCAAACCAGCCAGGGGCGTCCGCCAAAGTCGATGGCCAGATGGGTGAGGCAATCGTCCATAGGAAGCGAGAAGCCGTATCGTTCGGTGCCGCGCTTATCGCCCAGTGCCTTTTTAAAGGCTTCTCCCAGAGCCAGTGCCGTGTCCTCAATAGTGTGGTGTTCGTCCACTTCCAGGTCGCCTTTCACCCGAATGGAGAGGTCAATGCCGGAGTGTCGCCCTATTTGCTCCAACATGTGATCGAAGAATGCTAAACCGGTTTGGATATTTGATGTCCCCGTTCCATCCAGGTTAATTTTTACCTCTATGTCGGTTTCGGCAGTGCGTCGTGTTACCGTAGCGGTGCGTTCTTTTGTGAAGAGAAAGCTGGTGATCTCGTTCCAGCTGGTTGTGCAGAGCACACAAACCTCCTCCAGTCCTTGTTCTTTAAGAAGGGGTTTGGCTTCCCGCTCTTCACTTAGGAGGATGGCATGACATCCCAGGTTTTTTGCCAATTCCACGTCGGTGATGCGGTCGCCGATAACGTAGGATTCGGGCAGGTTGTATTGGTCACTGGTCTGGTACATGGCCAGCATGCCCGTGCGTGGTTTTCGGGTAGGGGCATTGTCCTCGGGCATAGACCGGTCGATGTGTATTTGGCTGAACCGGATGCCTTCGCCCTCAAGCGTTTCCATCATTTTGTTTTGAGCCGGCCAAAAGGTCTCTTCCGGGAAGGAGGCCGTTCCCAGCCCGTCCTGGTTGGAGACCATCACCAGCTCAAAATCGAGGTGACGGGCAATTTTTTGAAGATTTCCAATTGCCCCCGGCACGAAGCTTAACTTTTCCAGGCTGTCAATCTGGTAATCGGTGGGTGGTTCTGTGATGATGGTGCCATCGCGATCGATGAAAAGCACTTTTTTAAGGGGGGTTTGCATGTTTGTTTTTAAAAAGTTACGGGTTGTGGGTTTTGGGTTTTGGGTTGTGGGTTTTGGGTTCAGGGTTCAGGGTTCAGGGTTTTGGGTTTTGGGGTTCAGGGTTTTGGGGTTCTACGGTTATAAGGATTGAAAAAACAAGATTGAAAAGAGATTGAAGAGAAAAAGATTGAGAAGAAAAGGGTGGGAAGACCAGAGACTGCAGACTGGAGACCGAAGATGAAAGAGATTGATGGAAAAGGATTAATGAATCCAATATTTCTTCAATCTCCCAATTCTCCTTTCATGATTCCAATATTCCAACCTTCCATTCTCCCCTCAATCTTCGTGCTCAGTTCAACTCATCGCAATCCAGGGCTTTGACTGTCTCTATTGTACCGTCCAACCACCGCTTACTTTTCACCTTTCACCTTTCGCCGTTTATCGCTTACTGCTTACTATTCTTCTACCTAAACCCGTTTAGCATTCTATTAGTTTTTGTCCAAAAGCTCTCGAAGCCAGGTACTCAGATATTCGGTCCAGATAAACGCAGGACTCTCTTTTCTATATCCAAATCCGTGCCCTCCTTCGGGCAGTATGATTTTTTTAACAGGAACTTTGTTGTTTTGAAGCGCTTCGGCATACTGCAAAGTATTTTCAACCGAAACGCCTTTATCGTCGGCGGCATGTAAAATGAAGGTGGGTGGTGTCTCCCGGGTTACCTGTTCTTCGAGAGAGAAGACCCTCACCAGTTCCGGGTCAGGATTTTCTCCCAGCAGCGCTTTTTTTGAGCCGCCATGGGTGAGTCCGTCGTGCATGGAGATAACCGGGTAGATGAGAATGGAGAAGTCGGGGCGTACCCGGCTGCCGGATTCAATGTAAGGAATTTCTACATCGAACAGGGTGGAGGCCGAGCCGGCCAGATGACCGCCGGCTGAAAAGCCCATGATTCCCACACAATCTGGATTGACCTTCATTTCTGTGGCTTTTTCCCGCACCAGCAAAATTGCTTTGCGGGCATCTGCCAGGGGAATATAGGTGGCTTTGGCGAACAGGGTTTCATCCGGAAGGCGGTATTTGAGCACAAATGCGTGGTAGCCCAATGACGCGAGCCACTCAGCCACCTGGGTGCCTTCATGTTCGTAGGCCTCAACGCCATATCCACCACCCGGGCAAATGATTACAGCGGGTCGGGCGCCTTCAGTGGTTGATGGGAACCACCACAATTCGGGACTGGTTACTTTCGTCAGGATTTTGAAACCGCCTTCCGGGGCCATCCTCTCTTCGGTTGCCTGAACGTTTTTGTTGCCCGGAGGCGTGGAACCCCAAAGTGGGATGGTTTGATATTGAGCCTTAACGGACATAATCGTTGTTAACATTAAAAGGGTTGTTGTGAGGTGTTTCATGTGTGAAAGATTTAATTATTGGGCTGGAGGAATAATGCCGTACTACCATAATGCCGCACCGCTGGTGCTATTTCCGTCTTCGGTCTCCCGTCTTCGGTCTCCCGTCTTCGGTCTTCGGTCTTCTGCCTTCATCAATCTTTTTCCATCAATCCCCTCAATCTCCTGTCTTCCTCAATACAGCGATTTAAGATGTAAGAAAATTCGTGAATTTTCTCTACCATGCGCGAAATCTATCACCTGCTCATTTCGTCCTTAATCCTTTAATCTTTCCCAATTCCAACTTTGTGCTTCCAGCTTCGTGCTTCCCACTCCAGTTCTTCAGTTTCCTGTCTTCCATCTTCCATCTTCCGTCTTCTGTCTCTGCCTGCCTCAATCTTTTTCCTTCAATCTTTTTCTTCCCGTCTTGCGTCTCTTATTAAAACTTCTCAAGCGCTTGTAAGAGTGCTTTG
>JACDJC010002666.1_pt1 | contig 13697 bp, 14 predicted proteins | sample 7454191 | NCBI WGS metagenome assembly JACDJC01 (sample SAMN14253291, study PRJNA609438) | sludge metagenome | isolation source: sludge after 25d culture with pyrite and EDTA | collected 2018-12-20 | reverse complement strand
GTCCTTGTATGTTTTGTAAAGCTTCTCAAGCCCTTCGTATTGCGGAGTGAGTCCGCATTTGCTGGCGGTATTCACCACGATGACCGTTTTCCCCCTGAAGCTTTCCATGCTTACTTTTTTGCCCTGTAAACTCAAGGCTTCAAAATCATAAAATCTGTTTTCTGTTTTCTTATTCATTGCACACTGCGTTTATATCGTTTGCGATACAAATATAAATGATCTTTTTATATCGCAAGCGATATAAAACAATGACTTTAGGAATCAAGGTTATAATTCATCTTTAGTTATTGTTTTGGTTGATTATCTTTACTTTTAAAGTATTAAAATCAATTCCTATGACCACAAAGTTATACCCCGATTCGAAAATTGAGCTCACCACTACCATAGCAAAGCATTATGATTCAATCATGAACCTGGTGACATTTGGTAAATACCAGAATTTTATCGGGAGGGCGATTGGCATGATTGAAATGGAGCCCGGATGTCGTATTCTCGATATGGGTTGCGGTACGGGACGTAATGCTGCCTTATTAAAGGAAAGGATGGACAATGGGAGCCATTTGACCGGGCTCGATATCTCTCCCCAAATGGAGCGACAGTTTCGTGAGCGGTTTTCGAATGATGACAGGTTCGAATTTATCTCCCGGCGAATTGATGTCCCATTTAAACTTGACCCCCTATATGACGTAGTCCTGATCAGTTTCGTCATTCATGGCTTCCCTCAGGAAATCAGACGAAAGATCCTTCAAAATGCAGTCGATCATCTGGCGGATGGTGGCAGACTTTATATTCTCGACTATAATGAATTCGACATGGCAGTTATGCCGATGCACCATCGGTTTATTTTCAAGGCTGTGGAATGTAAATATGCCTTCGATTTCCTTAACTATGACTGGAAATCAATATTAAAGGAATATGGGTTGGGAGAATTCACCGAGAAACTGTTTTTCAACCGATATTTAAGGCTTCTATCGGGCAGCAAATGAGTTTTCTCCAATTTGGGGAAGCTTTAATCTGGATGGATACCAGTCCTTTGGTTTTCTTAGTACTTCCAGCATGATGGCTTCAGGACTGTCTTTCTCAGGTTCATGATTGTATTCCCACCTGACAGTGGAAGGAAGGCTAATCAGGATTGATTCGGTCCGTCCATTGGTTTTGAGCCCAAAGAGTGTCCCCTTGTCATGAATCAGGTTAAACTCAACATACCGGCCTCTTCTGATTTCCTGCCACCTTTTTTGGGCTTCTGTCCATTCCATATTTTTCCTTCGCGTCACGATAGGCAAATATGACATAATAAATGACTTTCCAATTGCGGTGGTAAAGTCGTGCCATCTTGATATATCTCCTTCCTCATGGCAACCCAAACGGTCAAAAAAGAGACCGCCAACGCCACGTGCCTCTTGCCTGTGGTGATTATAGAAATATTGGTCACAGGCAGTTTTAAATTCAGGATAGAGGTTTTCGCCAAATGGCTGGCTAGCCTCCAGGAGTGTCTGGTGAAAATGTAAAACATCCTCTTCGAACAGATAGTATGGGGTCAGGTCTGAACCTCCGCCAAACCACCTTCTGGTCAGATTTCCTTCATCATCATACAGTTCAAAGTAACGAAAATTGGCATGGACTGTCGGTACATAGGGATTTTTGGGATGCAATACCATTGACAATCCACATGCAAAGAATTGATTGTGTGTGGTTTTCAGGTATTCCATCATCGATGGGGGTAGAGTGCCGTGAACGGCAGAGGTGTTAACTCCCCCATTCTCAAAGACATTGCCATCAGTGATAACACGGGTTCGACCTCCTCCCCCGCCTTCCCGTTTCCAAAGATCTTCCCTGAAGGTTGCCTTACCATCTTCCTGTTCAAGTGCCAGGCAGATATCATCCTGCAATCGCCTGATAAATGTGGTGAACTCTTCCTTATAACTATGCACCTTGTCGAATTTTTGTACAAAAAACAACCTCCATGGGACCTAAAATCCCGGGAGGTTACACGGCATAACAAATGGCAGGGTCCAAATGTTTAACAGTGCTGAATCGGTTTAACGATCGAAATACCTGGATGCATATCGAATAAACCATGGCCAGTTTGGACTGAGCGTATGACCACCTTCGTGCTGACGAAATGCAACCTCGCCGGCGTCGAGTGCCACACCTTCTGCCGGATAATCAGCCGATGGCAGTCCCTGCTTTCCCAGCATCCTGTAAACCGGTCCGGCATGCTGTGCCGCCAGAAACATCCCCATTTGGTCAATCCAGCGACCTTCGACACCCGGTGCCCCGCTACTGATATATACAGGCCGGGGGGCACAAAGGGCGATCAACTGGTGGGCGTCTACCGGCAGGTCATTCGGGGTAAGCGGTCCCGCATATCGGATAAAATTTCCAGCGAACCAATGATACTCGGCCGAAGAGGCCAGGTTTTCAACTTGTTCGCCAAGGTTTCGGCGGAGCAGTTTGGCACCACCCGCTCCCGATGACCCGATAAATCCAATAGCCAACCGGGGTTCGTAGGCCATGGCAACCAATGCAGCTTTCCCGTACCTCGATAACCCGGAAATTCCGATTCGGGAGGCATCAACTTCCGCATCACTTTCAAAATAATCCAGGGCCCTCGACGCACCCCATGCCCAAGCCTTAAGGGTTCCCCAATCATCGGGCTTCCGCGGTTGGCCCTTATTGACCAGTCCGATGATTCCCTGACGTAATCCTGCCCCATTGTCAGCCTGGAAACTCACAGGTACGAGAATGGCATATCCCCAGCCGCGGGCAAGTAATTGCTCCTGCCACGATGGCTCATTGCTATTTTGCTGCATTCGACGCATAAATGCAGCAGGAAAGTCGAATCCGAATTCCATAATAACGGGTACAGGCTTGGAGGCATGGAGCGGAGTTCCAAGAATCAGCTTGATGGCGACCACAATTTCAGGGAAAGATGAATTATCAACGACTCCTGACAATACCCTAATTCTTACCGGGCAACTGCCAAAGGATGTATCCTTGACGCTGATGGTTTTCCATGTAACTCCAGGAATATTTTCGGGTAACCGCCCATACACTTCGCGGTCGAAATGTTCTTTCAATTCTGACTTTCGTTTCTCCCAGTCTTCGGGTGTCAATACCTTTTTCCCGTCATCAAACAGCAACGGATCTGGCAGCGAAGAATAGGTGGTTGCTTTTGATTCATCGGTGTTGGCAGCATTGGGTGCATTTGGGTCCCCTGAAGGGCCTGGTCTGAGTTGGCTGATACCCAATTGCTGCATCATCTGTGCATGATCCTGATACGATAAACGGTTGATACTGTCCATCGCTTGTCGTGAAAACTGCCCCGAGGCTGTACTAACCCAAAAACTGACAATAAGCACTGAGGTGAATATCTTTTTCACAGACTTGAGATTAATCGGTTGATAATTCTTTATTAAGGCTTTATCTGCCCTGAATTCCGGATATGTTCGGCAATGCCATACATGGTATCAATCATGATTTCCTCTTTGTGAACTTTCAGGTAATTAACCAATTGCCGGTGCGCTTCGAGGGGAACATCAAGGCTGTGTTCTCCACCAACCCCATGAAACAGGAAGACCAACAATTTTCCTCCTTGCATGGCTTCATCGACCAGCCGGATCAATTCATCACCTGACTGGCCACTGATCATGTAACTGTCAACATTAAAAAGATCGATACCACCCGGGGTGTTCATGGCAGACCTTACTCCCCTTGCCGAATTGAACATTTCAGGGAGCAGTTCCTTGAAAGAATCATCTCCCGCATTCATGTCGCCACAGGTATAAGCAAATGATCTTACCTTCTTACCGTCAGTCTCCTCCAGTATAAACTGGTTGATCCTGATTTCGTCCATAATTCGCCGAATGGTATAGTTCGACAGGTCGTAATCACTATTCACCCATTCACGGCCCGGTTTACTGCCGTCACATGGATGAAATAATGTGTGATTTCCCAGTTCATGTCCATGGGAAGCTGCCATTCGCCACTCTTCAACCCTGTTCCGGAATCCCTCAAAGCTTGCCGATATGTAAAATGTACCTTTAATTTCTGCTGAATCCAACTGAGGGATGGCATGATCGAGGTGTACATTGAGTGCATCATCATAGGTAAGGACTACCGCACATTTTTTTCCGTTCCAGAGATCAGGTTGTTTTTGCATAGTAATTGCTGTATTCGAAGGATTATAGTCTCTTTCGTCAGGATAATCGGTAATTGCAATGGCTGTTGATACCATCATGTTCAATGCCAAGGTGATTAGGAAAAGTCTCATTGAATGATCATTTACAATGTAAAATCAGGTTATGATATCGCTTTTAATTACTGTTAAAAATACAATTTTATATGAACCACGATTCAAACGATCAGATCATTCCTGTTGTATTTCCCTCTTGAAATGATAAAAATGATTGATTTTAAAAACCATTGCTCCGGGATCACCAGTCGATTGGGGTTTTGCCATGATCGCGGAGGTAACTGTTTGCCTTGCTGAAGTGGTTATTTCCAAAGAATCCCCGATGGGCTGACAGAGGTGATGGATGCACCGATTGCAGGACCAGATGACGATTGGGATCAATGAATTGTCCCTTTCGTTGGGCATAGGCACCCCAAAGCATGAATACCAGATTTTCTGTCGAATCGGCGAGCAGGTGAATGACTTTGTCGGTAAATGTCTCCCAGCCTTTGTTCTGGTGCGAACCTGCCTGATGGGCCCTGACAGTCAATGTAGCATTCAGAAGAAACACGCCCTGACGTGCCCATCGCTTCAGATTCCCGCTTTGAGGTAAAGGTTTTTGCAAATCCAGCTGGATTTCCTTAAAAATATTCTGTAACGAAGGCGGAAAATCAATACCGTCGGGTACCGAAAAGCAGAGCCCATGAGCTTGTCCGGGCCCATGGTAAGGATCCTGGCCCAAAATAACCACCTTGACCTCAGAGAAAGGGCATTTATCGAATGCATTGAAAATCAGCTTTCCGGGAGGAAATATTTTGTGTGTTGAATATTCTGTTTTGATAAAACTGACAAGTGCCTCGAAATAAGGCTTTTCAAATTCATCTGCGAGCCGGGCTGCCCAGGAAGGTTCAATAGTTACATTCATGCAGAAAGTTCTAGTCTCAGACAAAAATATAAGATTTTAAGGTTATACCCTACCCTGTAAGCCCTAATTCGCTTCCCATTGGAACATCATAAACACCATAATAAAATCCATAAAGGTCTTTATTTGCCTGATATTTTTATATTTGCCGTTGATTAATGTGTATTCCGAATAATGAATGAATGAAGATCAGAGCTTTTAATATATTGATTTTGATGTTGATAGGATTAACGGCCTGTAATCAGAAAAATCAGACGAAGGCAGATGCAACTTGTTGTATGCCAACAAGTTCTTCAAGATTTTTGGCCGATACAGATTCTCTGTCATCTTTCATTCCTTCAGATTCATCTACTACACAGAAAGCAGATATGGTATTGATTCCCGGTGGCATTTTTACCATGGGTGCCCGGGAAAACCGGTTTTCACGTCCTGATGAATTCCCCGTCCACAAAGTAAAAGTCGACAGTTTCATGATGGATACGCATCCGGTTACGAATTCCGAATTCAGGGCATTTATTGAGGCAACAGGCTACATCACAACAGCTGAAAAGGCTCCCGAATGGGAGGAGATCCGAAAGCAGCTCCCTCCCGGTACTCCCCGACCGCACGATTCAATCCTGGTGGCAGCCTCTATGGTATTTTCCGCTCCTGAAGGTAGAGTGTCCCTCAACGACTACCAAAGTTGGTGGCGATGGGTTCCCGGTGCCAATTGGAAACATCCTTTTGGCCCGGGAAGCTCCATCGAGGGCATGGATAATTATCCCGTTGTCCATGTTTCATGGTTCGATGCGGCTGCTTATGCCGAATGGGCTGGAAAAAGACTTCCTACTGAAGCAGAATGGGAATATGCTGCCCGTGGCGGGATGGATAATTATTTGTATCCATGGGGAAATGATCCTGTATCTCCCGATTTGGCCAATTACTGGCAGGGTGAATTTCCATATCTCGATCTGAACCAGGACGGGTATATTTCTGCAGCCCCAGTTGGCTCTTTTCAGCCCAACGGTTACGGACTTTTTGATATGGCGGGCAATGTGTGGGAGTGGACAGCCGACTGGTATCATCACGACTATTACCAAACCTTTCATGCGAATCAAGTTGCCGACAATCCTAAGGGGCCAAACCACTCTTTCGATCCCATGGAGCCGGGGGTTCCAAAGAAAAGTATTCGCGGAGGATCCTTCCTATGCAATGATTCGTATTGTGCCGAATATCGGGCTTCCTCCCGCATGAAATCATCGCCCGACACGGGTACTATGCATATCGGGTTCCGCTGTGTGAAAGAACTGCATTAGTTTTCCGGATTTTTACCATTTGATTTTCCTGACGGATTCATAGTCCCACCCTGACATTCGGAAAGAATGTTAAAATCTTCATATGTTATATTTTTAACTATACTTTCACGGAAAATTTGCCTTAATTTAAGCCCCAATCAAATGATGTTTATGATTCAGAAGGGCAAACAAGTGATACTTTTTTGTAACTGTTCAGCCGGTATGTTGTCGGAGGAGCGAAAACTGGAAGTTAAAGATAAAATTAAATCCACGGATGCTTATGTGCTTACCGTGAGCGATTTGTGCGCGGCCAGCATTTCGGATAAAGATCTGTTCAGGCAACTAAATGAAAATGAATCACAGGTAACTGTGGTAGCCTGTTTTCCAAGGGCCGTAGAAAACCTGTTGCGTCAGAATGGTGTCAGTCTCAACAACATGAAGGTCCTGAACATGCGTGAAATGGATGGTACGGCCATACGGGAAGCATTGATAAAAGAACATGGATTTTCTGAAGGAACAGCTACTCACGAGGAGGTAGTGAGTGATCTTGAAGTGCCTGGATGGTATCCTGTCATTGATTACAGCCGTTGTAACCATTGTGGAAAATGTTTCAGGTTCTGTCTTTTTGGTGTTTATTCATTTAACGAAAAGAAACTAAAAGTTGTCTCTCCCCTGTCTTGTAAAAACAATTGTCCGGCTTGCGGGCGCAATTGTCCTTCCAATGCCATCATTTTCCCAAGGGTAAAGGAAGGCGGTTATCTGGCAGGTGCAGATGTATCAGATAATCCTTCCGCTGCAGACGAATCGACAGGTCAGACATTGCTTTCCACGCTGCAACAAAGATCTGCCACGCGCAATAACATTTTTCGCCAGGGTATGCTAAAGATGGCCATTGAAGAGCGCGAGAAAGCGATTAGGGAAATCCAAACCAACACAACCAGCCAACATGGGACTGATAAGTAACGTACTCCGAAATACCGACAAAAGGTGCCTGTATAAGTTTGTTTACAACATGGGCATCAAAGGGTCCCTCTCTTTTTACCGGTTTCAAAAGCGAAAAGGAAAACCGGGATTTTTTCCGGCCTTTCATTTTATTTCGGTAACCGATGACTGCAACCTCCATTGTCAGGGTTGCTGGGTGGTAGACAAAAAGAAAAACAGCAGGCTCACATACGAACAAATCGATCAGATCATTTCCCAAACTAAGCAGAAAGGTTCCTATTTCTTCGGGATTCTGGGTGGTGAGCCTTTATTGTATAAAAACCTGTTCCCCATCTTCGAAAAACATTCCGACTGCTATTTCCAGCTATTCACGAATGGAACTCTTCTTAATGCAGAAATGGCTGAAAAACTCAGAAATGCAGGGAATGTAACCCCATTGATAAGTTTTGAAGGCAACGAGGAGGTTGCCGATATTCGCAGAGGAGGAAAAAATGTTTGGCAATCGGCCAATAAGGCAATTGGCACTTCAGTGGGTAAAGGACTTATCACCGGAGCTGCGATCAGTGTTTGCAAGTCGAATTTTGATTTGGCTCTGTCACCTGAATTTGTGCAGGGAATGGCCGATCAGGGTGTTGTCTACTTATGGTATTATATATACCGGCCTGTAGGATCTGTTCCGGGATATGATCTGGCGCTTTCACCTGAAGAATTACAAAAACTGAGAAGATTTATTGTGGAAGCAAGGGCAAAATTCAGCATTGCCATCATCGATACGTATTGGGATGCTGATGGTAAACCTTTTTGCCCTGCAGCTGAAGGATTAAGTCATCACATCAATGCGGCTGGCTTCATTGAACCTTGTCCGGTTGTACAGTTTGCCAAAGATCAAATATCCTTTGCCCCACTTGACGAGATTTATGCCAACTCGGAATTCCTGACAGGATTCAGGAACAAGGTAAAGGCCAAAACAAACGGATGTATCATCATGGAAGATCCTGCTTGGCTGGCACGCTTCGTTGAAGAATATCAGGCTACTGATACCTCCGGAAGAAACAACGAATTGGAACGTCTCCATACGGCACCATCTTTCCCTGGTCATGGCACTGTTGATGTCATACCAGAGAAAAGCCGGATTTACCGGTTTGCCAAACGTCATGCTTTCTTTGGATTAGGCGCGTATGGCTGATATATTACCTCAACAGAAAGTTGAACCATGACTAAGAAAGTTGCTGAAACACTTGCAGTTCCAGATCAGGCAGGTATCCGGTCAAAAATGACACGGACAGCCCGCATGGTGGTGGAAGGCATGAACATAAGGCCACCTGTATCCTTCATGCAAATAATGGAACTTGCCCAAGAGGTAATCCTAAGGGGAAGTTATGACCAGCAGTTTCTTGAATTTGCCATGGTACTTTGCGGTAATGAAACCTGGCGACAGGTTGTGGCCTCAACCCCGTATAACCGTAGGCTTCTGTTGTTGCCTCAATGCCTTAAGGATGAAAAAAACTGTCAGGCAGCAATCGACCAATTGGGATTGATTTGTGCAGGATGCCAAAGCTGCAGCATTGATGAGATTCTCGTACAAGCCGAAAGTCTGGGATATAACACCCTTGTAGCCGAAGGGACCACCGTAGCCATGCAGTTGGTCCAGGAAGGGTCTGTTGACGCGATAATTGGTGTGACGTGTATGTCGGTATTGCGCAAATCATTCCCTACCGTTTATCAGGCTGCGGTTCCGGTAATTGGCATTCCTCTTCTTTTTGAAGGTTGCGCCAACACAGATGTGGATCGTCATTGGATCATGCGGGAAATCAGTCAATATCAACCATCTCAAGAGTATATGCCCTTGTCATTGTCAACCATACGAAACGAGGTAAGGGCATGGTTTAACGATCACACCCTAACCACGGTATTCTAGGGTAATGGGAACCTGACCAACAGGATGGCGATTGATACCATGTTACATGGTGGAGGCCGGATGCGACCGATCCTAACAATTATCGCATATAACGCGTATGATCCCAAGCCACGGGAAAAACTCTCCGGGCATCTCGCAGTCATTGTCGAATGTTTCCACAAGGCATCTTTGATCCACGATGATATTGAAGACCAGGATAATTTTCGATACGAGCGGGAAACACTGCATCTGACGCATGGAATGGCTTCGGCCATCAACACCGGTGATTACCTGATTGGCAAAGGATATCAGCTGCTTAGTGGCCTTCCTATGCCTGCCGACAGGTTGCAGCAATGCTTCAGGCTAATTTCTGAAGGCCATGTTTCACTTTCCATCGGACAAGGCGATGATATTCTGTCAATAACAAATAATGAAATACTGGCGACGGAAGCGCTTTTGGAAACGTATCGCCTGAAAACAGGATCTGCCATCAAGGTAGCTTTGTTGCTGGGCGCAGTATCGGGAGGAGCTCCGGAGGACGAAATATCCATTCTTGAACAATTTTCTGACGAAATGGGCATTGCTTACCAGATAAGGGATGATATCCATGAGTTCAGGGAAGAAAGGCAGGAACGGAAATTTTCGGATTACCCGGTAATGCTTTCTCTTTTGGATGAAAAGGTTGACAGGGAGACCAAAATCCAGATGGAATCCTATATCCGTAACGCCAAATGGGATGAGGTTCACTCCCTGATGGATCGCTTTCATATTCCGGAAATGGCCGATAAATTGCTCCAATCGCATGTTTCAAATGCATATCGCCTTCTCGACCAGCTGAATAATTTCAGGATGCGACTCAGCCTGTATGCTTTAATGGGTAAATTATTCTGATGCGATCCTATGAAAACCCCTGTTTATATACATATCATTACCACTGCCAGACAATCCGCCAGGATATTTGACGAGAGCACTCTTAATGAGATCCGGAATTTCCTGAAATATAGCCAGCACGAATCAGGTGGTTTCATGGACAGGGCAGGTAATCCCGATCTTTACTACTCCCTTTTTGGTGTATGGTCGGCCTTGGCTTTGGAAGAGATTGAAATCCTCTCTCAGGTTCGTTCATGGGCAGAATCCATTCGTCCCGAAAAATCCACTTCGGTCATTGAAGTTGCCTGTCTTTTGATGATTCGAAAAACTCTCGGGATGAAGGGTTCATCATCCTTTCTTTTCAGGTTACTGGCAAGACTGACGGTGTCATCAAAGAACATCAGTCCCTACTACAGGTTGTTTATCACACTTCTGCTGATCGATACATTTTTGCCAAATCTGACCAATTTGAAATGGCCAGGCAAAAAACGATTATTGCAACGTGCCGGAAAGATTATATCCTCTTGTACCGAAGCTGCAGCTGCACTCGTTGTATCTGCCAAGGCGGGTGCCTATACGGGAAAATTACAGGATCAGCTGGTGGCATTTTTTAATGAAGAAACAGGATTCACGGCTTTCCACGGGAAAAAGGACGGAGATATGCTTTCAACATCTGCGGCATTGTTTGCACTCCGGTTTTCGGGGTTTGACCTGAGGGGGATGACCCCGGCCTGTCTCGATTTTTTAGGCAGAAACTATTCAGAAGGAGCCTTTCTATCAGGGGACGGGGATCCTGAATTGGATATAGAGTATACGTTTTATGGACTGCTGGCGGCAGGTTCATTGTTCAAAAATGACTGAAAATGAAAAGGTACCAGGATTTACTAAAAGAATCCATTGATATACTGCTCAACAAGAGAAACGAGCATGGGATTTGGGAAGGAAGACTTTCAGACAGTGCCCTGGCGGTTGCTGTTTCGATCACAGCCTTTAATTTTAAGGACCCACAGAAATACAGAAACCGGATAAAGATGGGTTTAAACTGGCTTTATCAGAACCGGAATCGTGATGGCGGGTTTGGTGACAGTCCGGAAAGTCCCTCCAATGTCAGTACCAGTTTGCTCAGTTTTGCAGCTGTATCCGCTTGTTACTGGGTCGACGAGGTGAAATCCGAAAAAATGATGCAAGGCATTAATACATACCTAAGATCATGCGATATTGATGCCCTCTCTGAAGACGTAATCCAAAGAATTCTTGACCATTACAAGGAGGATCTTACTTTCTCTGTTCCAATCCTGACCATGTGTGCACTGTGTGGTATTCCCGGAGAGGAAGCCTTTGAGAAAATCCCACAACTACCTTTCGAACTATCACTGATGCCCCGGTCTGTTTACAGGGTGCTTAACCTTTCGGTCGTCAGTTATGCCATTCCTGCCCTTATTGCGGTCGGGATTGCTATTTTCAGACACAAAAAGCGCAAAAATCCATTGATGAAATGGATCCGTAAAGCATCCGTTACACCTGCCATGAGGCTTCTTCAAAAAATACAGCCTGAAAGCGGAGGTTACCTGGAAGCCATTCCTTTAACCGCCTTTGTCACGCTTTGTTTGATCCGCTCAGGGTACGACGAACACCCCGTTGTTTCACGAGGATTGGAATTCCTTGAGAATTCACAGAGAGTTGATGGCGGATGGCCCATTGATATGGATCTCTCTACCTGGGTAACCACCTTGTCGGTGAAGGCACTAACCACTGCACCGGGACTAACGTTGAATGCAATTGAGAAGGACAGGATATCCCAACATCTGAGATCAGTCCAGAACCTCCGGATTCACCCTTTCAACGGAACATCACCCGGTGGCTGGGGATGGACGAGTTATCCGGGATCGGTGCCCGACGGGGATGACACTTCCGGAACCATTCTGGCATTATTGGCCTTACATCAGGATCAACCCGGCCAGATACTCACTGAAATATCTGATGGATGCAATTGGCTGGCCAGATTACAGAATAAGGACGGTGGGCTCCCTACATTTTCAAGAGGCTGGGGTAAACTGCCATTTGACCAGAGTTGTTGCGATATTACCGGACATGCATTGCTGGCCCTGGTCCAAACCTGTGTGGTTACTTCGGGAAGTAACAGGAAAATTGATCATTGGAAGCAAGCGATCGAAAGAGCTACGCGTTTTCTGGAAGCAAAGCAAGGATCAAGGGGAGAGCTTTTGCCTTTATGGTTTGGGAACCAGCATACATCCGATCATCATAACCCTGTATACGGAACCGCAAGGGTGGTTTCTTACCTCAATGTTGCCATTCAGTCGGATTACCCTGATGATCAGTTAAAGGAAAGGTGGAATCACATTGTCCGGAAAGGATGTAAGTATCTGCAATCAGTTCAGAATGAAGATGGCAGTTGGGGCGGCGACCAGGGTATACCGGGAACGATTGAAGAAACGGCTCTCGCACTGAATGCGCTTAGTCCTTATCCTTATGCAGGGGTATGTGCAAAAGCGATCCAATGGTTCGAATCAAAGAATGACCTGATTGAATTCACTCCTGCCCCTATTGGCTTGTACTTCGCGTCACTATGGTATTCTGAAGAGCTTTATCCAATCACTGCATTCGTCGAAGCAGTTGGCAAAATCCACCAAAACAAGGGTCAGCCCATTGTTAGCTAAGTGGTTATTGTTTGGTTTTGGGAGCAAAGCCTAACCTGAAATAACCCCTTTCTTCAAAATAATATTGCCATATTTTGCTGTCTCCCCTGTCATAACGACTGCAAAGGCTGATCGGGTCCTTTCATAAAATGCGTAACGTTCGACTCGTTCCACGGAATGGATCAGCGGGTGGGTGATCCGAATACTATTGAGATATGATTCTTCAACGGCAGGATCGAGCTGGTCTCCTGGCACAGCATCCATCATCGCTACCGGATGCAAAACGTAACTGTCGAGTTCAAAAAGGGGCAAAATGGCCTCCAGAAGTGCCGGAATTCTTAGTCCATCAGCCCTGATAACCCTTGTATTGAATGATTCGCCCGGAAAATGGGCATCAGCCAAAACGATTTCATCGCCATGTCCCATACGTGCCAATACTTCAAGTAAAGCCGGACTAATAAGTGGAGATATTCCTTTAAGCATATTTTACAGACTTCATTATGTGATAATATATTCAATGGTTAAAGATATTCCAAATTTTGGCCCAGGACTAACTGATTCTAATTTTGCCATATCAGATTAATGGATTTTTCCTATTTTACATGCCATAAATAAACTCTGTTTTTGAAAATACTTATGGAACACAAGAAACTGGAAGAATGGCACAAACTTCGTGAAATTATCGACAAGGCTATTGAAGATCATACAATTACCCGCGAAGACTATGACCGTATCATCAATGCGGCAACATCTGATGGTGTTATCGATGCCTATGAACAATCACTCCTTGCTGAGCTTCATGATATGATTCATGATGGTTCCATAAAATTCAGACCAAGGAAATAAGTTTGCCAAAATCTGGGTTTAAGTGATGGTCAGACTTCAATTTCCTATGCAGCAGCATGGGGTGGCCCTTACGTGGACCCTAATCATGTTGGAAAAATAATGATTCAGAACTTTT
>JACDJC010002665.1_pt1 | contig 13698 bp, 12 predicted proteins | sample 7454191 | NCBI WGS metagenome assembly JACDJC01 (sample SAMN14253291, study PRJNA609438) | sludge metagenome | isolation source: sludge after 25d culture with pyrite and EDTA | collected 2018-12-20 | reverse complement strand
CCTGATCGGCCCCGAAAACGGCGGCTTCCGCCTCATCATGAAGAACTTCAACGGCGAGCGGCTGAGCATGGCGGCCGGCTGCGCCGCGGCGGCACGGGTCTGCGTCGAGGAGGCCATCGCCTATGCCCGCGAGCGGCGCACCTTCGGCAAGCGCCTCTTCGAGCATCAGGTGATCCGGCACAAGATCGTCGACATGGCGCAGCGCGTGGCGGCGACGCAGGCGATGCTGGAGATGCTGATCTGGCGGCTGGAGCGCGGCGACAATCCGGTCGCCGAGGTCTGCATGTGCAAGAACCAGGCGACGCAGACGCTGGCGTTCTGCGCCTCCGAGGCGGTGCAGATCTTCGGCGGCGCCGGCTACATGCGCGGCCCCAAGGTCGAGCGCATCTACCGCGAGGTGAAGGTCAACGCCATCGGCGGCGGCACCGAGGAGATCATGAAGGATCTCGCCAGCCGCCAGATGGGGCTCTAGGGACCAATGGAGTGTCGCACCGTCATTGCGAGGAGCGTGAGCTCCGAAGCAATCCAGCCCGAGCATGCCGCGCATCCGGCCTGGGTTGCTTCGCTTCGCTCGCAATGACGACTAAATCCGTCAAACATACCGGCCAGGAAACACCATGAAATTCACGCCCGAGCACGACGCCATCCGGCGCACCATGCAGCAGTTCATCAAGAACGAGATCAACCCGTTCGTCGACGAATGGGAGCGCGCCGGCATCTATCCCGCCCACGAGGTGTTCAAGAAGCTCGGCGATCTCGGCCTGCTCGGCCTGTGCAAACCGGTCGAATACGGCGGCGCGGGCCTCGACTACAGCTACGGCATGGTGATGGCGGAAGAGCTCGGCGCCATCGAGGCCGGCGGCGTCGGCATGTCGATCGGCGTGCAGACCGACATGGCGACGCCGGCGCTGGCGCGGTTCGGCTCCGACGAGGTGCGGCGCGAATTCCTGGCACCCGCCATCGCCGGCGACTACGTCGCCTGCATCGGCGTCTCCGAGCCCGGCGCCGGTTCCGACGTCGCCTCGGTCAGGACCACCGCGCGCTCCGACGGCGACGACTACGTCATCAACGGCAGCAAGATGTGGATCACCAACGGCACCCAGGCCGACTGGATGTGCCTGCTCGCCAACACCGGCGAAGGCCCGGCCCACCGCAACAAGTCGCTGATCTGCCTGCCGATGAAGACCAAGGGCGTGCAGGTGATGCGCAAGCTCGACAAGCTCGGCATGCATTGCTCGGACACCGCGGAGATCCACTTCACCGACGTGCGGGTGCCCAAGCGCAACCGCATCGGCGACGAGGGCAAGGGCTTCACCTACCAGATGGTGCAGTTCCAGGAGGAGCGGCTGTGGGCGGCGGCAGCCTGCCTGAAGGCGCACGAGCGCACCATCGAGGACACCATCACCTACACCCGCGAGCGCAAGGCGTTCGGAAAGCCGCTGCTCGACAACCAGGTGATCCACTTCCGGCTCGCCGAGCTGAAGACCGAGGTGGAGCTGTTGCGCTCGCTGGTCTACCGCGCCTGCGAAGCCTACATCTGCGGCGAGGACGTGACGCCGCTCGCCACCATGGCGAAGCTGAAGGCGGGCCGCCTCGGCCGCGAGATTCCCGACGCCTGCCTGCAATACTGGGGCGGCATGGGCTTCATGAACGAGACGCGCGTCAGCCGCGCCTTCCGCGACCGCCGCCTGACCGCGATCGGCGGCGGCGCGGACGAGGTGATGCTGAGCGTGCTATGCAAGTACATGGGCACGCTGCCCGGCGTGCAGTGACAATCGCAGATCACGGAAGGCTTTCGATGCTCACGCTCTATCACTGCGCCAATGCCCGCTCCTTCCGCCCGCTGTGGGCGCTGGAGGAGCTCGGCCTGTCCTACGACCTGAAGATGCTGCCGTTCCCGCCGCGCTTCCTCAAGCGCGACTATCTGGAGATCAACCCGCTCGGCACCATCCCGCTGCTGATCGACGGCGACACGCGGATGACCGAATCCGCCGCGATCTGCCAGTACCTCGCCACCCGCTACGGCCCCTCGCCGCTCGCGGTGAATGTCGACGAGCCGGATTACGGCGCCTTCCTGAACTGGCTGCACTTCGGCGAGGCGACGCTGACCTTCCCGCAGACGCTGGTGCTGCGCTATTCGATGCTGGAGCCCGACGAGCGCAAGAACCCGCAAGTTGCGGCCGACTACGCGCGCTGGTTCCTGGCGCGGTTGCGCGCCATCGACGCGGTGGTCGCGAAGACCGACACGCTGTGCGCCGGGCGCTTTACCGTGGCGGACATCTCGGTCGGCTACGCCCTGTTGCTGGCGCGCACGCTCCGCCTCGACAAGGAGTTTCCGCCCGCCGTCGCCGCCTACTGGACGCGGCTGTCGGAGCGCGACGGCTTCAAGCGCGCGATCGCGGCGCAGGAGCGCGCCGGCGCCGCGCAGAACGTCGCCAGCACGATCCCTTAAGCGCGCGGCTGCTCCGCACCGCGCACGCTGTCGCTGCCGCTGATGATCTGCAGCCGCCGCGAGCCGGAGAAGATCGCGCTCGGCTGCAAGCCGTAGATCCGGCGCAGCGAGTGGCTGAAGTGGGTCGAATCCGGATAGCCGGCGTCGAGGGCGAAGCGCGCCAAGTTGCGCTCGACATTGACGTGGCGCAGCACGTCGCGTCCGCGCTTCCAGGCGCGGAAAGTGCGGAAGTTCATGCCGGTCTCGTCCTTGAACAGATGCAGGAAGCGCGACAGCGACAGGTTGATCTCGCTCGCGCAGTCCTCCCCCGACATGTTGGCCCAGGGCCTTGCCTGAAAACGGCGAACCACAGCCGCAATCCGGCCGTCGAGTTCACGCGCCTGCAACGGCCGCGCCAGGAAGGTGCGGTCGAAATCGCCCGACGTGAAGCCATCGGTGCCGCCCAGCGTCATGGTGGAATAGATGCGCCGGAAGCGCGCCGCGAGCTGCGCGCCCGCGACCGGGTCGTCGCACTGGCGGATAATAGCGGCAAGATCCTCGTCGCTCACTGTCTCCGGCTCGATCAGCAGCCCGAGCACGGTGCGCGACTCGCACGCGATCCGGTGCGGCACATAGGCCGGGACCGCGAAAATCTCGCCGGTGCGCGGCGGCCGGCCGGCGATCTCCAGATGCGCGACGCCATGCAGCGGCACGCACACCGCGAGCGCGCCGAGCGTGCGCAGCGACGGCCTGCCGTGCAGCCCGGCATAGAACACGCGCTCCGAGCTGATCAGCATGAAGCGGTCCGCGCGACCCGCCTGCCCTCCCTGCATCCGAATCCTCCCAAACGTCTTTATCGAGCGATCGATCGCTTCTTGTCGGCCTGTCCGCGCCGCCGCGGTTTCGTGCCTCCGGCACATCCTTAGCCGAACAAGGCGCCCGGCATTAGTCAAGCAGTTAATTAACTACCTCCCCTGCGACATCGTGCGTTGCCGACCGCCGGCCGGATAAGGCAATACTCCCGCCGCAATGGAGGAAACGGAATGGCCTATGAATTCGCCAAGGTCGACCGCAAGGGCCGGCTGACCGTCGTCACGTTCAACCGCCCCGAGGTGATGAACGCGCTGCACTCGCCCGCGCATTTCGAGCTGCATCAGATATTCGACGACTTCGCCAACGATCCGGAGCAGTGGGTGGCCATCGTCACCGGCGCCGGCGACAGGGCCTTCTCGGCCGGCAACGATCTGAAATGGCAGGCGGCCGGCGGCAAGCGCGGCTGGGACAAGAGCGGCTTCGGCGGCCTGACCGAGCGCTTCGACTGCAACAAGCCGATCATCGCCGCGGTCAACGGCGTCGCCATGGGCGGCGGCTTCGAGATCGCGCTGGCCTGCGACCTCATCATCGCCGCGGAGAACGCGGTGTTCGCGTTGCCCGAGCCGAAGGTCGGCCTCGCGGCGCTGGCAGGCGGCCTGCAACGCCTGCCCCGGCAGATCGGCCTCAAGCGCGCCATGGGCATGATCCTGACCGGACGCCATGTGTCCGCGAAGGAAGGCCTCGAGCTCGGCTTCGTCAACGACGTGGTGCCGAAGGGCGAGGCGCTGGCGGGCGCGGAGCGCTGGGCCGACGTTATCCTGGGGAACGGGCCGATGTCGATCCGCGCCTCGAAGCAGGCCGTCCATCGCGGCCTCGGCGTGTCGCTGGAGCAGGCGATGGCCGAGCAGCGTGAGTATCCCGCCGTCCGCGCGCTGGCCGCGTCCGAGGACTACGTCGAGGGGCCGAAGGCGTTTGCGGAAAAGCGGCCGCCGCAGTGGAAGGGCAAGTAAACCGGGCCTGCGGAACTCTCTTCAGGAATTTGCCCGGACGCGGCGCAGCACGCCAGTGATGCGCCGCTGAGCCGGGGCCGTTACGAGCGTAATCTCGCATCGCTCCCGTGGCGGTCCCGGTTCTGCGATGCACCGCTAAAGCGCCGCATCGTGCCTGACAAGAAACTCTGAGCCGCCCTACTCCGCCCCGCGCTCGCGCCGGTACGCCGCATAGTTCGGCTGGTCGACCGCGAGCTTGTCCAGCGTCGTCAGCCAGAGATGATCGACGAGACCCGGCGTGGCGGCATCCATCTCACCGGCTGCGATCCGCGCCGACAGCGCGCGGTTGAGATCGCGCAGCGGGCCGTCGACGCCGAGCAGCCTCGACAGCCGCTCGACCTCGGCGGCGTTACCGCCGGATTCGCGCTCAAGCTGTCGCGCGACGAGATCGAGCGCGTTGAGCGCGACGCGCAGCTTGAAAGCGGCATGTCCTGACACCTGCGGCGCGATGTCGGCGCGGAGAAAACCCGCCACCGCCTGGATCAGTTCGACGGGCGTCGGCTCGTCCTGCATGTCAGCCTCCGTGGCGCGGCGCCAGGAGGCGCAGCAGATCGATCTCGGTTTCCGAGGCGCGGCGGCCGATCATGGCCCGCTCCATCGCGCCCTCTGGCGCCGCGCGGAAGCGCTGCATCATGCCGCAGCACATCACGCCCCAGCGCAGCGTGCCCAGCACCTCCCAGAACGTCACGCGCGCCCCGTCGACCCGCCGGCCGGAGGCCGCCTCGTAGGCCGCGAACAGCTCCCCGCGCGCGCCTATGCCGCCGACCGGCCTGTCGATCTCGCCGAACCGCCACGAGTTGACGCAGATCCAGCCGAGATCCTCCATCGGATCGCCGAGATGGGCGAGCTCCCAGTCGAGCACCGCGCGCAGGCCATCCGGCCCGATGATAAGATTGCCCATGCGGAAATCGCCGTGCACCGGCACGACCGCCTCCGGCGGCTCCGGCAGGTGGTCGCCCAGCCAGCGGATGGCGAAATCGAACACCGGCCGCGGCCAGTCGAACGAGGCGTATTCGCGGGCGAGATCGGCGAGATCGCTCGCCGCCGACACCTCCCGCAGCGGCGGAAGGCGCGCCGTGTCCAGCGCATGGATGCCGGCGATCGCCCGGCCGAGCTGCGGCACGAGACCCGCGCGCGCCTTCGCGAACTCCGCGTCGCGGAGGATCTTGCGCGGAATGGTCTCGCCATCCACCCGCTCCATGATGAAGCCCGAGCCGAGGCCGTCCCGCGGCCGCAGGACATGGCGCACCCGCGGCGAGGGAATTCCGGCGCGATGCGCCTCGTGCATCAGAGCGGCTTCGGTCTCGAGCCCCGCGGCGCGGGCGGGCGCGGCGCCGGGGCCGTCCGGCGCGCGGCGGAGAATGGCGCCAATGTCGCCCGCCGGATGCAGGACGTCGAACGACCAGGTTTCCTGGCTGGCGCCGCCCGACAGCCGGCTGAGGCGCGCGATGCCGGTGGCGCCGGGAAACCACGCGGCGATGCCGGCGGCAAGCGGACCTTCGATCGTCATGAGACAAAACGGCTCCCGATGGAGCCGGATGGTAGAAAAGGCGGCGTGCGCGGGCAATCCCGCGCACGCCGGCCGCGTCAGAACATCAGGCCGTCCTTGACCAGCACCCAGCGGCCGTTCTTGACCTGCTGCACCTGGGTCACCGCGCTCGCGAGGTGGTTGGTCTTGGAGAACTTGGTCGGCGGCGAGTTGAAGATGTCCTGGAACACGTCGCCGGATTCCATCGCCTCCAGCACCTTGGCACCGGTGAGGTCCTTGCCCGCCTTCTTGACATAGTGGGCGAAGGTCATGACGGCGTTGTAGCCGATGATGGCCTGGGTGTTGGCGTCGCTGCCGAACGCCTTCTTGTAGTTCCCGAGCCACTCCTTCACCTTGCCCTTGGCGGTGTCCTCATAGGGAATCTCGAATCCACCCGCCGAATAGAGGCCTTCCACCGCATCCTTGCCGAGCGCCGGCACTTCCAGCACGTTGGTCGGGGTCGCGCCGAGGAAGGTCACGTTCCATCCGAGCTTCTTGGCTTCCACCATCGCGCCGATGGTCTCGCGGATCACGGTTCCCAGCACCACCAGATCGCAGCCGTCGGCCTTCATCTTGGCGACCTGCGCGCTGAAGTCGGATGCGCCGCGCTTGTAGCTCGTGATCGAGGCCGGCGTAAGCTTCATCGCCGCGGTCTGCTGGGTGAAGCCGTCGAGCACGGTTTTGCCGTACTCGTCGTCCTGGTGCATGATGCACGGCTTGGTGAATTTCTTCCACTCGATCATGTGCTTCATCGCCGCCCGCGTGCTTTCGAGATAGGGCAGGATGTTGTTGAACTTCAGACGTTCCTGCGGCTTGGCGGGATCGAACTTGAAGGTGAACTCCGCAGCCGTCAGCGGGAAGAGCTGCAGCACGCCGGCATCGAACAGGATGTCCTGCGCGGCGAGCACGGTCGGCGAGCCCATCGGCCCGATCATGGCGAAGATCTTGTCCTTCTCGATCAGCTTCTGCGAGGCGAGCACCGCGCGCTTCGGGTCATAGCCGCTGTCCTCGACGATCAGCCTGAGCTTGCGGCCGTTGATGCCGCCGGCGGCGTTGATCTCGTCCACGGCCATCTTCATGCCGTTGGCCACCGGCACGCCCCAGACCTTGATCGGACCCGACAGGTCCTGATGCGATCCGATGACGATCTCGGTGGCCGAGATTCCCTGATTGGTTACCTTGGTCTGCGCGAAGGCCGGCGTCTGGGCGAGCGCGAAGGCCCCCAGCGCAAGACCTATCGCCTTGAACGATTTCGACATGGCAGTCTCCTCTCCGTTGGCTCCGTTGGCCTTTATGTCGGGCGAAGGCCGTGGCCTTGCTGCCTTCGCCCTTGAGCGGCCCTCGCGGGCCGCGAAACGCGCGTCTTGCGGCGCGATTGGATTGCGAGCCTACGCCACCGCCGCCGAGCGGTACATCGCCTCGATCTCGCTCGCGTAGGATTTGTTGACGTAGTTCCGCTTCAGCTTCATGGTCGGCGTCAGTTCCTCGTCCTCCGGCGTGAGCTGGCGCTCGATCAGGTGGAATTTCTTGATCGACTCGACGCGCGCCACGTTCCGGTTCACCGTCTCGATCTCGCGCCGGATCAGATCCTGCACTTCCGGCGCGCGACACAGGCTGGCGTAGTTGGTGAACGGGATGTCGTTGTCCTGCGCGAACTTCTCGACGTTCTCGTGGTCGATCATCACGAGGCAGGTGAGGAACGGCCGCTTGTCGCCGATCACCACGGCGTCGGAGATGTAGGGCGAGAACTTGAGCTGGTTCTCGATCTCCGACGGCGTGATGTTCTTGCCGCCCGAGGTGATGATGATGTCCTTCATCCGGTCGGTGATCCGGACGAAGCCCTCGTTGTCGATGGTGCCGATGTCGCCGGTGTGCAGCCAGCCGTCCGCGTCGATGGTCTCGGCGGTCTTCTCGGGCAGGTTGAGATAGCCCATGAACAGATAGTCGCCGCGCACCAGAATCTCGCCCTGCGGCGAGATCCTGACCTCACCCCACGGCGCCGCCTTGCCGACCGAGCCGAGCTTGATGCACTCGTTCGGCATCAGCGTCGCCACGCCGCAATTTTCGGTCTGGCCGTAGACCTCGCGCATGTCGAGGCCGAGCGCGAGATACCAGCGGATCAGGTCCGGCGCGATCGGCGCCGCGCCGGTGAAGGCGATGCGCACCCGGTCGAGCCCGAGCATGCGGCGGATGTTGCGGAACACCAGCCAGTACGCCGCCTGTCCCATCAGCCGCAGCGACAGCGGCGGCTGCCGTCCCTCCAGCCGGCACTCGGCGAGGCGCTGGCCGACGCCGAGCGCCCAGCGATACATCGCCTGCTGCAGCGGCGTGGCGTCCTTCAGCGCAATCGTGATGGCGGAATAGAACTTCTCCCAGATGCGCGGCACCGCGAGGAACGCGGTCGGCTGCACCTCGCGCAGATTGTCCGGCACCGTCTCCGGGCTTTCCGCGAAGTTCATCACCGAACCGACGGCGACCGACAGATAGTAGCCGCCGATCCGCTCGGCGACGTGGCACAGCGGCAGGAACACCAGCCGCTCCTCGGCGTCGGTCGGCACCAGCAGATAGTCGGCGTAGCGCATCTGGTGGGTGACGCTGCGGTTGGAATGCATGGCGCCCTTCGGCGGGCCGGTGGTGCCGGAGGTGTAGACCAGGATCGCGAGATCGTCGGTTCCGCGGCTTGCGATCATCTCCTCCCACAGCGCCTCGCGGCCCATCATGGCGTTGCGGCCGAGCGCCATGAACTCGTCGAGCGACATCACCATCGGGTCGCTGAAGCCGCTCAGGCCCTCCATGTCGAACACCACGATCCGCTCCAGCGTCGGGCAGCGGTCGCGGCAGACCAGCACCTTGTCGAGCTGCTCCTCGTCCTCGACGAAGATCACGCGGGTACGGGAATCGTTGATCAGATAGGCGACCTGGTTGGGCGCATCGGTGGGATAAATTCCGGACGACACGCCGCCGGCGCACAGCACGCCCATGTCGGCATAGACCCATTCCGGCGTGGCGTTGGCCATGATGGAAGCGACGTCGCCCGGACGGAAGCCGACATCGTCGAGAGCGTAGGCGATCTCCTTCGCCTTCTGCAGCCACGCGCGCCAGCTCGTCGACTGCCAGATGCCGAGCTTCTTCTCGCGGATCGCCGGGCGGTCGCCGCGGGTCTCCACCGCCAGCAGAAAGCTCCTCGCGATGGTGTCAGTGACGGTGATGGTGGCCGGTCTCGCCATGGCTTCCTCCCGCTCGTCTCCCGCGTACCTATCGCCAGGTCTTCTTCTTTTTCCAGCGCCGCTCGCCGCGCGCGCCGCTTTCCTTGGCGCCGAGGTAGAATTCCTGAATGTCCTGCGACTGCATCAGCCGTTCGCAGGTGTCGTTCATCACCACGCGGCCGGTCTCCAGCACATAACCGTAATGCGCGGTCTCGAGCGCGACCTTGGCGTTCTGCTCCACCAGGAGGATCGACATTCCCTGCTCCTCGTTGACGCGGCGGATGATGCTGAAGATCTCCTTGACCAGGATCGGCGACAGGCCGAGCGACGGCTCGTCGAGCAGAAGAAGCCGCGGCCGGTTCATCAGCGCGCGGCCGATCGCCAGCATCTGCTGCTCGCCGCCCGACAACTGGCCGGCGGGCTGGTCGACACGCTCGCGCAGCCGGGGGAAATAGCCGTAAACGCGCTCAAGATCGGCGGGCACGGCGTCGCGGTCGGGGCGCGGATAGGCGCCCATCATCAGGTTCTCGCGCACGCTGAGGAACGGGAACACCTCGCGCCCCTCCGGCACGTGGCTAAGCCCGAGGCGGACGATGCGGTCGGCCTCCATGCGCTGGATCGGACGGCCCTCGAACTCGATGGCGCCCTTCTGCGGGTCGAGAATGCCCGAGATGGTCTTGAGCACGGTGGTCTTGCCGGCGCCGTTGGCGCCGAGCAGCGTCACGATCCGGCCGCGCGGCACCTCCAGGCTGATGCCGCGGATCGCCATGATCGGTCCGTAGTAGCTCTCGATGTTGCTGAGCCTGAGAATGACGTCCGGCGCGCTCATGACACCGCCCTCATCCGCCGAGGTAAGCCGCGACCACGTCGGGATGCGACTGCACCTCGGCCGGCGCGCCCATGGCGAGCACGCGCCCGTAGTTCAGCGCGATCACGCGGTCCGACACGCGGTTGACCAGCGTCATGTCGTGCTCGACCATCAGCACGGTGACGCCGAGCTCGGTCTTCATGTCGCGGATCCAGAACGACATGTCGTCGGTCTCCTCCACGTTCAGCCCGGACGACGGCTCGTCGAGCAGGATCAGCTTCGGCTCCGTGCACAGCGCGCGCGCCAGCTCGATCACCTTGCGCACGCCGTAGGGCAGGCCGGAGATCAGCTTGTCGCGATGGGCGGCGAGGTCGAGGAAGTCGATCACCTGCTCAACCCGGCGGCGATGCGCTTTTTCGTCGCGGCGCACGTTCGGCAGGAACAAGAGCTCCTGCCACAGGCTGGTGGCGCAGTGGCGATGCCGCCCGACAAGCAGGTTGCTCAGCACCGTGGCGTTCTCGAACAATTCGATGTTCTGGAAGGTGCGCGCGATGCCGAGCTTCGCGATGCCGTGGGCCGGCGCGCGGGTGATGTCCTGGTCCTCGAAATAGAGCCGGCCCGCGCTCGGATCGTAAAGCCGGGAGATCAGGTTGAAGATCGAGCTCTTGCCGGCGCCGTTCGGGCCGATGATCGACAGGACCTCGCCCTTCTCCACCGCGAAGGAGACGGAGTCCACCGCCTTGAGGCCGCCGAACTGCAGAGACAGGTTCTCGGCGCGCAGGCAGCTCATCGGTTGCGCTCCGATTTGACGTAGATCTTCTGCCGTTTGAAGGTGGCGCGCTTGTAGAGCGGAAAGAGCTGAAAGAACAGCTTGATCTTGAGCCAGCGGCCGTAGAGCCCGTAGGGCTCGAACAGGATGAACAGCACGATGATCAGGCCGTAGATCGCGCCCTTCAGGCCGTTGGCGGACGCGGCCGCCGCGATGTTGGCCTGGATCGCCGCCGCGCGCTCCGCGCCGGCGCCGAGCGCGGCGGCAAGGCCCGCGGCCAGACCCGGAATGTCGTCCTTGAGAAACGTCAGGAACGGGTCGACCATCACGATGAAGATCGCCCCCAGCACCGCGCCGTGCAGGCTCAGCACGCCGCCGATGATGATGACCATGATGAACTCGATGGAAAGCTGCAGCGTGAACATCTCCGGGCTGATGAAGGTCAGCTTGTGCGCGAACAGGCAGCCGGCCAGCCCGGTGATCGCCGCGCTCAGCGCGAACGACTTCACCTTGTAAAGCGAGATGTTGACGCCCATGCTCTTGGCCGCGGTCTCGCTGTCGCGGATCGCGACGAAGGCGCGGCCGGTGGGCGAGCGCATCAGGTTGAGCGTGCCCAGGATGACGAGGATCAGAAGCCCGAGGCAGATGTAGAAGAACGTCGGGCTGTCGCGCGGGATGCTGTCGCCGAACATCTGGATGGCGCGCACCCGCATGCCCTCGTTACCGTTGGTCACGCTCTCCCACCGCGCCAGCACCTCCTCGATGATCAGCGCGAAAGAGATGGTGGCGATGACGAGATAGATGCCCTGCAGCCGCAGCGCCGGAAACCCGACGAGAGCGCCGATCAATCCCGCGAGGGCGCCGGCGGCGAGGAAATAGACCGGGAACGGCACGCCGAGCTGATGCAGATAGGCGGTGGTGTAGGCGCCGATGGCGAGGAACGCGGCGTGGCCGAGCGAGGCCTGGCCGGTGAAGCCGGTCAGGATCATCAGCCCGACGCCGACGGTGGCGTAGATGCAGACGAACACGAGCTGGCTGACGAGATAGCTGCTCAGAACGAACGGCGCGATCACGAGCAGCGCCAGCAGCACGCCGTAGGTGACGACGTAGCCGCGGTGCGGAAACAGCCGGATGTCGTCCTCGTAATCCGTCTTGAACAGAAACCGCATCCCGCGCCTCAGACTTTCTTGCGGATGTGAAGGCCGAAGATGCCTTCGGGCTTGAGCAGCAGCACCGCAAGCAGCACGATGTAGGGCGCGACGTCCTTCCACCCCTGCGGCAGGTAGAAGCCGGCCATGCTCTCGATCACGCCGATCAGCACGCCGCCGACCACCGCGCCGGGAATCGAGCCGAAGCCGCCGAGCACGGCGGCGGGAAACGCCTTCAGGCCGAGCACCAGCCCGACGTTGGAGTGGACAAAGGTGATGGGCGCGAGCAGCACGCCGGCGCAGGCGGCGACCGCGGCGCTGATCGCCCACACGATCGACACCACGCGCTTGACCGGGATGCCCATGTAGTAGGCCGCCAGCATGTTCTCGGAGCTGGCGCGCATCGCGGTGCCGAGCAGGGTGCGGTTGAAGAACAGGTAGAGCGCGCCGCAAAGGATGACGGTCGCGGCGATCACCGACAGTTTGTCGTAAGCCAGCACCAGGCTGCCGAGCCGCAGCACGCCGTGGCTGAACGGCGTCTCGATCTTCAGATCGTCGGTGCCCCAGATCATGCCGGCGACGGAGCGCAGGAAGAAGCCGAGGCCGATGGTGACCATGATGATGGAGAATTGCGGGTAGCCGAGGATCGGCCGCACCACCAGCCGCTCGGCCAGCATGCCGAACAGCGCCATCGCCGCCACGGCCGCGACGAATCCTATCCAGTAGTTGAAGCCGAGCACACCGATGAAGGTGAAGGCGAAGAATCCGCCGAGCATCATCAAATCGCCCTGGGCGAAATTGACGACCTCCGTGGCCTTGTAGACCAGGACAAAGCCGAGCGCGATCAGGCCATAGACGCAGCCGAGCGCCACGCCGCTCACCAACTGCTGAACGAAGTCCAGCATTCCAGATATCCCTCCCCCCGGCGCGCCGCGATTCTATCGACCGCGTTTTTGCGCCTGTGCCGTACTTGTTACTTGTGCCGCCTCACCTCGTCGCGTTTTGGGCGCTTCGCGCGCCGATGCCTTGTTGCGGAAGGATGTGCCGAACAACCTCGCAGTAGCAGAGAAATTTATTACAACCTGAACCGCGACGGCCTGTCAACACGCGCGCCGCAAGACGCTGTTGAACGCGAACCTCATGCGCGGCCTCCCGCTTCCATCGCCGGGCGATCGAGCCCGCCGCGATGCGCGGCGATCCACGCCTCGAGCGCCCCCATTTCGTCGGCGGACAGCCGCAGGCCGAGCTTGGAGCGCCGCCACACGATATCCTCGGCGGTCAGCGCGAATTCGTGGGCGATCAGGTGGCGCACCTCGCGTTCGGTCAGCGTGCCGCCGAAGGATTGGCCGAGATCGGCCGCGGACTTCGCATCGCCGATGACATCCGTGGCGCGCGTGCCATAGGCATGGGCGAGGCGCAGCGCGAACGCCTTCGACACAAACGGATGTTCGCGGGCAAGCTCTTCGGCGAGCGCCGGAATGGCGGAGACGTCGATATCGCCGCCCGGCAGCGGCGCCTTGCCGGTCCATCCGGCCGGCGCCTTGTCGCCGTGCAGATAGGGCGCGAGGCGCTCGAGCGCGGCTTCGGCGAGACGGCGATAGGTGGTGATCTTGCCGCCGAAGATCGACAGGATCGGCGCGCCACTGGCGGTGTCGAACTCGAACACGTAGTCGCGCGTCGCCGCCTTGGCTTCGCTGGCGCCGTCGTCGTAGAGCGGCCGCACGCCGGCATAGGCCCACACCACGTCGCCGGGCTCGATCGGCGCGGCGAGATAGTCGTTCACTGACCGGCACAGATAGGCGATCTCGTCGGCGGTCGCCTTCACCTTGGCGGGATCGCCGTCGTAGTCGCGGTCGGTGGTGCCGATCAGCGTGAAGTCGTTCTGGTAGGGAATGACGAAAACCACACGGCCGTCGGCGTTCTGGAAGGTGTAGGCGCGGTCGTGG
>JACDJC010002663.1_pt1 | contig 13706 bp, 10 predicted proteins | sample 7454191 | NCBI WGS metagenome assembly JACDJC01 (sample SAMN14253291, study PRJNA609438) | sludge metagenome | isolation source: sludge after 25d culture with pyrite and EDTA | collected 2018-12-20 | reverse complement strand
CCCCCACCAATCAGAGTCATTGCAGCCTGCACACCCTGGATACCCATCTCAGCAGGGAACTGGGCGATCGTCGCAGCCATTTCACCGGCTTGCACTGAGTTCAACGCTTCTCCGATCGCATCGTAACCGATCACTTTGATGTCTTTCCCGGCTTCTTTCGCAGCCCGGATCGCACCAAGTGCCATGTTATCGTTGCTCGCAAAGATCAGTACCAGATCAGGATTCGCCTGGATCATGTTCTGCGCAGCGTTGTAACCTTTCTCTACTTCCCAATCCGCAGAGGCTTCAGCCACTACTTCAAGTTTGCCGTCAACTACATCAAAGAAACCGTTGCGGCGATCTGCTGCATTCTGCTGCCCGGCGATACCGGTCAGAATGGCTACTTTCCCAGTCCCGCCAGTGATCTCAAGCGCATACTCTCCAGCCAGTTTCGCACCATCATAGTTGTTCGTTCCAATGAACGGTACGGGTTTCAAACCGCTGTCTTTGACTAACGTTGCATCCAGCGCTGTGTCCAGATTGATCACCGGAATTCCAGCTTCTTCTGCTTTCTTCAACGCGGTCATCAATCCAACCGAGCTGCTCGGAACGATACAAATGGCATCAACCTTGTTCGTGATCATGGTCTCAACGATTTGCAGCTGTTCTTCAGCACTGCCGTGTGATGTACCAGCCTGCACAAGCAGTTCGACGCCCAATTTATCAGCTTCCTGCTGCGCTGCATTGACCATGGTAATGAAATATTCATTATCAAGGGTCATGGGGATGAAGCCAATGGTGACTTCTTCTGCTGGCGCTTCGGTGGCTACAGGTGCCTCAGGTGCTGCTGTTTCGGCAACTGGAGCACACGCCGCCATAACAAACATAAGTGTGATCAATAAACTAAAAACTAACGACTTTTTCATTGTGAACCCTCCACTCCTTCTCTACATTTTTTTAAAATTGTTCAATTCTTCAAAAAACTTCCGATTAATAAACGTTTCACCTCACTTTCCAACGCACGCCTTGACGTGTCCTTGATCTGAAGAGAAGGGATTTTTAAGAACGTCACTCTTCAGGAAAGTACAGGTCGACCATGGATGCGTTCACTCCAGGCATTCCAATCATGGGTAGATTTCTTGTTTTCATGGTGTTCTCAAGGTTCTGAACATCCTCGCGCGTCAGTTCCTTGAGTTCCCCAACCATCAATGCTTGCAGCATCGAAATCGCACTCACCTCGAGGATATCGACCAACTGCAGTGTTCTCTTGATGTCGGCAGTACTCAGAATCGTAAGACCATGATTTTCCATGAGAAATGCGTTATATTTTTTGATGTAAGGAGCGAAGTTGTCAGCCAACTTTTGGGTCAGGGGTTCGCCGTAGGGCACAAGCGGAACCGGACCAACCTCCGCTACTGTCTCAGGAAACACCGGTCTCATTAACCAGTTGGGTCCTTTGAGGATTGCAAAAGTGTTGGTATAAGGCGGGTGACAGTGAATTACTGATTTGATATCAGGCCGATCACGGTAGAAGTTGAGGTACATGGGTACTTCCCCGGTCGGTTCGCGAGTGCCTTCTACAATATTGCCTTGCAGGTCAATGAAGACAACATCCTCTTCGGTGACATCAGACTTGGTCACACAGGTCGGTGTGATCATAAGGAGGTTATCTTCCAATACGTATGAGAGGTTGCCACCCTGGCTGGTGACATATACCCGATCCGCCAATGTCTTGCAGACCTTAATAAACTCGCCGACCTCTTTAGAATATTTTTCCAGGTAGCTCATCAGCTAGCTCCCACTATTCTTAATTGTCTGGTAAAGGTCAAAAGCTTTTTCCGGTGTTTCGTTTCCATGCACGATCGCGTTGACCGCCTTCATCATTCCAGTAGGTGAATCGGATTGGAAAATGTTGCGTCCCATATCCACACCAGCTGCTCCCTGTCTGATCGCGTTGTAAGCCATCTTCAACGCGTCTAACTCAGGGCGCTTCTTTCCTCCGGCAATGACGATGGGAACAGGGCAGGATGCGGTTACCGTCTCAAAACCTTCTTCCACATAGTAAGTCTTTACATACTGAGCACCCAACTCCGCACAGATCCGCGTTGCCAGGCGGAAGTACTGGGCATTGCGTACCAGTTCCTTGCCTACCGCGGTGACCGCCAGGGTAGGAATCCCATATCGCAGACCGGCATCAACCAGCCGGGTCATGTTCACCACAGAGCGTGATTCGAACTCTCCGCCAATGAAAACCTGGATGGCTGTGGCGCATACGCCCAGGCGGATGCAATCCTCCATATCCATAGCAATCTCTTCGTTTGAGAGTTCTTTGAGGATGCTCGGACCGCCGGATGCGCGGATTACCACTGGTATGGTTACCGAGGGCGGGACAACAGTGCGCAGAATCCCGCGGGTGCACATCAAGGTATCCGCTTCTGGCACCAGCGGCAGAATACTTACGTCAACCCGCTCCAGGCCTGTTGTAGGACCCTGGAAATAACCATGGTCAATGGCAAGCATCACCGTACGGCCGTCTTTGGGATTGAAAATCCGTGATAAGCGGTTCTTCATTCCCCAGTCCAACTCGTTGGACCCTTTCAAGAAAAACAGTTTCCCCTTCTGTGGTGTTCCCTCGTAAAAGTTTTTTCCTTCGTTATCTGCTTCAGGCATAACCTGTTTACTCCTTTAATACGATTCGCGAAAATTTCTCGACTAATTTATGCAGTTTCCTGTGTTTTAACGGTATCGATCAGGTATTTGAAATCATCCAGTGTCAATCCGTTTGCTTCCATTTCGTTCAGAATCAATTCAGTTGCCCAGCGGGCTCCATCCCCAACCGCCGCGCAGCAGCCATCTTCCCGTTCATGGGCACCAGCGTCGCGGAACATTTGTTTCTCTTCATCGTCACGCAGGTTGAAAGCACGGCCATAGATCTTTTTATGGATTCCGCCGCAGATCACTGTTCCATATTTCTCCATGTACTTGTCGTGTAAGGCCGCAGCCATGCGGAAGGATACATACTTATCTTCCCGACCTTTAGTCGTTGCTTCCTCTTCCCGCGTCCGGCCGAAGAACATACTCATGGCCATAATTCCACCGGAAACTCCTCCGCAGTTGCCGTCAATGCACTCGCCTGCGCCGCCAGCCAGTCCGCTGGCTGCTTTGTAGATCGGGTCATTCTGAATTCCCAGGGCATCCTGAACCGCAGCAAGGGCACATTGAGCACAACCTCTGACGTTGTGCTCTCCCTCAAATCCCAGCTTGTATGCTTTGTCCAAAATTTCTTCTCTGTTCATTTTTGTCTCCATAAAAATAAGATTTAGAAATACTCGGATATACCGAGACAATCTTTAACGAAATTATTTGTAGGTCGCCCCGCCATCCACGATGATGTTCTGCCCGGTCACAAAACCGGCATACTCCGATGCCAGGAACAGCACCATGTAAGCCACATCCTCGGGTGTGCCGAATCGACCCACAGGGATGCGGTCAATATACTTATTCCGTTTTTCCACATCCGGTTCTTTGTCTTTCAATAGATCCGTCTCAATTAATGCCGGTAGTACCGCGTTTACAGTGATACCCCTGGGTGCCAACTCCTTGGAAAGTGCTCTCACCAATCCATTGATTCCTGCTTTAGCGGCGGAATACGCCGCAGATCCCCCGCCGCCCGTAATTGAGCCTGCTGATCCAATAAAAATGATCCTGCCTGAACCTTGAGCGATCATTTGCTCGCTGACTGCCTGGGTGATATAGAAAGCACCGCTCAGATTCACTTCGATCCCGCTCCGCCATAAATCAGGAGTAAGGTCCGGAATACCCGCCGGTCGGGTGAATCCCGCGCTGTTCACCAGAATATCCAGTCCGCCGAAACGATCCAACGTTTTAGCGCACAAATTCTTCATTTCAACCGGGGAGGTAACGTCCGCGGCAAAGGAATCCATAACACCATTTACTTTTTGGATCTCTTTCTCAACTTCTCTTAGACCTTCAATATCCTTTTCAAACGGAAGGTAATCGATCATTACATTTGCTCCGCTTGAAGCAAACAAATAACTGATAGCCGCGCCAATACCGCGACTACCGCCAGTAACAAGTACAGTTTTTCCTTTGAAATCAAGATTCATGAATCCAATTCCTCTTATGTCAATTTATTTTGGTCTTGATCAGCAATGATGAGTTCGATACCGCGATCAACGAGGATCTGGCGGTACTCCTCGGGCAAACCGGAGTCTGTGATGATTGTGTCAACTTCGCTGAGTTCTGCAAAATGAGTGACGCTGATATTGCCAAATTTTGTCGAGTCGGTAACCAGAATGATATGCCTGGCTGACCGGATCATCTCTCGCTTGATGGCTGCTTCGTAGTCAAAAAAGGTTGTCAGCCCCATTTCGGGATCCAAACCACCGGTGGAAATAAACGCTTTATCAGCGCGTGTATTGCGGATCAGCCCATAATTATCAACGCTATGGAAGATATTTGAATCACGATGAAAAAGACCACCCAGCAGAATAAGGTTGGTGTTATTACGCGGATAGAATTCCAATGCATTTGTGAAGGTGTAACAAAGCACCGTAAGAGGTAGATCGGAATTTAAGTTTTTTGCAACAAAGGGGGTTGTGGTACCGGAATCCAGAAATATGGTCTCGTGAGGTCGAACGAGAGAAGCCGCCCTTATCCCGATTAAATTTTTCTCCCGGGTATTCCTGGTGACCTGTTCTCCAAGAATGTAAGGATTGATCACTCGCGTGTTCGGGTCTGATAATACTGCTCCGCCATGGGTTCGGCTGACAGTTCCCTGTCTCTCTAATTCATCCAGGTCCCGCCGGATTGTCATTTCCGAAACCTGCATCATACGGGAGATTTCTTTGACTGAGATCTCTCTATTCTGCTGAACAAGGTGGGTGATCTGACTAATACGCTTTTTTCGCTCGTAGGACATTTATCACCTGGATATCTCTAAAATCTAACAATTTTACAAAATAATGTTCGATTTATGTTAGTTATATGTTAAATATAACACTTTTCGAACAGTTTGTCAACTACCTTTATCAATATACTGGTACGATTGTTTAAATAGCAGCAAATATATTGTGGTGTCGCGGGGTATTTGTTGGGTGTTTTTGTTCGTTAATTGATTGATCTTGAACTTATATCAATCAGAAAGGAATTTGACGGGCGAGCGGGTTCTTGGAACAGAAGAAGAGTCTTAATTTATTTATGAATTAACCACGCACAAGTATTATTGGTTAGATGGATTGAAAATTAAATCATCACCCGCACCACTGCAAATTCGTCCATATCGGTATTATGAGTTTAAGTTCGGACCGACGATGCAACATCTTAGGCTGTGTGGATATTAATACTGACTACCTTCCAGAGATGGAGGCCGGTTCTTTTGTTGAGGCGTATAAATTTTTTATCCTCGTTAAAGCTACATCGATGTACTCTGGGTTTTACGCCATTCACACCTAAAAACCGACTGCCCAATTTCAAGAGATCGTATTGTTGCACTAAAGGAATGAAAATCGCTTTTTAAAATTCAATTAGCGAATTACATAATAATACTGTTGTAATTACGGGGGTTGACTGGACCAGACAGAACGTGACACAGCAGTGACTTTGTATACCCCACACGCGCGCGGATGGACCGGCATGTGTTTGTCCAAACTTCCCTGAGGGTCTTGTTCTTCAAGCACAAGTTAGAAATGATATGTGCTCAAGCGACCTCAAAATTGATTTTGATGAGATAGTCTTAAAAACAACCCGGCTTTGCTATTGCTTAAAGGGAACTAATTATTATTCCAGCAATAATGCTCACAATTCCCAAAGCCTGCTGTTTTTTTATCCTCTCTTTGAGGAGGAAATAGGCTAAAACGATTATTGGCAATGAATAAGCATTCGCAATTACTGTAATCAGGCTGGTTGTGTTTGAGGTAACAGAGTAACCCCAGGTTGTTCCCAGATAAGCCAAAGTATCAAAGAGTGCTATAAGAAGCAATACCAAAGTGACCGACTTATAACCACTTAGTAAGTTATTTCCTTTATTGGTTAGATAAAAATAAACGCAAAGCATTGTTCCCATTATTAGTTTCAACATTATTAACCAGAATAACCAGTCTTGATTCCCAACAAATTTATCCCAAAGAGGGAACCAAAACCCGATTAATGCCATTGTGGCTAATGCTTCAGGAACACCATTAGTCAGGTTTGCTCTTGAAAAGTTCTTTTTTAAGTCTTTTAGGTCTGTCGAAGTAATCAGAATACCCAGGAAAATTAAAATAACCCCAATTAGACCAAACAAAGATAAGCTCTCTTTGAATAAGAAAACAGCCACGATAACTGAAAACCCGGCCGAACTAGCAGCAATCGGGCTGACTATGGACATAATGCCTTTTTTAAAGGCACGATATAAAAACAAATATCCAGCACCATCTAATAAAGCCAGAGCTGAAACATAAAACAAAAGAGTTCCTGTTACTTTTGGGGGTGATGGGTTAGTTAATAAAAAAAACACTAAGAGGAATAAACCACCGATGATTTGAGACCCGATAAGAGTTTTTAATTCACCAATTTTATCTATTGCTTTTTTGGCGGAGAAATCAGAAACACCCCACCCGAGCATCCCCGACAAACCTGCAATTAAAGCAACTAAAAACAAACTCATTGTTTGATTATAGCTTAGTGTAGACCAATGACGCGCCTCCCCAATCAGGAAGGCGCACTTGATTTTCAACTTACCCAATGACAACCTCCAGATTTTGCAATCTGGAGGTTGTAAACTTTATTCAGTTAAGGGGTGTTCTACGGAATTACTGGATCTCAGCAACAAGATCGTTAGCGGTTTCTGTCAGCCGCTGCAGAATTTCCTCGACCTGTGCCTGATCAGTCGCGTTGAACAATTCAGCCGCTGCATCGCTTACGGCATTGCGAACAGAGGACCAGGCGGCGAACGTCTGGGGTTCTGACGGTCCGATGGCAGCCAGCGCCACACCGGAAGCCCATACCGGGTTCTCCTCGGCGTAATCCGCCAGGAGCGCTTCGGTTGAATACTGGGTACCGTAGTAACCGCTTATCTGGATCCAACGAGCCTGGATCTCAGGAGAGGTCAGCCACTTGACGAAGAGCCAGGAGGCTAATTCTTCTTCCGGGGTACTCGGAACGACGCCCAGCATCTGCTGGAACGCATCTACAGCCTGTTTCCCATCGGGTCCAAACGCAGGCAGCCAGCCCCACACATCTGTGAGGTTCCCGGCTTCTTCGAAGGCAGCAGCATAATACGGCGCACCAGCGGTAGAACTCATGGTGATGATCGCCTTGCGCTGAGCCTGCTCAGGGTTGGGGTAACTCTCGGTCTGGAAGAGACATCCGCTGTTCTTCAGGTCCATCAGGTACATGGTTGCGTCAATGGCAGCCTGTGAGGTGAAGTCATAGGCATCGCCGGCTTCATTGATCTCTGTACCGCCAAAAGCGTAAAGGAAGTGCAGCCAGTTGGTCGCGTTGGGATAATACACCAGGCCGCCGGTCCCGGCAAAATCACCGCCCTTTTCTGCATTAGCGGCCGCAGCAGCACAAACAACCTCTTTCAACTCGGCTGATGTCGCGGGTGGGTTCGCAAATCCCAGCTCCTCACCCCAGGTGAAGTTATAGACCAGCACATTGGCTGACTGGGTCATCGGGTAGGCGACCCAGGCGCCGTCCGCGGTAGATCCAGCCACTTTCAAGTGAGGGTAAAGGTCTCCCATCTGATCAGCGGTCAGACCGTATTCAGGATCATTGATGTAGGTGTTCAAATCAAGGATCGAATCAACGGAATGCCAGTCGGTGAGTGTGTTGGTATACGCCATGACTACATCAGGCAGGTCACCGGATTGGATGCCGGCATTGAATTTGTCTGCCACATCGTTGTAGTTGCCCTGGTTGAGCGCTTCAACGGTGATACCGTAAGTGTTGGTGGCATTGAATTCATCCACCAGCGCCTGCAGTCCTTCTCCCGGCGCGTCAGAGTAGACATGCCAGAACTGGACCATCACACCAGCCAGGGGGGCTTCAACAACCGGAGCCTCTGTGGGTAATGCTTCGGTTGGCTCGACTTCCGGCTCAGGTTCCTCAACAACCGGCGCTTCTGTTGGAGCAGGCGTCGCTGCCGGGGCACAAGCTGCAGCTACAAACGCCAGCAGCACAAGCATGGTAACAAGAAAACTAATTTTCTTCATTTTTACATCTCCTTTTGATGATATTCATTTTCCCATATGGGCCGATCAAATCGCATCTATTTGGGTGAGTTGCACCTCCTAACGATAGGGAATCAGGTACTACCCTTTCAATCCGGAACGGGCAATGCTTTCAGTAAATTGCCGTTGCGTGAAGAAGTAAATGATCAGAATCGGGATGATCGTAATGAAAGCCCCGGCCATCGTCAAGTGAATTTCCTGACCAGCCTCGTTTACAAAATTCATCAGGCCGACCGAGATGGGTCGCCAATCCGGAGTGTTGGTTACCAGCATCGGCCAGGCGAGCGAGTTCCATGTACCAATAAATGACAGTACCAGGATGACCATCAACGGGGCTTTCGACAGGGGAAGAACCACCTGCAGGAGGAATCGCAGATGTCCGGCGCCGTCCATTTGAGCAGCATCAAACAGGTCATCCGGAACCTGGGCGAAAAATTGTTTCAATAAAAAGATGGAGAAAATACTCCCCATGAAGGGTACGGTCAATGCAGGCCAGTTGTTGATCCACGGGATCGGTCCAATGCGTCCCAGCCAGGTGACCATCAGGAAGTTGGGGATGGTAAAGACCATGGCGGGGATCATGATCGTGCTCAACAGGATGCTGAAGATCAAGTTCCTGCCGGGAAAATCCATGCGGGCAAAGGCGTAAGCAGCCAAAATACTGAAAGTTAATTCTCCAGCCAACGTGATCAGGGTGATGAGAATACTATTGACAAAATACTCCGTAAATAGCGCCCGTTTCCATGCTTCGACGTAATTCTCAAAGTGCAGCGTGGAGGGAAAGAAACTGGTTCCCAGCGCTTCACCCAGGCTTTTCAAGGAGGTCGATATCATCCAAACGAACGGGACAAGTGAGATGAAAGCGCCAAGGAAAAGGATCACATAGATCAGGATCTTCCGTTGTGTGGAAACCGTAAACCGGCTTGATGGTTTGTATTTCTTAGCCATAGAACACTCTTGATCCCTGGATTTTATTATTGATTAAGGTCAGTGAAAGAATGATGGCAAACAGCACGAATGCCATGGCGGAAGCGTACCCGTACCTGAGCTTTTCATAAAACTCAACGAATATTGTGATGCTGAATGTGTCCGTTGTGCCGAGCGCCAGGCTGTCTCTGAAGATCCAGATCGTATTGAACGCCTTGAAAGTTCCGATAATGGCGATCAGCGAGAGGAAGTAGGTCGTCGGTGAAAGAAGCGGGAAGGTAATGAAACGGAAGACCTGCCATTTGCTCGCCCCATCCACTTCCGCCGCGTCCACGAGCTCCTTGGAAATGTTCCCGAGCCCGGCGAGGTAAATGACCGTGTCGTACCCCACGTAAGTCCAGACGGAGTGAAGGATGATCACCGCGAGGGCAAGGCTGGGTCCGGCTGCCCAGGCGGGTACGTCAAAGCCCAAATTTTGCCCCATCAGGGTGAAAATCCCGCGCGGCTCGAAGAGCCACAATTGGGGGTCCACGCCCAAAGACTGCAGCAGCATATTGACCGGCGCGGAGTGGCGGTTGGAAAACATCTGCTTGAAGACCGCGGCGCTGGCAATTGCCGGTGTGACGTATGGGATGAAAAAAATCACCCGGAAAGCGCTCGAACCGGCCATCTTCTGGAAAAGCAGGACGGATAAGAACATCGCGATGGACAATTGGAACGGCACCGTGCCCAGGGCGAAGAACACTGTGATCTTCAAGCCCTCCCACAGATCCTTATCCCCGGAGGCGATGATAGTCGGAATCTCACCGATCAGCAGCCAACCGCCTACCAGGAAAACCATTGTGGCAAAGATATGAGCCCAAAAACCGCGATTGGAGTGCTGATTGGTTGCCCTGCGCCAGATGAACCATCCAATTACCAGCAGGATCGTGCCGCTGGTCAAGGATATGAACTGAGGCCAGATCCCCGGGTCAACGCCTGTTTCCGCGGCGAGGGTATAGGCTTTAGCCACCTGCTGAAATGTGTAAACCAGGAGAATAATTCCAGCTCCCAGAGCCAAAAAGATCAGCGAAAAATACGTCTGATAAGAGAAGTTTCTTTTATTCCGCCAGAAATAGAGAACAACTCCGCTAATGATCACGCCTGCCAGTAAAAGCCACATAAAGAGGTTCCAGGCGGAACGGACAGTATCCACCCGCAGGGCTTCACCCAGCAGCCGCAGGAACACCTCCTGGGTCCGCTCCAATCCGCGCAGTTTGTCAGCAATATCAAGCACTTCGGGAAGAGCTCTGAAGAACCAGTTTACAGCGGCAAACGCGACCAGGGCATTCACCAGCCCGGGTAGAATGCACAACCATGGTCGGTCTTTGTACTGCCGGGTTGTCCTGATGATGTGCCTGACAAGGAAATAGATGCCGACAAACGCCAGAATACCAATGAAAAAGGCTGCCACGTACGCCAGGTTACCCACCGCATCGACGTAGTTCTCCAGGTCGATCATGTCGCTACGCTTGATACGCCACTTGTGTAAACTGACATAAAGCGCAAAACCGACCGGGAATATCCCGAAGAGAAAGATCAAAAAAGTAGCCGGGGCGATAAACAGGTATGCGGTAAGATATTCCCTGAAACGTCTGCTTTTACGACTGGTAAAGAGTTTTTTTATCGGGCTCGTGGTTTCCATTTTTTTACACAAAGGCACAGCGTGGAACCAGGTTTATTTGGAAGCTCGTTACACCAGTATACAATCCATTCCTCCATCGAACTAAAGGTCAGGTACTGTTAAGATTAGCACATTTTTGCTTAGGCGCTCCAATACAATTATATCGATTCCTATATAATTATTTTACAACATCCTCGTATTTCTCTTTCGGTTACAATCGGAGTAACCTTGATATTTTAAGGTTCGAGGTCCATTTCAAAGTTGAGGATCAACCATGACAATAAAAGAACCTCTTTCGAAACCCGGCTCTCAGATGATTTCATTTCCCGGCATTGAAATGCCCCATGAATTTACTCTTCCCGCCTATCACGGCAGATCGATCCTGAATATACCCTCCTCGATCTCCCGGTTGTTTGACGTCCCGCCGATCCATTCCTCCGCCCTTGATGATGAGATTCTCTCCCCATCCTCCGCTGGAATCAAACGGGTCATTTTTATCCTAATGGATGCGCTGTCTGTGCACAGATTCCACAACTGGTTTCTGGATGGAGATTTGCCGTTATGGAGGAACCTGTTGAGATCGGGTTCGGTCAGCGAAATCACCTCGATAGCGCCCAGCACGACCTGCGCCGCCCTTACCACACTCTGGACTGGACATTCTACAGCGGAACATGGGGTTGCAGGATACGAACTTTGGCTCAAGCAATATGGGCTTGTGGCGAACATGATCACACACGCACCAATGAGCTACAGGAACGGGGATGCCGCGCTCGAAAAGGCAGGGTTTAACGCTGAAACTGTATTGCGGGTTCCCAAGTTGGGGGAACACCTGGGCAAGCATGGCGTTTCAACCTGCGCATTTCAGCCCTACACGATTGCCAACTCAGGTTTGTCCAAAACCTTCATGCACGGTGCGGAAATTCACCCGTTTGGAACCGAGGCGGAGTGCTGGGTAAATATGCGCAAGCTAATTGAAGAACGGAAAGAGGAACGTTTGCTGCTTTGGACCTACCGGGGTCAATACGACCACCTTTCCCATGTCTACGGACCGGACGATGAGCGGTCAGAATTATTTCTCCGCAACTTCAGTGATTCTTTCGAGTATGACCTGATCAACCGCCTCTCACCTGAGTTGAAGAAAGGAACGCTGCTGATACTCACTGCGGATCACGGTCAGATCCATGTTCCCAAGAATCCCAATTATCACCTTGTCAACCACCCGGAATTCCTGAACTGTCTGCACATCCAACCAACGGGTGAAGGCCGCCTGACCTATTTGCACCTGAAACCCGGTAAAGAAAGCACTCTGCGCGATTACGTTGAAGCCACCTGGCCGGGTCAGTTCATTCTTCACAAATCCGCGGACCTCCTGAATGCCGGCTTCTTTGGTCCGGGAGAACCCATGATGGACATTCACAACCGTTTGGGGGATCTCACGATGATTGCAAAAGGCACCAGCTATCTCTGGTGGGCGGAGGAAGAAATGCCCCTCTCGGGCAGGCACGGCGGACTGACAGCGGAGGAAATGCTGGTTCCCTTCTTTGCTGTCCGACTCTGATGATCGATAGGTAAACATGAAAATTTACAAGTACGTCTTTACCCTTTTAATGCTCTTCGTGCTCGTCAGCGGCTGCGCAAAAAAAGAGGTGATCGAAACCACCCCCTCACCCGCTCCCGCACCAGGTGCGGACCATTTGGTGATCAGCGAGATCATGGCTGGCGTAACGGGAAATAACAACTATGATTTCATCGAGCTCTATAATCCGACCCTTGAGATCATCGACCTGAAAGGCTATTCCATCTGGTATCAGCTCACCGCAGATCAGCCTGATACGCTGGTCTATTCATGGGAAACCACCTCCCTCATCCCGCCGCATGGTCACTACTTACTTCTGCGCGAAAATCAGGCAGCAGATGTAGAAGCGGATGCTTTCTTTGACTATCCGCTTGTACCGCAGCGCGGCAGCCTGGCGCTGCGACTGCGCGGTGAACCCGTGGTCGACCAGGTCGCGTGGGGAAATACCGACGCCGTTTTTGTCGAGGGGACGAAGACATCAGCGTTTCAGAATGATACTTCTCTCGAACGCCTGCCGGGCAAGGACGCGGGGAACGGCATAGACTCGAATAACAATCAAACCGATTTTGCCATCAACTCAAGCCCAAGTCCACAGTCCAGCGCCAGCGCTCCCGTTCCTCCCTATGAGGTCAGTTTTTCGATTACAGTCGAAGCGCCGGCAGAAGAAGTGCCCGGTAGTGAAGTGGTGTACGTTGTGACGGTGGAAAATACGTCACAGAACGCGCAAGACAGTGTAACCGTTCATTTTCCATATCCAGATGATCTTGAGTTTCAAAACAGCACTATCGAACCAGATTTTGCGGATGGGTGGCTGCTTTTTCCCCTGGGTCAAATGAAAGCTGGATCCACACTATCCTTTAGTGTGAATTTCACAGCTCCGTGGAAATATACGACCATCACCTGCCAGGGAATTTACGTTGCGGCTGATGAGGAAACCCCGCCTGTCTTCGCGGGTGTACTGCGCACTTTTATTGAGGAGGGGGCTGTCCCCATCGGCGTCGCCCGGACGCTGTTAGGGTCGGAAGGTGTCATTATTGAAGGAACTGCCACCATGTACACCGGTGGTTTGTATGCCGGCTCTTCGGGCACCAAATTCTACCTGGCGGACCAGACTGGCGGCATCCAGGTTTACGTACCGGGTGGAATGGGCAAGGTGGAAATTCCGCTGGGGGCTTATGTTCGTGTGCGCGGAATGCCGCAACCATACCGCGGCGCGATCGAAATCATCCCTTCACCAGATGACGTGACCTTATTAAAGAATCCCGAAGAAAATCCGCTGTGGGAACCTCTATCCATTTCGGTCAATCAATTTCGATCAAACGCGGAT
>JACDJC010002662.1_pt1 | contig 13706 bp, 14 predicted proteins | sample 7454191 | NCBI WGS metagenome assembly JACDJC01 (sample SAMN14253291, study PRJNA609438) | sludge metagenome | isolation source: sludge after 25d culture with pyrite and EDTA | collected 2018-12-20 | reverse complement strand
CCGCCAGCGACTCGGGGGTGGCGTGCGAGCCGAGCGACCGACGCCGCGACGGCGCCTGCTCGGCGGCATGACGCTCGATCAGGCTCCGGGCACTCGTCGACGACATGCCCGAGAGTCTGCCCGTCGCCGCACCCCGCATCCCCAGCGCCCCGGTTCTGTTCAGCAGAATCGACCGAAAATGGTCGATTCTGCTGAACAGAACGGGGATGGGAGGAGAGGGGTTACCGCTTGGCGTCGGGCCAATCGGCCACGTCGGCCAGGCGGGGATCGTTGGAGAAGACCTCCTCGATCGGCACGTCCAGGCCGAGCCGCTTCTGCATCCGCTTGATCTCCAGCTCCTGGTTGTAGAGCAGGAGCGACACGACCACGCCCGACTCGCCGGCCCGTGCGGTGCGACCGGATCGGTGCACGTAGGTCTTGTGGTCGTTCGGCGGGTCGTAGTGGATCACGACGTCGACGTCGTCCACGTGGATGCCTCGTGCCGCCACATCGGTGGCGACGAGGGCGTGGAGCTTGCCGTGGGCGAAGTCGGCGAGCGCACGCTCACGGAACTTCTGGCGGAGATCGCCGTGGATGGGCGCGGCGTCCACGCCCTCGTCCTCGAGCTTGCGGGCCAACCGGTCAGCACCGTGCTTGGTGGCGGTGAACACCATCGTCCGCTCGGCGTTGCGGATGATCGCCGCGGTCACCTTGACCTTGTCCATCTCGTGGACCAGGAAGAACCGGTGCGTCATCTGCTCGACGTTGACGCCCTTGGAGGCGACCTCGTGACGGGTGGGATCGTGCTGGTAGCGCCGCACGAGGCCGTCGACCACGCCGTCGAGGGTGGCGGAGAAGAGCAGGGTCTGGTGGTCGCCCTCGACGTTGCGGAGGATCCACTCGACCTGCGGCAGGAACCCCATGTCGGCCATGCGGTCGGCCTCGTCGATGACGACGTGGCGCACGTCCGCGACCGACAGGTCGCCACGCTCGATCAGGTCGATGGCCCGACCGGGCGTGCAGACGGCGAACTCCACACCGCCCTTCAGCGCCTTGATCTGCTTCTCGATCGGATCGCCACCGTAGATGGCAGCGATCCGGATGCCCCGGGCGTGCGATGCAGCGACGAGCTCGTCTCGCACCTGGGTGGCGAGCTCCCGGGTGGGGACGAGCGCGATCCCGGTCGGCCGTCCCGGCTCGGCCCGCGGCAGCAGCTGCACGAGCGGGAGGCCGAAGGCGAGCGTCTTGCCGGAACCCGTCTTGGCCTTTCCGCAGACGTCGCGTCCGGCCAGGATGTCGGGGATGGTCATCTCCTGGATGGGAAAGGCGCTGGTGATGCCCCGCTCCCGGAGTGCGTGGGTGATGTCCTCGTCGATGCCGAGGCTGTCGAATGTCGTCGTCATGTCCGCTTCGGGTCCGTGGTGATGTCGTCCATCGTACCTGCGTTCGAGCGGGTGACCGGAGCCGGCGCTCGTTGGGGCGAACCCGTCGGACGGGACGAACCGCCGACCCGGCCGGTCGGCGACGCCGACGAGCGCCCCTCCCGACTGCCGGAGCGACGGTGAGCGTGCTGGGCGACATCGAGCGGTGGGACGCCGACTTCGCCGCGGCCGGCGTGGTGCGCGCCGACGGCACCGCCGCCATCCACGGCGACCAGGACCGCAGCGTCGCTGTCGCGTCGATCACCAAGCTCGTGACCGCATGGGCCACGCTGCTGGCCGTCGAGGAGGGCGCGACCTCTCTCTCGACACCGGTCGGACCTCCGGGTTCGACCGTCGGTCACCTGTTGTGCCACGCCGGCGGCTACGACTTCGACACGCCGAGTGTCCTGGCCGCACCGGGCAGCAGGCGCATCTACTCGAACACGGGCTACGAGGTCCTCGCCGCTCACGTGACCACGGCGACCGGGATCGCGTTCGCGGACTACGTGTCGGAGGGGGTGCTCGAACCGCTGGCGATGTCGTCGAGCGAGCTGCGCGGCTCCGCTGCCAAGGACATGCACTCGAGCGTGGCCGACCTGCTGAGCTTCGCCGCCGAGACGCGGTCGCCGACGCTGCTGCACCCGAGCACCGTCGCCGAAGCCCTGTCGCCGCAACTCCCCGACCTCGACGGCGTCGTTCCGGGTTGGGGCCAGCAGCGGCCGTGCTGGTGGGGCCTCGGACCCGAGCTGCGGGGCACCAAGTCACCGCACTGGACGGGCTCGAGCGCGCCGGGGCTCACCTACGGGCACTTCGGCGGCTCGGGGACCTTCCTGTGGGTCGATCCCCTCGCGGAGCTGACCTGTGTGGTCCTCACCGACCGCAGGTTCGGGCCCTGGGCGCTCGACGCCTGGCCGGCCTTCTCCGATGCAGTGCGCCGGGAGCTGGCCTGACGGCGGGCGGCGGCGCGGGCAGGGATCAGCCCGGCGACGTGTCGTCACCCGGCGACGTGTCGTCACCCGGCGACGCGTCGGGAGTCGGATCCGGGTCGTCGACGACGGGTTCGGGCACATCACCACCGGGCACATCACCAGCGGGCTCCCCGTCGACGACGGCGACGACAATCGGCGGCCGGACACCGATGCCATCGACGATGTCGGCCATCGTCGCACCCGTTCGCAGTCGCTCGGTGGCCTCGCGGTCGACCGGGTTGCCGCCCCAGAACAGCCACAGCAGGCCGCCGAGGATGGCGAGCAGCGCCGTCCAGATGTTCACCCTGAGACCGAGGATCGTGTTCGCATGGTCCGAGCGCAGCATCTCGACCCAGAGGCGACCGAGCCCGTAGCCGATGACGTAGACCGCCATCCACGCGCCCCGCTTGAGCACGGTACGACCGCTCGCCCACACGATCAGACCCGCCAGGCCCAGGTTCCACAGGCCCTCGTAGAGGAACGTCGGATGGAACGTGCTCGACGTCAGGTAGCCCGCCGGTCGGTACTCGGGATCGATGCGCAGACCCCAGGGCAGGTTCGTCGGGCGGCCGAAGACCTCCTGGTTGAACCAGTTGCCGAGCCGACCGATCGCCTGGGCGACCGGGAGCGCCGGAGCGGCCGCGTCCGCGGCGAGCCGCCAGTCGATCTTGATGACCCGGCAGGTGACGATGCCGGCGACCACCCCGGCCAGGATGCCGCCGGGGATGCCCAGGCCGCCCTTCCACACCATGAAGGCGTCGGGGAACCACCGACCACCGGAGTAGAGATCGGACCAGTCGGTGATGACGTGGTAGAGCCGGGCTCCGATGAGCCCGGCCGGCACGGCGACCAGCGCGACCGTCGTGACGTCCTCGGGATCGCCGCCGTATGCGCCGTAGCGGCGTCGGGCGATCCACACGCCGGCCAGCGCTCCCAGGGCGATCATCAGCCCGTAGAGGCGGAACGACAGCGGTCCGATGGTGAGGTCGCGGAAGGACGGGCTCGGGATCGACCCGACCAGCGAGGAGTGCCAGGCAACGGTCATGGTGCCGACATGATGCTCGCTCGTCGCTCGCAGGTGGTGCCGGATGTGCTCAGCGTTCGACGACGCCGGCGATGACGTCGCTCCAGCGCTCCGCAGAGGAGGAGGCGGAGAATCGCTCGGCCACCCTCGCCGCGGCACCCGCACCCCGTCGGCGCAGCTCCGCGAACCCGGCCGTCGCGGCGTCGTCGAGGTCGTCCCAGCCGGTGTCGTGGTCGACGAGCTCGGCCAACGTGACGTCCCCGGAAGCGATGACCGCCAAGCCGGCACCGGCGGCACGCAGCAGCGCCCACGACGGGCCGCACGTGGGGCCTGCCGCCACGACCACGTCCGCCGCGGCGATCGCCAGCTCTGCCTGGTCGACCGGTTCCACAGCGCCGAAGTGCACCACCCGGTCATCGACCGACTCGATCCCCGTCGTCGCCACGCCCCGTCGTCCGGCCTCGTGCCGCACCTCGGCCGCAAGCGGGCCATCCAGGACGTGGGCCACGACCGCGTCGGCCGGCAGCCCGAGTGCGTCACGGGCGGCGGACCGCTCGGCGTCGGATCGGACGCCGAGCGGATCCACCCCATAGGCCACGACGTGGACCAGATCCTCGCTGACACCCAACCGAGTCGCCACGTCGCGGTCTCTGCGACATGGGAGCACCAACGCAGCGGAGCGTCCGGCGAGTCGAAGCGCACGGGAGGGAACTGGCTGGTGACGCCATCGCGACACCTCGTTCGTCAGGTGCAGCACCACCGGGGGGCCGCCGCGGACCCGCGCCATTCCCGCGCAAGCGGCGGGCCGCTCGCCGCGCAGCACGACGACATCGGCCCAGCGCTGCTCGCGACGCAGCTGGGTGTGCGTGGCGATCGACCCGGCCGACGGGCCCATCGTGGGCACCGTGGCCGCCAGGCCGGCCGACCTGCCGGGGGTGAGTGCCAGGGTGCGGACCTCGGCGCCCAGTCGGCCCAACGCCCGGTGCAGGTCCAGTGCGGCGTGGCCGTCGTCGTCCGCGTCGGTGTCGCCCAGCACCTGGAGGACCCGCACGCCCGTCGTCGGGGACCCCAACGCCGCTTCGCCGGTCGGGCGTCGCCGGCTCAGATGAGCTGGGCCTCGACCTGGGCCAGCGCGTCGTCCTCGCTGACGTCGAGGGCGAAGCTCAGCTCGGAGACGAGCACGCTGCGCGCCTTGACGAACATCGCCTTCTCACCCGCGGACAGGCCCTTGGCCTGGTCCCGCAGCGCCAGGTTCCGAACCACCTCGGCGACCTGGTACACGTCACCGGACTTCAGCTTCTCCTGGTGGTTCTTGAACCGGCGGCTCCAGTTGGCGGGCTCCCGGACGTCCTTCTTGCCGAGCAGCTCGAACAGGTCGTCGACCTCTTCCTTGCCGATCGGAGCACGCATGCCGACGTCGTCGGCCTTGTCGACGGGGACTGACAGCGTGAGCTCGCCGTGCGCCACCTCCAGCACCAGGTACTCCTGGGTCGCGCCGTTGATCTTGCGCTTCTCCCGCTTCTTGATCACGGCCGCACCGTGGTGCGGATAGACAACGCGGTCGCCGACGTCGAATGCCACTTCGGGGTTCCTCACGAAAGGTCGAGGGAGGTTGGGTCGAGAGAGGTCGTCGCACCGGACATCGGATGCACCGCGTGCGAACCGACCCGGACCCGACGAACGGACGATGATACCACCGGGCCCCGACCCCGGCGATGCGGGCAGGCGGGGCGAATCGACGGGGCGAGAGACGGGGGCGACGTGGGCTCCGATCAGCTGACGTCCTGCCGGGATGCGCCGACGAGCAGGGGTTGACGCATGAACCACTCGGGATCATCGGAGCGCTCCGGGAACCTCCCGTCGTCGTCAGCCCACACGATCTGCATCGTCGGCGGCCAGCGGCGGCCGAGGTCGCTCATGACCTCTCGACCCAGGTTGAACCAGTCGCCGTGGCTGGCGAACAGATCGTCGACCTCGGTGAAGTGCAGACCCATCGGACCGATCCGAACTCCATGGCCGACCCGCAGATCGATCCCCGACGCGACCTTGTCGGCCATCGCCTGGATGATCGCTCCGGCGAGCGGCGCGTCCAGCCCGATGATGATCAGCTCGGGGTGACCGAAGCTGTGGTCGAGGCCCACGCTGTAGGCCCAGTCGCACCCGGTCAGATCGCCGGTCACTGCCGCCACCGTGTAGCCGTGCTCCGCGATGTCCTGCTTGAACTGCTCGACGAGTTGGAAAGCTCCCATGTGCCGCAGTGTGACGAAGGAGTCTTCCCTTGTCTGCAGGTCATTCGGGCCACCTGTGACGCGTCCGCGCCCAGTCGTTGGGTAGATGCCCCGCACCAGCTGGGCCGTCGGGCTGCACTCGGTCGGAGTGCTCGGAGCGTTCTGCCCGATCGAGGGTCCGCCGCCAGCATCCGACCCCCGTCGCTCCGACGCCACTCCGCTCCACCGCCGTCCTCACGACGTCCGCTACGGCGCGGGTGCTTCCACTTCCTGCTGACGGGCGAGGAACCTCCAGCGCGCCCCGCGAGCGTCCCACGAGTACACCACGGCGGTACCGGCGATCTTGTCGTGCAGCGCCCGTCGGTGCCGACCGGTCACGATCGGGATGAAGCCGATGCCGAGGGTCAGGAACGACAGCGGGAGGGCCATGGCGCGCAGGACGCCGTTGCGGGTGGCGCTCGGCGAGCCATCTGCCTTCACGACGCGGATGCCGAGCAAGGCCATTCCAGCCGTCTTGCCGCTCACCGACCAGGGATACCCGAAGTAGAGGACCCACCAGAGGGCGTACGTTCCGGCGGTGATCAGCGAGTTCGGATCCCAGCTGATGGCCTTGCTCGTCACCAGCGCCACGAGCCACGTGATGATCGCCGAGCCCATAGCGAACAGCGTGGTGACGATCGACTGGTCCACCACGAAGGCGGCCAGCCGGGTGACAGCACCGGCGTAGTGGCCCTGCTTGGAGACCGCCGTGGTGAGGTCGGTCGCGGTGGTCCCGTGCGTCACCGAGACGACCCGTCGTCACCCGACGGCAGCGCGAGCTGGTGCTCGACCAGGAGCTGCGGACCCACCGGTAGCTCGTCGGCGTCTCGGTGGAGCAGCCGGTTGGCGATCCGGGCGATGACGGTGTCCATCGTGACGCCCTGGCTGCGGACGGAGTCGAGCGCCTCGGATGCCACCCCGCTCGTGGAGCGGGCGATCAGACCGCCCATCTCGGTGTTCGCCATCAGCGCATCGATGTCGATCTGGTCGACGACGGCGTTCAGATCCAGGTTCGTGAGCAACGCGTTCAGGTCGATCCGGGTGAGCACCGCGTTCAGGTCGAGCTTGGACAGCAGGGCGTTCATGTCGAGCCGGCCGATCAACGAGTCGAGGTCGATGCGTTCCAGCAGGACGTCGAGGTCGAGTCGGCCGATGAGGCCGTCGATGTCGACCTTGGAGATGATCCCGTCGATGTCGACCTTGGAGATGATCCCGTCGATGTCGACCTTGGACACGATCCCGTCGATGTCGACCTTGGAGACGATCCCGTCGATGTCGACACGGTCGATGATGCCCTGCACGTCGACGGCGGACAGGATCGAGTCCAGGTCGATCGAGTCCACGATCCCCGGGGTCAACCTCCGCACGGTGTCTCGAGCGGCAGGTACGCCCTCGTCAGCGATCTGCTCGCGGACTGCCTGACCCTCACGCGACAGCGGTTGGGTGACCCACCGAGCGGCGCCTTCGATCGCCCTCCCGGGTGCCGAGGCAGCCACGCTGGATGCCACGCCGCCCGCCAACTTGGCGGCGACCGAGGCCGCTCCGAGCGCGGCATCGACACCCCAGTTGGGATCCTGCGAGTCGGCCTGGCGGTCCTCGGGTCGGTCGTCCACCACCCGATTCTGGCCGACAGAGGCCGCGATGTGGGCAGATTCCCCTTCACAGGACCGTCGCACCGACCGGTGCTCAAGTTCCGTCGCCGGAATCCCGACCATCCATGAGGAACCACCGCGACCCGAGGACCCCACGATGAAGCGCTCACAGCTTGCCCGCCTCGCCCTCCCGCTGGCCGTGATGCTCACCTTGGGTGCGTGCACCGCCGTCCAGCCGCCACCACCAGCGACGGCCGCATGGCAGGGCGAGATGCTGGCCAGTCTGAACGCCCAGCGCGCGAGTGCCGGTCTTGGCCCCTTGGCGCTGTGCGGCACCCTGAACGTTGCGGCCCAACGCCAGTCCCAGGCCCAGGCGGATGCCAATCGGATGTTCCACGCCAACCTCGCCGCCAACGCGAACGGGTCGGGATATGTGCGTTGGTCCGCACTGGCGGAGAACGTCGCGTACGGTCAGCGCTCCGTGGATCAGGTGATGGGGGCGTGGATGAACTCACCGGGCCACCGGGCGAACATCCTCGGCGGCTACCAGCACGTCGGCGTCGGCTTGGCGAACGCTGCGAACGGCACGCCGTACTGGACCCAGTCGTTCGGCTCGAGCGGCACCTGCTGAGGAGGAACGACGAGCCGAGCGGCCCAACGAAGCAGCCGAGCGCCCAACGAAAGGAAGGCTGGTGATCAGGCGGCCGGCTGGCCGGGCGTCTGATCAGGCGGGCGGGGGGCGACAACGCCCGACACGCGGTCCTTGACCCAGGTCAGGCTCCCGTCGGCACCAGACGCGTCCTCCCAGCCAGCGAGCGCCCCGTGCAGGGCCGCTCGGTCGGTGACGACGCCGAGGATCTCCACTGTCACCAGTTCGACCGGGAGGTCGGCAACCCACGTGTCACCCACGGGGTCGATGCCGCCGGGCTCGATCGGCTCCCGCATCACGTAGACCTCACCGGTGTCGATCACCCAGTTGAGCTCCCAACGGATGCCATCGTCGGCAAGCCAATCACGGCCGAACTGCTCCTCCTCGGAGTGCCGGCGCCTCGGATCCGCGTCGTAGAACTGCTCGATGTCCATGCGTCGTCGACCCTATCGGTCCTGTGTGCGCATCAGCTGCAACCGCTCGTCGTGCCGCACTCGGTGCACACGAAGCACGACCCGGCTCTGGTCATCTGCACCCCGCAGGTCATGCACAGCGGAGCGTCGTGGACGGGACGCAACGGCTCGTCGTGTGCGAGCTGGTGAGTGGACGTGACCGGCGTCGGCGGGTCCGCCGGAGCATCGGCGCCCTGGATCGTCGGTGTCACCGCTTCCTCCACGCCCGGCAAGGTGGGCTGCAGACGCTCCGACACGCCGAGGATCCCCAACTCCACCCGCTCGTCGTAGGGCAGGTACTCCAGCGCCAGCCGGCGGAACAGGTAGTCGACCAGGCTGTTGGCGATCCGGACCTCCGGGTCGTCGGTCATGCCGGCGGGCTCGAAGCGCATGCCGACCAGCGCAGCGACGAACGCCCTCAGCGGCACGCCGTACTGCAGGCCGTGGCTGATCGAGATGGCGAACGCGTCCATGATCCCTGCGAGCGTCGAGCCCTGCTTGGACACCCGGATGAACAGCTCGCCAGGCCGACCGTCGGCGTACTCGCCCACGGTCACGAAGCCCTTGCAGTCGGCGACACGGAACTCGAACGTCTTCGACGAGCGGGTGCGCGGGAGTCGCTCCCGAACCGGACGGGCGACCTGCTCGACGAGCTGCACGACCGCGACCTCAGCGGTGGCCGCCACCTGGCGGTCCTTGCCATCGGCGCTCTTCTTGCCCGTGGTGAGCGGCTGACCGACCTTGCAGTTGTCGCGATAGAGCGCGACGCACTTGATGCCGGTGCGCCAGGCGTCGATCAGGAGCTGCTCGATGTCCTCGACCGAGGTGTCCTCGGGGACGTTCACCGTCTTGGACATGGCACCGGAGAAGAACGGCTGGATGGCCGCCATCATCCGCAGGTGCCCGCCGTAGGAGATCGTGTTGTCCCCCATCGCGCACGCGAAGACCGGGAGGTGGGCGGCGTCGAGGTCGGGCGAGCCGACCGCGCTGTGGTGCTCGTCGATGTAGTTGACGATCCGTTCGACGGCCTCGTCGGAGTAGCCGAGGCGACGCAGCGCCCTCGGAACCGTCTGGTTCACGATCTGCAGCGACCCGCCACCGACGAGCTTCTTGTGCTTCACCAGGCCGAGGTCGGGCTCGATGCCCGTGGTGTCGGCCCCCATCATGAACGAGATGGTCCCCGTCGGCGCGGCAACCGACAGCTCGGCGTTGCGGGCACCGTGGACGGCGATGCGGTCGAGCGCATCAGACCACAGCCGAACCAGGTGCTGGTTGAGGTCGGGCTGGCCTTCCACGGCGTCGACGGCCCGTGCCGCGTCCAGGTGCAGGCGGTACACGCCGGTCCACGCCTCGGCGTCGTCCGCGAACAGCGGCGCGGGACCGAGCCGAGCCGCGAGCTCGGTCGAGCGCACCGCGGCGGCTCCGGTCAAGATGCCGGTGATCGTCGCGGCCCAGGCCCGGCCGTCCTCCGAGTCGTACGGCAGGCCCAACGCCATCAGCGCTGCGCCGAGGTTCGTGTAGCCGATGCCGATGTCGCGGGCAGCGCGGGCCTCTGCTGCGATCTTGTCGGTCGGGTAGTCGGATCCACCGACGAGGATGTCCTGCGCGGTGACGACCACCCGGACCGTGTGCTCGAAGCCCTCGGCGTCGAACGTGCCGTCCTCGGAGAGGTAGGCCAGCAGGTTGATGCTCGCGAGGTTGCAGGCGCTGTTGGCCAGCCGGAGGTGCTCCGAGCAGGGGTTGCTGGCCTCGATCCGGCCGGCGTTCGGGGTGGTGTTCCAACGGTTGATCGTGGTATCGAACTGCACGCCCGGATCAGCGCACTCCCATGACGCCTCCGCGATCTCTCGCAGGATCTGGCGGGCCGGGACCCGGCCGACGACGTCGCCGGTGACACGTGCCATCAGCTCCCAGTCCCGACCGTCGAGCGCGGCCTGCATGAACTCGTCGGTGAGACGCACCGAGTTGTTGGCGTTCTGGTACTGGACCGAGAACGAGTCGGCGCCGTCGAGGTCCATGTCGAAGCCCGCGTCGCTCAGCACACGCGCCTTGCGCTCCTCGACCGCCTTGCACCAGATGAACTCGGAGATGTCGGGGTGGTCCGCGTCGAGGATGACCATCTTGGCGGCACGTCGGGTGGTGCCACCGCTCTTGATCGTGCCCGCGGACGCGTCGGCGCCGCGCATGAAGCTCACCGGGCCCGACGGCGTCCCGCCGCCGCTCAGCTGCTCCCTCGAGGAGCGCAGCTTGGAGAGGTTGGCGCCGGCCCCGGAGCCGCCCTTGAAGATGACGCCCTCCTCCTCGTACCAGTTCAGGATCGAACCCAGGTCGTCCTCGACATCGAGGATGAAGCATGCGGCGGCCTGCTGGCGGGCACCGGGAGTGCCGATGTTGAACCACACGGGCGAGTTGAACGACACCCGCTGGTGCAGCAGCAGCCAGCGCAGCTCCTCTGCGAAGGTGAGCGCCTCCTCCGGATCGGCGAAGTACCCGTCGCCCTCGCCCCATTCGGCGATGCGACCGACCACCCGGTCGATGACCTGGCGCAGCGACCGCTCGCGTCGGTCGGTGCCGAGCTGTCCGCGGAAGTACTTCTGCGTGACGATGTTCGACGCGGTGACCGACCAGTCCACCGGGAACTCCACACCGGTCTGCTCGAAGGCCACCTCACCCGTGCGGAAGTCCGTCAGGCGTGCGTCACGGCGATCCCACTCGACCTCGTCGAACGGCGAGCGACCGGGCGTGGAGAAGCGTCGGTCGAGGCGGACGGCGGTGCTGGGGGTGACGCTCACGTGGGCGCTCCTCGGGAGTTGTGGGGGTGTGCGGGCCGGATCCGAACATCCTCGTCGAACCATGTGACAGTCGACGACGGTCGGGTGTCACTCGCCAGCGCGGCGACGCGCCCGCTCGTGACCGGGGGCGGGCGCAGACGACCGGGCGGAGGCCGGACAGGACGACCCGGCGACCCTGAGGTCACCGGGGCCCAGACCCCCAGGAGTCGCCCGACCCGACGGATCGAGTGGGCGTCAGCCACCATTCCGGCCGCCCACGCCGCGGCCCGCAGAGAGGGACACTACGAACACCCGCCTGTGGGTCGAAAGGGGAACAACATGTGGATTTCTCGTCCAGTTTCCCACAGGCCACCCCGTGGCGACGGTCGCGACCGATGTCGTGACCAGGGCGGGGCACTTTCCACGACCCCGACCGAGCGACGGGAGCAGCTTGGCTCAGCGATGCGCCGTTAGGGTCTGATCGTGCGCCAGCTGCTGCCCATCGACGTGCCGATCGGCGATCCCTTGGATGCACTGGCCGACGACGACCGGCCCGTGCCGGCGAACCGGCCGTGGGTCATGGCCAACATGGTGGCCAGCGTCGACGGTGCGTACGCGATCGACGGCAGGTCCGGGTCCCTCGGCACCGTCGGCGACAAGGCCGTCTTCCACTCGCTGCGGGCGCTGGCAGACGTGATCCTCGTCGGCGCCGGCACCGCCCGAGCCGAGAACTACCGCCGACCCGACGCAGTGCCCGATGCGGCCGCGGCACGGGCGATGCGGGGCCAGGACCCGTCGCCACGCCTGGTGCTCGTGAGCCGGTCGGGCCGCATCCCTGCCGATCGACGGTTCCTGTCCGGCGCTGGGCCCGTGCCGCTCCTGGTCCATGCCGAGGACCTGGACCCAGCAGCGCTGCCGGCCGGGGTCGACGCGCTCGAGTGCGGCGCCGAGGACGGGGGCGTCGACGTCCCGGCGATGCTCAGGGTGCTGCGCGACGCCGGCGCACGCTGGCTGCTGTGCGAGGGTGGGCCAGGCCTGCTCGGACAGCTGCACCGCGCCGACCTGATCGATGAGCTGTTCGTCACCACGTCGCCGACGATGGTCGGTGGTTCCGACGTCGGCATCCTCGGCGCCGGCGATGCAATGCTGCGCCGCCGGTCGCTGCATCGCCTGTGGCTCGACGACGAGGACGCGCTGCTCGCGACCTATCGACGGGCCTGAAGCTGCCAGTCTGCGCCGACGCTTGCGAGATCCACGCCTGAGTGCGAGGAGCTGAGCACCGGACCTGCACTCCGACGCTGCGATCTGCCGATGCTGGCGGTACCGGCTCGATGGACAGCGGTCACGACGGGGGCGGTTCGACCAGCAGCTGGATCTCGCGCTCGAAGTCCTCGGGGCCCTGGAACCCCTTGTAGACCGAGGCGAAGCGCACCGCTGCCACGCCGTCGATCCGACGCAGCTCCTCGAGCACGAGGGCACCGACCTGAGCGCTCTCGACCTCGCCACCACGGACCGCGAGGCGGTCCTCGACGCTCGAGAGCAGCGCATCGAGCACCAGCGAGTCGATCGAACGGCCCTTGCATGCCGACTCCAGGCCCGAGCGCACCTTGGCCCGCTCGTAGGGCTGTCGTCGGCCGTCACGCTTGACGACCACCAGCGAGACCTCACCGATCCGCTCGAAGGTCGTGAACCGTGTGGCGCAGTGCTCGCACTGGCGTCGACGACGGATCGAGGTGCCGTCGTCGGCAGCGCGGGAGTCGACCACCTTGTCCTCGAGTCCGCCACAGCCGGGGCACCGCACGGCGAGGACCCTACCCGCCCCTCGCCTCGGGCGATGAGCGGCGACGTTGCCGTCAGCCCGGGTTGAGGGCCGTCAGTCGAACGAGTCAGGGAGCTGCAGGACCTGACCCACCCGGATGGGCCTCTGGCCGTTGAGCGCGAGGATGGCATCGACGGCGACCCTGCGATCGAGGCTCGGCGCGTACCTGGCGGCGAGCTCCCATGCCGTGTCGCCCTGCTCCACGACGTGGACCGCGCCCGATGCCGCTGGTGCACCCTCGAACGAACCGAGCACGGCCCGCCCGATGCCCGCGACCAGGTTCGCGGCGAGGAGGACGACGAGGACCCCGACGACCGCCACCGCGACCCGTCGCATGAGGTAGGTCCGTCGCATGAGGTGGGTCGGTCGCATGTGGTGGGAGCGTGCGCTGACCGGATGAGCCATCGTGACCGTGGTCGGTGCGATGGCGAGGGGCGCGGAGCTGCCGCGCAGGAGTCGGAGCTGGGGACGCGGCGCCGCCTCGACGAGGTGGTCACCGGTGCGGAGGTCGATCACTGCTGCCATGCGCTGAGTCTCCAGAGTTGGTGTGACACTCCCGTCCGAGCAGGTCGTCGGTCGGTCGTTGGTGTCGGCCGGTCGTTGGTGTCGGCCGGTCGTTGGTGTCGGCCGGTCGTTGGTGTCGGCCGGTCGTTGGTGTCGGCCGGTCGTTTCGTGTCGGCCGGTCGTTTCGTGTCGGCCGGTCGTTTCGTGTCGGCCGGTCGTTTCGTGTCGGCCGGTCGTTTCGTGTCGGCCGGTCGTTTCGT
>JACDJC010002661.1_pt1 | contig 13710 bp, 8 predicted proteins | sample 7454191 | NCBI WGS metagenome assembly JACDJC01 (sample SAMN14253291, study PRJNA609438) | sludge metagenome | isolation source: sludge after 25d culture with pyrite and EDTA | collected 2018-12-20 | reverse complement strand
CTTAACCATCAACACCGGCCAACAGGATACCAAAAGACTGGGAAATAAAACCTAAACATCTAACTTTAAGGGCTTAACAAACGTATCTACCATTGGAAAGAAAAAGAACAAGGTATGGCATTTGTTATTTTCATGTTAATGGCAGCACTATTTAATACAACGGAAAGCAAGAATCCGCAGGATCCATACCTCCGCCAGCGCGAGGAAATGGTAAGGCTCCAACTTAAGTACAGGGGGATCTCAGATCCAAAAATACTGGAGGCTTTTAGCAAGGTTCCGCGGGATGCGTTTGTGCCGGCAGAATACAGGAGATATTCATATGCCGATCAGCCCATACCCATCGGGGAGGGACAAACCATATCGCAACCATATATTGTAGCCTACATGACTGAAGTGCTTCAGGTCAGGCCAAATGAAAAAGTTCTTGAAATCGGCACCGGATCCGGATATCAGGCAGCGATACTGGCTGAATTGGATGTCGAAGTCTTTTCTATTGAGGTCAACGAAATACTGGCTGACAGGGCCAGTACCACACTTGAAAATCTTGGATACAAAAAAATCAATCTGAAAACAGGCGACGGATATGAGGGATGGGAAGAACATGCTCCATTCGATGCCATTCTCGTTACCTGCTCTCCTGCTTCTGTTCCCCCGAAACTTAGGGAACAGTTGGCCGAAGGTGGCAGAATGATCATTCCGGTTGGAATGCAAAACAGCGTACAATATCTCTACCTTCTTGATAAACAAAAAGGAATTATCAGACAAAAAAATGTAATGCCAGTTCGATTTGTACCCATGACCGACGGAAAAGGCAAAACTTATTGATGGAAGTATTTTAAGAATCTGGTCCAAATACCTCAAATTGCCTGATATCCATAAAAATTTTCCACTTAAAGTAAAATCTTTCTTCCTGCGAAACTCACCTTCAAGTCACATCTTTCATGATATTATATTCCTATCTGCCAACAACTTGAAATAAATTAAACAAAGAGAAACCTTACATTAACATCGAAATAACATTTTCGCGATTAAACCATTTTCGGATATAGATGTCTTAATATACGTTGAATTAATCGTGAAAATAGTTAGACAAATGAAAAAGATAATATTTCTCTCCGGATTTATACTGTTGTTCAGTTTATCCTGGTCACAGCCCGCACCTGTTGCCAATGAAAGTGAAGCCAGGTCGGGCAGGATCAAAGGGGTGATTTTGGATGCCGATTCACAAACCCCGATGGAGTATGCCAATATTGCGGTATACAGTAAAAGAGATTCATCACTTGTAACGGGAGGAATCACGAATGAGAAAGGGCACTTTGAAATCGAAGGATTAAGCTTTGGTGAATATTACGCTGAAGCCATTTTTATCGGGTATGAAAAAAGCTCATTATCTGGTATCAGAATTGCACCTTCCAACCAGGTCGTTGATATCGGCGAAATAACATTAAGTACTTCCTCTCTGAGAATCGGAGATGTTAACGTAGTTGCCGACCGACAGCGGATAGAGTATAAAATCGACAAAAAGGTCATCAATGTCGATCAGGACATCAACGCCGCCGGAGGAACCGCGATCGATGTACTTGAAAATACACCTTCGGTTGAGGTTGATATTGACGGTAATGTCTCGCTTCGTGGATCATCCAGCTTTACTGTGCTTATCGATGGAAAACCAAGTGTTCTTTCAGGCAGCGATGCCTTGAGGCAACTTCCCGCCTCAGCAATCGAAAACATAGAAATCATCACCAACCCTTCAGCCAAATATGAACCTGATGGAATGGCAGGGATCATCAATGTGGTGATGAAAAAAAACGTTCTTTCAGGATTTAACGGGATCGTCAATGCCATGGTAGGAACAGGCAATAAATATCGAACTGACCTCAACCTAAATTATCGAACCCGGAAATCAAATTTGTTCTTTGGGGCTGATTGGAACAAGAACAACTCATTTGGTGAAATTTTTTCGGAACGACAGACCTTTCAGAACGATACAACCAATTTCATCATAACGGAAGGAAGAAGAGACTTTGAACGCAGCGGATTTAACCTCAGGGGAGGTGCCGATTTCTTCCTGACAGATCGTGCGACACTTACACTTTCACTTACCGGAGGGCAATACGGAAATGACAACAATGGCCTTTCACGCCTCCGTGAATATTCCACACCGGTAACAACCGAGTCCTTTATGATCAATGATAACCTGTCGGGAAGAAATGGGAACCAATTCAGCACAAACCTGAATTTTCAGCAAAAATTTGATGAGACAGGACTTCATAAGTTAGATGCATTGATTTATTATTCTGCAAGTACCGGTGATGACCAGGAAAATCAGGATGAGTATATTACCAATTCGAACTACCAAGGTAATCTGGGATTCATTGATAGAATTCAGTCAATGGAAACAGAGGATGAAAACGAATTTCGTTTGAAACTGGATTATGTTCGTCCTCTTCCATCGGGAGGGAAATTTGAGGCAGGGATGCAATCAACTTTAGACAGGGAGCATGAAGATTTTCAATTTTCAAACTATGACCCCGTTGCTGCAGCCTGGATCAACAATCCGCTCTTTTCCAGCTCAATGGATTTCAGGCGCGACATCCATGCAGGATATGTCACGTTGGGTGGCAAAATGAGTGAAGTGCAATATATGGCCGGACTCAGGGGTGAATATACATTCCGTGAAATCAAGCATGAAAAAGCTGAAGAACCAGCGACCATTGACCGCTTCGACATTTTCCCAACAGCTCATTTATCCTTTGATGCCTCGCAAACGACGCAGATCATGACAAGTTATAGCCGCAGGATAAATCGCCCTTCCGGACGAGACCTGGATCCATTTCCAAGTTACATGAACCAGTATACCATCAGGCAAGGGAATCCATCCCTAAAACCGGAATATACCAGTTCATTCGAACTTGGTATCATGCAAAGGTTCGGGAAATCTTTCATTTCGGCAGAAACCTTTTATCGAACCACCAACAACCTGATCAGTATGATTCAGGAACTCAGGGACGATGGGATTGTTTATCTGACCTCTGATAATATCAATCGCGATCATTCACTGGGTGCTGAGGTTATGGGCAATTTCAATATCGCAAAGTGGTTTCAGTTGAATAGCAGTGTCAGCTACTTTAATTATCGCATCAAAGGTGAATTAAATGGAGAAAGTATTGACCGTGAAAGCAATAACTATTCACTGAGGATGAATGGCAATTTCAGGCTTACGCCTGAAAGCAGGATCCAGCTGATGGCATTCTATAGAGGCCCTTCAGTACAGGCCCAGGGGGAATCTAAAGGCATGTTTTTCTCGAACATTTCGTATCGGCAGGAGTTTTTCGACAAGAAACTTTCAGCGACACTAAGTTTGAGAGACATTTTCGGAACTTCACAATTTGAAAATATGACCTATGGACCGAATTTCTCAAACAAATTCCGAATGAAAAGAGAATCCCAGGTATTACAGCTGACGCTTAGTTACAAAATTAACAACTACAAACAGGATCGCGGACAAGGAGAAATGAATGGAGAAGGCGGAGACCAGGGAGGCGGTAGAATGGATATGGATTTCTAGCCAGAAAATTGCCGTGGTCAATGGTCCAATAGATTTATAGTAATTGGTCTTTTCATTAGGATTAGAGCCAGACCAAGTTATTGCTTTGTACATACATTCTCCATATATTCTCCATATCTTCTATAATAGAATATATAGGAGAAATGCAAAATTTATTTATAATATACGTCTAAATACAGAACTTGGTCCCTATGCATTAGGGAGTCATCTATAATCTTTCCATCAAAAAATCAAAAAGAGGCTGTTTCACAAAAAATGGAACAGCCTCTTGCATTACCAAAGAGGGTTACAAAGTCGCCTGTCCAGGCTCCCAATCACATGGAGTCAAAGTACCTGTCTGCAAGGCTTCCAGCACACGTAAAACTTCTTTCACATTCCGTCCAATGGCAAGATCATTGACACTAACCCACCTGATAATCCCAGTTGGATCAACTATAAATGTGGCCAGACAGGCAATTTTTTCTTCATTGTCAACATATGAAATAATTTATGAATTAAATTAATCGGTTTTAAGCCGCAAACATATCCCCGAGAGGATGATCCAACAAATTGAAAATCCCTATTCCTCAAGTGTAATTTACCTACATTCAAACAGATAGACAAACACTACCATCTTTCTATGATTGATTGCATTTAAAAATTTCATTTTCAAGAAACATTACCCTCATCCATCCAAGGTATTTTATCCTTATATTTAGGGCACTTAAAGAAAATTTATGCATACATAGATGTAGTATATTAACTCAATCTTATTATTATGAACAAAAATTCTGAAAAAAGCAGTGTATCCCGCAGGGCATTTCTGGGTACCACTGCAGCCGCAGCTGCTGGAATCACGATTCTCCCCAGCAATGTAATTGCCGGTTTGGGTCACAAAGCTCCAAGTGACAAGCTAAACATTGCCTGTATTGGTGTTGGTGGCATGGGGGCCAGCAACCTCAGAAACTCTGCAACAGAAAACATCGTAGGTCTTTGCGATGTCGACTGGAAATACAGCAAGAGGGTATTTGACGCCTATCCAAATGCCAAAACCTACAAGGACTGGAGAAAAATGTACGACGAGATGGGTAAATCCATCGATGCCGTCATAGTTGCAACAGCTGACCACACACACGCCATTACCGCTGCCTATGCCATGGAAATGGGCAAGCACGTATATGTTCAAAAACCTTTGACCCATACTGTTTATGAATCAAGGTTACTCACCAAACTGGCTGAAAAATACAAAGTTGCCACTCAAATGGGGAACCAGGGTTCTTCGGGAGAAGGTGTAAACCTCGTGTGTGAATGGCTGGCTAACGGAGAAATAGGTGAGGTAACCAAGGTCGAAGCTTTCACCGACAGGCCAATCTGGCCACAAGGCTTGAATCGTCCTGAACCCGGTATGTGGGTACCAGACTCACTTGATTGGGATCTCTTTATCGGGCCGGCTCCAATGCGTCCATACCATGAGCTTTATACTCCATGGAACTGGCGTGGCTGGTGGGATTTTGGCACAGGTGCCCTTGGTGACATGGCTTGCCACATCTTACATCCAGTTTTCGTTGGTCTTGAACTCGGTTATCCAACCAAGGCCCAGGGTAGCTCGACCCTTCTCCTGAACGACTGCGCACCCAATGCACAAATGGTAAAACTGACCTTCCCCGGCAGGACTCCCAAGACTGCATGGAAAGGCATGAAGAAAAACGCAGCCCTTCCTCCAGTGGAAGTTACATGGTATGATGGAGGTCTACAACCCATGAAACCAGAAGGCTGGCCAGCAGGAAGAAACATGAACGACCAGGGCGGTGGCGTAATTTTCCACGGAACAAAAGACAAATTGATTTGTGGCTGCTACGGAGTGAATCCATGGCTGTTATCCGGCCGAGTCCCTGAAGCTCCGAAATTCCGCAGAAGAATTGAAAAAGCTACAGCTGGCGGACATGAACAAGATTGGATCCGTGCATGTAAGGAAAGTCCTGAAAACAGGGTTAAAACCGCTTCTGACTTCAGCGAAGCCGGACCATTCAACGAAATGGTGGTAATGGGCGTTCTTGCCGTTCGTCTCCAGAGCCTCAACAAGGAACTGGAATGGGATGGTGTGAACATGAAATTTACCAACATCGGCGCTGACGAAAAAATCAGGACAGTTGTCAAGGATGGTTTCGAAATCAACGACGGACACCCAACTTTCAAAAAAGACTGGACAGATCCCGTTTCTGCACAGGAATTTGCTGCAGAACTGATTAAGCACACTTATAGAAAACCATGGTCGCTGCCAGAAATGCCTGCCTAGTTTGACTTACAGAACCTTTATAAACCGTAAGTCGGAATAACCAACAGAATCGGCATTCTCCCCTATGGTTGACAAAAGTGTTCCATCAAATTTTGATATTTATTCTAAGGCTGTATGTTAAAGCAAAATGCTTTCATACAGCCTTTTTTTCGCTAAAGCAAACAAATACCTTCAACATCAAACCATAACCGGCCCAACCCCGATTCCGGTTGCAAAAAGTTGTTTTTTTTCATACATTCAGCCCCTGTATACCGATCGGTAAATTGGAAAGCCATGGACAAAGAAAAATCCCTTCAGGGTGTTAACAGACGACAATTCCTTTCAACAACAGCAACCGCATTTGCGGGATTAACCATATTGCCCAGTCACGTAATTGCAGGATTAGGGCACAAGCCACCCAGCTCAAAACTGAACATCGCAGGCATTGGTGTTGGGGGTATGGGTTACACCAACCTGAAAAATATGGAATCTGAAAACATCGTTGCACTTTGCGATGTAGATTGGGATTATGCAGGAAGAAGTTCATTCAAGGCTTGGTCGAGAGCAAAACAATACAAGGACTATCGGGTAATGTTTGATCAGCAGAAAGATATTGACGCTGTAATGATTGCAACCCCCGATCATTCACATGCCCTCCCTGCAGTAATGGCTATGCGAAACGGGCTGCACGTTTATGTCCAGAAACCACTATCCCATAGTATTTATGAAGCAAGGGTGATGGCAGAAACAGCCAAAACCTATGGGGTTGCAACACAAATGGGGAATCAGGGAAATTCGGATGAAGGAATCAGGCAGATATGTGAATGGATTTGGGCTGGCGCCATTGGGGAGGTTACCCATGTAGACACATGGACAAACCGTCCAATTTGGCCGCAGGGGCTTCAGCGTCCGACAAAAAGCATGAGGGAACCCAAAAACCTGGATTGGAACCTGTTTCTTGGAACGGCACCCTACAGGCCATACCATGAAATATATACACCTTGGAACTGGCGCGGTTGGTGGGATTTTGGCACAGGAGCACTGGGCGATATGGCCTGCCACATTCTGGATCCTGTATTCATGGCGCTAAAACTTGATTCTCCGGTCACCGTACAGGGATCTTCCACCCCTGTCACACTGGATTCAGCGCCCAATGCAGAATTTGTGATTTTTGAATTTCCCCCGCGTGACAACCTGCCAAAGGTAGCCATGCCTGAGGTGACCGTTCATTGGTATGATGGAGGGATGATGCCTCCCAGACCTGACGAACTTTTACCGGGAGAAATGATGGGAGATGCAGACGGTGGATGTATTTTTCATGGAACCAAGGGCAAAATAATGTGTGGCACTTATGCCAGGAATCCTAAACTGTTACCAACAAATCGCATGGAGGATTTTACCCCTCCACAAAAAACCCTGCGGCGAATCAGCAATGCAATGCAGGGAGGACACGAACAGGATTGGATCAGGGCTTGTAAGGAAAGTAAGGAAACCCGACTTGAAGCATCATCCCACTTCGGGTATGCCGGACCACTGACAGAAACAGTCCTGGCAGGGGTACTCGCTGTAAGGCTGCAGAGTCTTAGCCGAAAACTTCAGTGGGATGGAAAAACCATGAGGTTCACGAATATCTCCCGCAATGATATGCTTCGGGTCATGTCAAAAGATGACTTTGAAATTATCAATGGCCATCCAAAGTTCAACAGGGAGTATTCCGAAATCCCCGCTGTCACAATGGTAGAGGAATGGGTTAGACACAACTATCGCGAGGGATGGGAACAGATTTAAGCGAAAGGATTAATCTTATTTGCGTAGATCCAACTCAATCATCTCTTTATTCTCACGTGAGTCGCGTTCCTTGATCTCGAGTTCGCCAATCTTTTCACGCCGGTCAATCCGTATTATATTCCCATTGGGATCGACAAATTGGTCGCTTTCAATCGACAAATCACTCGCCTTTTTCTCACGGATAATGGTGATTTTTTCACGGCCATTATGCAAGTTCTTCTTTTTGTAGGTAAGTATTGTGGGATCATCCAGTCGAATAACATTACTTCGATCACTCCTTAGGCGACGGACAATCTTTCTTTCCCCGGGAAGAGGCAAGACAGGTCCACCTACTTGAAGACGTGGTCTTCGGGTTACAGTCCTGAAATCACTTGAATCATTCCGGTATTCAAATACCCTGACCTCTTCCATTACGCGATCATCCTTTTCATTAACGTCACTCGCTACGATGATCACCCTTTTTATAGAATCACTACTTTCCACCCAGTTAAGTCCTTCTGAAAGCGAGAATCCCTCCTTTACAGCTGAAATCAATCGAACCATGTCACCCTTTAGCATCTGTGCATCATGAATGGTATCTGGCAACATGACCTCAGTTTCGGTTTTGACACCATCCCTGATTTCCACAATCTTTAATTTTGATTGGGCAGTTGCCGTTTGGAATGGCACGGAAACTGAAATGGCCATCCAAAGAATTGTCATCATGACCAAAACAAAAAATTTTCCCATAGATAGCAGATTTTGAGATTTTTAAAACAATTAGACAGCAAATATAAATCCATTTTTGAATAAAATGTCCAGATATTTACGACCTTCCTGATCCGTCGAGATCCAACTTTTCAGTTTTGATTTTTGTATCCGATTCCTTTGTCTCGATCCCGCATGTACCAAAACCAAGCAGGGCGTATAAAGGACAGCAGCGTCGGAGGGAGGTGATCCCCAAAAGGATGGCCAGTGCCAGGGCAATGTCACCCCATGTTCCCTCAAGAGTTTTTGTAATATACAGAATCGCCAGAATGATGGCAAAGATTCCCCTTATAATTCGGTCAGTTTTACCTACGTTATGCATCATATCTATTTATCTAGATTTTTATATGCAAAGATAGCGCTTTTATTATCCTTTTAAGGATACTTTTTTAGGATGAGTGTTGAAGATCTCTCATCAATCCTGCCGCCTCACTTACCGAGAGTATATTTTCGAATGTAAGGGTAAGTTTTCCTTCCTCCTTCATTCGACACTTTCGTGGATGCTTCTGAACGTACAACAAGACTTTACTAAATGCTTCCGACTGATAATAGGGTGACTTTTGATCAGAGGGGAAATAGCAGATCATTTTTTGGTTTTTGAGAATGATTTTTTCGATTCCCGATTCAATAGCCATCCAACGAAGCCTGACGATATTCAGAAGTTCTTCGCTTTCAGGAGGAAGTTTTCCAAAACGGTCGACCAATCCCGATTCATATTTCCTAAGCTGCTCCTCATTTTCAAGATTATCGAGTTCACGATAGAGCATCATTCGTTCTGCATTACCGGGAATATATGAAGGGGGAAACAATAATTCCAAATCGGTGTCTATCTGGCAATCACTTACATACTGTATTTTCAGGAAGGCTTTAGAAGCATCAGAAGAACCACTTGCGAAGAGTTCGCCGAATTCTTCCGTTTTGAGTTCCTCAACGGCCTCATTTAAAATTCGGTGATAAGTCTCAAAACCAATATCGGCAATAAACCCACTTTGTTCTGCTCCAAGAAGGTTTCCTGCGCCACGGATATCAAGGTCCTGCATTGAAATATTGAAGCCGCTTCCAAGATCACTGAATTCCTCAATTGCCTTCAGCCTGCGCCTTGCTTCATTGGTGAGCGTAACCTGGGGGGGAGCGATGAGATAACAAAATGCCTTTTTATTGGAACGACCCACCCTACCCCTGAGTTGGTGCAAATCACTTAGACCGAAGTTCTGGGCCTGGTTGATGATTATGGTGTTGGCGTTTGGGATATCCAGACCGGATTCGATGATCGTGGTTGCTATCAATACTTCAAACTGGCCATTGATAAAGTCGAGCATCACTTTTTCAAGTGAATGACCATCCATCTGACCATGTCCTACGCCAGTCCTGACTCCGGGCACAATTCTCTTGATGGTGGCTTCAACCTCAAATATATTCTGGACCCTGTTATGGATAAAAAAAACCTGCCCATTTCTTGCTACTTCATACTCAATGGCATCCCTGATGAGTTGTTCGTTAAAACCATGAACTTCGGTAACAATGGGATACCGGTTAGGGGGAGGTGTCTGAATAATGGAAAGATCCCGGGCTCCCATCAGCGAAAACTGAAGTGTTCGAGGTATGGGAGTGGCAGTCAGGGTCAAGGTATCCACATTGACCTTTAAACGTTTCAGTTTTTCTTTGACACCCACACCAAATTTTTGTTCCTCATCAACAATCAGTAATCCAAGATCCTTGAACTTAACATCATTGCTGACCAGGCGGTGTGTTCCGATAATAATATCCACCTTCCCTTCGTGGACAGCCTTTAAAGCCTCCTTGATTTCAGAAGTGTTACGCAACCGGCTAATGTAAGCCACCTTGACCGGAAAATCAGACAATCGCTCCGAAAAGGTCTTAAAATGCTGGAGGGCCAGAATGGTTGTGGGAACCAGCACTGCCACTTGCTTGCCATCGGTAACAGCCTTAAAGGCAGCCCGAATGGCTACTTCGGTTTTACCAAATCCAACATCGCCACAAACCAGCCTATCCATGGGCACAGGCTTCTCCATGTCTTCCTTGACTGCCAAGGTAGCCTTTTCCTGATCCGGGGTATCTTCGTAAATAAATGAAGCTTCCAGCTCTGTCTGAAGGTAACTGTCAGGTGAAAACGCGAATCCCAACTCCTGACGACGACGTGCATACAATGCGATTAATTCCCGGGCAATATCCTTGACCTTGCTCTTGGTGCGGTTTTTCAAATTCTGCCAGGCAGCAGTACCCAGTTTATTGAGCGAAGGCTCGGTACCCTCTTTGCCCTTGTATTTCGAAATTCGGTGTAATGAGTGTATACTGACCAAAAGGGAATCATTATCCCTGTATACCAAACGGATTGCTTCCTGGAATTTTCCGTTCACCTCGGTACGGACCAAACCTGCAAATTTCCCGATTCCATGATCAATGTGCACCACGAAATCACCCGGATGCAGCATGTTGAGCTCCTTGAGTGTGATCGCCTCTCGCTGGGGTTTTCTTGTACGGAGCCTGTAACGATGGTACCGTTCGAAAATCTGGTGATCGGTATAACAACAGACCTTTAGGTCATGGTCGATAAATCCTTCATGAATTGCGAAAAGAAATGTCTCAAATGAAATTTTCTTCCTGATTTCCCGAAAAATATCACGGAGTCTTTCTGCCTGTTTTTCCTGTCCGGTAAACAAAAGTAAACGATAGCCCTGGTCGGCAAAATCCTCCAGATTTTCGGAAAGAAGGTTGAAATTTCGGTTAAAGACAGGCTGTCGCGATAAATTAAAAGTAACTGAATGAGGTGCCAAGCCATTCTTTTCAGCTCCCGACTCAAGCACAGTCATTCTATTCAATGAATCAAGCAGACCTGTACCATCCAGAAGTTCATCCTCAGTTACCGTTACATCCTCTGCCGGTTGGTGCAGGCACTGATCAACAATTTTGTTGAGATGTGCGGCAATCAGGGAACTGCCACACACGATGGCTATTGTATCAAGCCCAATGAATTCGGTCAGAGGAACCTTTCGATCATTAAAGTTTTCACTTCGAACATCAGGTACCAGGGTTATTATGTCATGAAATTCTTTTGAAATTTGATTGTCAATGTCGAAGCTCCTCAAAGACTCCACCTCATTTCCAAAAAAATCAAGCCTGTAAGGGTCTTCATTCGCATAGGAAAAAACATCAACAATACTGCCACGGATTGAGAACTGTCCTGGATCCGTCACAAAATCAACGCGTTCAAAACCGTATTCAAATAAAAACTCATTGATAAACTCAATAGAAATTTTTTCGCCCTTTGATATCGTCAGTGTGTTTACGGCCAGATTTTCTTTTGAAACGACCTTCTCAACCAGTCCTTCAGGATATGTAATTATTATGAAAGACTTTCCCGGGTCAGTGAGTTTATTAAGTGTTTCGGTCCTTAAAACCAGATTCTCCTGGTCAGGTTGCCCAAACTGAATCGATCTCTTATAGGAGGAAGGGAAAAAGAGAGTATGATCTTCAATGCCCAAACTAACCAGATCGTCATAAACATATGCAGCCTCCTCCTTTTCAGGCAATACAACCAACAATGATTTTCCGGTTTTTCTAAACAGGCTTGCGACAATCAGGGTTCGGGCTGAGCCAATAATTCCGTGCAAGTGAATCTTTTCACCTGGGGGGGCATCGCAAAGTCCGGCCAGCACTTCCAGCCGGGGATGCTGTTCAATCAACTTGATAAACGAAGCTGCTTCCAAATATTAAGCAGGTATAAAATTTTCGCAAAGATAAAGGATCGGATTAAATCAATCAGCAAGTGCAAAGGTGGAAATAATGACGAATATTGAGGAATCAATGAAGGGGATCAACCCGTTCTCCTATTTCAAAGATCTGCGTTGTTCTCTCCATTCCTCCATATTGAAATTCTTATTCAACTGATAAAGAACGTTATTTTCACCGAAATATGGCTGAACGATATCCCAAACAATAAAATCTGCCAAAAGCTGTTCCGCTTCACGAAATGGGAGGCTTGCCTTCCTGGCAAAAGAAGAGACAGTGATGAAATCATGCTCAGTCAGATATTGCAGAAGGAATTTTTCAGCATCCGAAACTTTTAGTGTGATTCCTTGTCTGCTCCTTTGTTTTTTCCATACGTCAACCATCACTTTCCCTGCAAGTCTGTTCTCATCTTTGTAACGTATGTAGGCCAACCATTTACCATTCTCATCTTTGGCAAAATGTGGTTTTGCATTACTTGGCTCAATGATTACCTGTAATACTGTCTTGCCTTCCAAATGCCATTGTTTGGTAATAAAAGGAACAGGAGGTTTACTGTATATTCTTGCAGCAGATTCAACCATATAATACTCCTCATCCGATTGCACACCCACAATATTCCCGTTATCCTTTACCCCTATCAAAAGGGTACCTCCATCGGTATTCGCAAATGCCACAAGGGATCGGGCAATTTTTCGTGAATCCGTGATGCAGAATTTAAAATCCTGTTGCTGGTGCTCACCTTCACGGATCATCTTGATCAATTGTGTTACTGACGTCTTCATGACTTAGGAAAGCAGGGACCAAAATTACAATCATTTCCAGATGCCTGATCAAAGGTCCCTGAATCTGTAAAAATAGTCTATTCCCCTGAATTATTACGGGTTTGAAAAAAGTTTCCGTCAAAGATGGTAAAGATTCATCAGACAACTTTTACAGTCAAATTCTAACCTGAATTTTGTATCTCCATCCATTAAATAAAGTGGTTCCTTCCAGGAGGGCAAAGGAGTGTCCTTGACTTTTGGGCAATAACCTAGCTGAAACTTCAGGCAGTGTTTCATGCTCATCAGTCTTTTACCCTGATAATCCTTTGAAACCTCAATGGCAGGGACTACACTTTCGGCCCCATGGCTAAAATAGAAAGATCTGGCGAGTTGGTTCGAGACATTTCCGGTATAATCGACATGATTTGAATACCAGCGGGCTTCTCGGTTATGTCGGAAAACCTTTCCCTTCGGATGTTTCGAGATCCTGAACATTACAAATTCACCAAGTAATGAACGGCGAATGCCATTGATGACTGAAATTGGCATGAACCATGGTTTTTCCCAGGTCACGCCAACATGCCTGATTTCAAAGATGGTGTCGCCTGATTTGGCCAACTGTTCCAAAAATGTGGCTTCGGCCTTTTGGAAATCCCGGGCTTCAACCATTTCCAACTGAAAATGGTAGCTCATGCGCAATCCATCCTCATCTGTCACGATAAAATTCAGGCCACTTTCATCCTCAGAGACCAATATCTGAATTGCAATCTTTCGCACTGGATTACTGTTCCTGACCATCTCCGAGAACTTGTGATGGTAGTTTCTGTACAACCTGGTACCCG
>JACDJC010002660.1_pt1 | contig 13715 bp, 16 predicted proteins | sample 7454191 | NCBI WGS metagenome assembly JACDJC01 (sample SAMN14253291, study PRJNA609438) | sludge metagenome | isolation source: sludge after 25d culture with pyrite and EDTA | collected 2018-12-20 | reverse complement strand
CGGTGGCGTATTACGGAAGCTGGTCGAAGAAGCAGGACAAGCCGTCCAGACCCAAGCCGCCGGCCGTGCGGGCGGAGGCGACCGGGAGCTGAGCCATCCCCGCCGGGCCGCCGCGGCGGAACCGGACGCCTGCGAGGCGGCTCCCCGCCCGCGTCCGCCTTGCTGGCGCCGGATGAAGCGTGTAACCACTGAAACCCTTACGGGGCATGGCGTAGCCTGGTAGCGCGGCGGTTTTGGGAACCGCAGGTCGCAGGTTCAAATCCTGCTGCCCCGACCACCTACCCTGTTGAATCTGCGCGCCTTTCAAAAAGCGATTCTGACGCGATTCTGACGGGCAGTTCTTGCGCTGCCTGCGGCGCGGCGACCGTCACCGCGTCCCGAACAGCGGATGCGCCACGCGGTCGCCGGGCGCGATCCCGTACTTCTTCGCCGTGCCGCCGCTCACCTCCAGCACGCCGCGCACCAGCCCGCCGGAGGAAATGATCTTCTCGGACTGCGGCTCGGTGTTCTCCGCGATGCGGATGATGCGGCCATCGCTGCGGATGAAGATCATGTCGAGCGGGATGAAGGTGTTCTTCATCCACATCGACACCTGCTGCTCGGGGGAAAAGTCGAACAGCATGCCGCGCCCTTCCGGCAGCTCCTTGCGGTACATCAGGCCGGTGGCGCGCTCCTGGTCGGTTTTGGCGACCTCCACGGTGAAGACGTGGACCCCCGACCGGGTGACGATCTCGAGCGGCTGCAGGTCCGCTGCGCCCGCGGGGACGCTCAGGATCGCGAGCCATGCGCAGATCGCGAGAACGCCGCTGCGACACGCGCGGAGCATGCGGGACCGGATTGTCAGGGCTGCAAAGGACATCCTCCATCTTTTCAAGAAGATGGATGCGCGGGTCAAGCCTTGTCCTCGGGTAGGCGAAGCCGGACCCGCGTGCCGCGCATGACGAACGAGAGATTTCGAAGACGGCGACAACACTTGCCCGGCGGTCGCAGACCAAGCGGCGGAAGCCGGAGCTCTCCGGTCAGTGCGACGACAGCCCCGGCGCGCCGGCCTCCGGCTGGATCTCGGCCGCCATCATGCCCTTGGAGCCCGGCCCGTAGCGGACGAGGACATATTGCCCCGGACGCAGCTCGGTCATGCCGTAGCGGCGCAGGGTCTCCATGTGCACGAAAATATCCGGCGTGCCCTCGCCGCGGGTGAGGAAGCCGAAGCCGCGCAGCCGGTTGAACCACTTGACCTGCGCCCGCTCGAGCCCGCTGGTGGGCGCGACGCTGACGTGGGTCCGCGCCGGGAGCATCTGCGCCGGATGGATCGCGGTGGACTCGTCCATCGAGACGATGCGGAAAGCCTGAAAACCCTTCTGCCGCTGCACGCATTCGCACACCAGCCGCGCGCCTTCATAGGCGGTCTGATAGCCGTCGCGCCGCAGCACGGTGACGTGCAGCAAGACGTCGGGCCAGCCGTTGTCCGGCACGATGAAGCCGTAGCCCTTGGAAGCGTCGAACCATTTGATCACGCCGGAGATTTCGACGAGATGGGCGGCGGCGCCGTCGGCCGCGAAGGAATCCGCAGCAAGGCTCCGGTCAGCCGCGCCGGCCTTTTCGTCCGGGGCGAACCTGTCCAAGCCAGCCCCGACCGATAGCGAACCGCCCGTCCTCTTGGACTCAAATCCGTCCGAACCCATGACCCCCGGACCCCAAACCAATCTGCGGTCAGTCACCTGACGATAGCCGATCCGCACCGCCCACGATGACGCGACGCGAATCTCTCCGTCAAACGATAACACTTCCGAATCAGGCCGAAAGCCAAAAAAGAAACCGGACGTGATCTATGAACAGCCTTGAACAGGAACGAATCGAATTGGCAGGTCAGTTGCCGACGAACGGACCGAGGGTTTCGCCGATGTCGTGGCGGATCACGAGGTCGGCGATGTCGTCCTGATCGGTGGGCTCGTTGTTGACGATCACCAGCCGTGCGCCGCAGTTCCGCGCCAGCACGGGAAAGCCGGCCGCCGGCCAGACCACCAGCGACGATCCGATGGCGAGAAACAGGTCGCAGTGCTGCGCCAGTTCGGTCGCGCGCCGCATTTCCGCATCCGGCATGGACTGGCCGAAGGAAATGGTCGCCGACTTGACCGGGGCGCCGCACGCCGTGCACGACGGCGCGCGCCCCGCCTCGTCGAAGCGCTGCCTGACCCATGAAATCTCGTAGCGCTGCCCGCAGCCGATGCACCGCGCATAGGTGGTGTTGCCGTGCAGCTCGACGACGTGGTCGGGCGCGAAGCCCGACATCTGATGCAGATTGTCGATGTTCTGCGTGATGACGGCCGGGACCTTGCCGGCCTTGTAGAGCGACGCCAGCGCGCGATGGCCCCTGCCCGGTTTCGCCGCGGCGAAACTTGCCTCCATGGCGAAGCGCCGCCGCCACGACTCGTCGCGCGCCTCCGGGCTGGCGACGAATTCGTCGAAAGGGATCGGCCGGTAGCGGGCCCACAGCCCGTTCGGCGAGCGGAAATCGGGAATGCCGCATTCGGTGGAGATGCCGGCGCCGGTGAACGGAACGATGACCTTCGCCGCGGCGATCATGTCGCCGAGCGCGTCTATTCCGCTGCGAAGATCAGGCGCGATCATTCAGAATACCCGGCCCCGACTGTAGCGGCCGAGGCTCGCGAAAGACAATCGCGCAAAACAATCGCGAAAGACAATGGGGGCCCGAAGGCCCCCGTCGCGATGCGAAGTCGGGCCGCTCAGGCCGCCTTGGCCGGCGCCTGCCCCTGCGGCTTCGCGGGCTCCTTCACGTCCTTCACTTCCTTGATGTCCTTCTTCGGCGCAGCAACCCTGGCCTTCCGGCTGAGCACCGCAAGCCGCTCCATCTCGGCGGTGAGTTCGCGCTGGCGTACGGCGATCTTGTCGGCGAGTTTCTCGGTCGCCAGATCGCACAGCTTCGCCAATTCCTCGATCGACAGCGATTCCAGGTCAAACTTCTGCATGATGGTCTCCGTTGGCTGTCAACGGAGGTACCAAGATCGCCTCAGGCCCGCTAGGCGGCGCGATTTCTTATCCACCGCCGCATGGTCCCGCTCAGCAGCCGGTATATTTCTCCGGCCGCCCGTCGTGGATCTCGCGCAGGTAGGCCAGCCCGAAGACCGCGAGCCGCTGCGCATCCGTCTCGCCGGCCGCGGACAATTTTTCGATGTAGGTCGTCAGCACGGCCCGCGACTGCGCCAGCGTCTCCTCGTTCAGGCTTCGCATCATTCCGAAGGTGCTGATAATCCGGTCGATCACCTGTTCCACGATGGTCTCCTGCTGCGCGCTGCGCGTTAACGGCAATGCAGCATGGAAGTTCCGGCGCGAGACGGGAAATTGCGTGCGCATCCGGCAACCGCATGGCGGGTCCGCAGGCTTCGCGCCCTGCCATCCCGTATCGTTTGCTGCTATTTTCCGCGCACCGCTTTCACGGCTTCCAGGGGAACGATCGATCATGCGTTATCTTCACACCATGCTGCGCGTGCGCAATCTCGACAGGGCGATGAAATTCTACGGCGATGCGCTGGGTCTGAAGGAAGTGCGCCGCGTGGACAACGACAAGGCCCGCTTCACGCTGGTGTTCCTGTGCGCGCCCGACGACGAGACGCTGCTGAAACAGTCCAAAGGGCGCGGCGCGCCGCTGATTGAGCTGACCTACAACTGGGACGAGGAAGCCTACGGCGAGGACCGCTACTTCGGCCACCTCGCCTACGAGGTCGACGACATCTACGCCACCTGCGAGCGCCTGATGAAGCTCGGCATCACCATCAACCGCCCGCCGCGCGACGGCCAGATGGCGTTCGTCCGCTCGCCCGATCTGCACTCCATCGAGCTGCTGCAGAAAGGCGACGCGCTGGCGCCGAAGGAGCCGTGGCTGTCGATGCCCAACACCGGCCACTGGTAAAACGCATTGCGCCGCCATCGGTGAACCCGCGGAACCGGATCGCGCGCCCGACGTTCTCCCGTCATCAGGATTGATGGAGGCGAACATGGGACGCGGAATTCTGTTGTGGCTTTTGGGCGTGCCGATCCCGGTGATCATTCTGCTATGGCTGTTCTTCGGCCGCTGACGAACGACACGCGCGCATGACGGCAGCCCCGCTCGCGGGGCTTTCGTTTGCCCGGCGCCGCCCGGTCCGGAGGCGGAGAAAGCACGTTGCAAGGCGTCGCGATCTCTGCTGGAAATCGCCCGACCGACGACACGCGGCCGGGGGGCGCCATGAACAACATCGTCAATGCGTTCCTGCTGGTCTATGCGGCGCTGTTTCCGATCGTCAATCCGGTGGGCAGCGCGCCGCTGTTCCTGCGCATCACGCGGGGACGCAGCACGGCGGAGCGCAGCGCGCTCGCCCGCGGCGTCGCGCTCAACAGCTTCTTCCTGCTGCTCGGCTCGCTGGTGATCGGCTCCCACGTGCTGGAATTTTTCGGCATCACGCTGCCGGTGGTCCGCGTTGCCGGCGGGCTGGTGGTGGCGACATTCGGATGGCGGCTGCTGCACGCACCCGGTGAGCCCGACGGCGACCGCGCCAGGACGGGCGATGGAGAGCTGCCCGTCGACGCGTTCTATCCCCTGACCATGCCGCTCACGGTCGGACCCGGCTCGATCTCGGTGGCGATCACGCTGGGCAGCCAGCGTCCGACCGAGACCGGCGACATCGCGCAACTGGCCGTGCTCGGCGCGGCGGCAATTGCCGGTCTCGCCGCCATCGCCGCGACGATCTTCGTCAGCTATCGCTTCGCCGACCGCATCATCCGCTTCCTCGGCGCGCGCGGCACCGACGTGATGATGCGCCTGTCGGCCTTCATCCTGTTCTGCATCGGCATCCAGATCATCTGGAACGGTTGCAGCGTGCTCATCGATCGTGCTGCGACCTGAGCCTTCCGCGCACCGTGGGATATTGCATCGCAACATCCAACGACCCGTGGCAACTCTTGCAAGTTCCGTCATCAGGAACCTGATCAGCCGTGACTTTCGCGAGCTACGATCGGCGCATTGTCTGCGCCGCCGGTTTTGGCTAGGTGTGGAGACACCGGCGGACCTTCGACGGACCGCGGCGTCAGGGTCTTACGCGCGACATGCTCAATCCCGGCTGGAAGATGGTTTCGAGGGCGCCTCTCGCCGCCCTGCTGCTCGGCTTCGGTCTTGCGGCGGCGCTTCCCCCCGCCGCGCGCGCGGACCAGGCCACGACCGCTGCCGGCAAGCCCGCCGCCGCCGGCAACCTTGATGCGGTGTTCGACCGTCAGCCCTGCGTCGCGCTGAAAGATCTCACCCGGTTCGATGCGCCGATCGCCCGCCTCGCCAAGCGCATCACCGCGCAGGAGCCGGTCACCATCGTTGCGGTCGGCTCGTCATCGACCGGCGGCGCCGGGGCGAGCTCGCCGTCATTTTCCTATCCCAGCCGCCTCGAGCGCGAGCTGCGCCAGAAATTTCCCCGCACGCCGATTTCGGTGATCAACAAGGGCGTCAACGGCGAAGAGGTCGCCGACATGATGGCGCGGATGGATTCGATCCTGGCGCTGAAGCCCGATCTGGTGATCTGGCAGCTTGGCACCAACACCCTGCTGCGCGACGGCAGCATCCCTGCCACCGAGAAACTGCTGCAGGCCGGCATCGCGCGGATCAGGGACAGCGGCGCCGACGTGCTGCTGGTCGATCCGCAATTCGCGCCCAGCGTCAACGCCAAGCCCGCCGTGCATGCCATGGTGGACATGATCGGATTCACCGCGAAGCGCACGCATGTGCCGCTGTTCCGGCGCTACGTCGCCATGCAGCACTGGCACGAGGACCAGGCCATCGCGGTCGAGCGTTTCATCACGCCCGACGGCCTGCACATGAACGACTGGGGCTATTCCTGCTTCGCGCGGCTGATGGCGGACAACATCGCCGCCACGATCGTGCGCGCGCGGGCGGTCGCCGACGTGAAGCCGCTGCCGGCGCCTTAAACGCGGTCGACCCGCAGGAACAGCGCCCAGACCAGCGCGATCACCGCGGCATAGAGCAGCCATTGCGGGTGCTGGCAGAACGTATCGCCGTAGGTGCAGAGCGGCCGTGCCCATGCCGGCGCCTGCCGGTTACCTGCCAAGTAGAACACGCCTGACGCCGCGAGCAGTGCGAACGCAACGAAGAACATCGCCGTTCTCCTTGTTCCATGCGATCGTCGAATCCACGCCGCCTGAGGGTTTCACGACCCCGACCGGGTCGCAAGCCCGTGCCGCGCCGAAAGATACTGCGTGGCCGCTGTGATAGTATTCGGCTTCGCGAAGCGGCATATGGTCTGCATCGGCCGATCGCTTGAAGGCCGGCCGATGCGAGATCCTGCATGACCCACGCCCATCATCACGGCCACTCCCACGACGGTCACGTCCATGGACATGGCGGCCACGCGCACGCCCCGGCGCAATTCGGCGCCGCCTTCGCCATCGGCATCGGGCTCAACACCGCGTTCGTGATCGTCGAAGCGGTGTACGGCTATCTCGGCAACTCGACGGCGCTCGTCGCCGACGCGGGGCACAACCTGTCCGACGTGCTCGGGCTGGCGGTGGCATGGGCCGCGGTGGCGCTGGCGAAGCGCCCGCCCTCGGCGCGCTTCACCTACGGCCTGCGCGGCTCGTCGATTCTGGCCGCGCTGTTCAACGCGATGTTCCTGCTGGTCGCGGTGGGCGCGATCGGTCTGGAAGCGATACAGCGCCTGTTCCGCCCGGAGCCGGTCGCCGAGATGACGATGATAGTGGTCGCCGCTATCGGCATCGTCATCAACGGCGCCACCGCCCTGCTGTTCGCCTCCGGCCAAAGGCACGACATCAACATCCGCGGCGCCTATCTGCACATGGTCGCCGATGCCGCGATCTCCGCCGGCGTGGTGGTCGCCGGTCTCGCCATCATGCTCACCGGCTGGACATGGCTCGACGCGGCGACCAGCCTTGCGATCGTCGCGGTGATCCTGTGGGGGACGTGGGGGCTCCTGCGCGAGAGCACCGCGCTGTCGCTCGACGCGGTGCCGCCCTCGATCGATCCCGCCGCGGTCCGCGGTTATCTCGAACGATGCCCGGGCGTGACGGAAGTGCACGACCTGCACATCTGGCCGATGAGCACCACGGAGGTGGCGCTGACCTGCCATCTGGTGATCCCGTCCGGCGCGCCGGGCGACGCCTTCCTGTTCGGCGTCACGCATCACCTGCACGAGACCTTCGGCATCCAGCACAGCACCATCCAGATCGAGACGGATCCGGATTCGACCTGCGCGCTGGCGCCGGATCACGTCGTTTAGAGCGGGATCCATTCGGACCAAAGCACGCTCTCTCTCCCGCTCATTCCCGCGCAAGAGGAAATCCAGGCTGGAAAGACTGGGTCCCCGCCTTCGGGGGGACGACCGGATAAAGCCGCTTCATCCTCGATGGATTAGACTCTAGTCCGCCCCAAGATACGCCGCCTTGACCTTGGGATCGGACAACAGCGCCGCAGCGGGACCTTCGAGCGCCATCTGGCCGGTCTCCAGCACGTAGCCGCGGTCGGCTATCTCGAGCGCCGCGGCGGCGTTCTGCTCCACCAGCAGCACGGTGACGCCGTCCTTCCGCAGCGTGACGATCGCGGCGAGGATCTGGTCGACCAGCGTCGGCGACAGCCCGAGCGAGGGCTCGTCGAGCAGCAGGAGCTTCGGCTTGCCCATCAGCGCGCGGCCGATGGCGAGCATCTGCTGCTGGCCGCCGGACAGCCCGCCGGCGAGATGGCGCCGCTTCTCGGCGAGGACGGGAAACATCGCGAACACGCGGTCGCGGGCAATGTCCTTGTCGCGGCGCATGTAGGCGCCGAGCCGCAGATTGTCCTCCACCGTGAGCGGCCCGAAGATCTGCCGTCCCTCGGGGGACTGCGTCACGCCTCGCTCCACCCGGCGGTACGGCGGCAGGCGGTCGATGCGGTCGCCGCAGAAGCGGATTTCGCCGGCGGTGACCGGCTGCACGCCGGACAGCGCGCGCAGCAGCGTCGTCTTGCCGGCGCCGTTCGAGCCGATCAGCGCCACCACCTCGCCCGGCCGCACCTCGAGGCTGACGCCGTGCAGCACCTCGATCCGGCCATAGGCGCTGCGCAGGTTCACGACCTCAAGCACGCGCCGCCTCCCTCGCTCCGTGCTGGCCGAGATAGGCTTCGAGCACCGCGGGATCGTCGCGGACCTCGCGCGGCGTGCCTTCGACCACCGGCCGGCCGCGGTTCAGCACCAGCACCCGGTCGGAAATCTTCATCACGAGCTTCATGTCGTGCTCCACCAGCACGATGGCGATGCCCTTCGCGGCGACGCGGCGCACCAGTTCGTCGATCTCGGCGGTCTCCACCGCGTTGCAGCCGGCAGCAGGCTCGTCGAGCAACAGCACGCGCGGCTCGGCCGCGAGCGCGCGGGCGATCTCCAGCCGCTTGCACGCGCCGTAAGGCAGCGCGCCGGCCTGCATGTCCGCGCTGCCGCGCAGGCCGACGTCGTCCAGCAACGCCAGCGCCGCCTCGCGCGTGGCGCGGTTCTGGCGCGTGACCGAGGGCAGCCGGAACAGGTCGGCGAACAGGTTGCAGCGCTCGCGCAAATGACGGCCGACCATGACGTTCTCGGCCGCCGTCATGCGCTGGAAGATCTGCAGGTTCTGGAAGGTGCGGGACAGGCCGCGCGCCGCGAGACGGTCCGGCGTCAGTCCGGTCACGTCCTCGCCGGCAAGCTCGACGCGGCCCTGATCGTTCTCGTAGACGCCGGAGATCACGTTGAAGAGCGTCGTCTTGCCCGCGCCGTTGGGACCGATGATCGACAGGATCCGGCCCGGCGCGACGGAGAAGGAGACGCCGTCGATCGCCTTCACGCCGCCGAAGGAAATGCCGATGTCGCGGGCCGCCAGGATGGTCATGCGCGCAGCTTCCTCGCCAGGAGCCGCGAGGCGGTCGGCACGATGCCGTCGCGCATGAAGATCATCGCGACGATGATGATGAAGCCGAGCAGCAGGTGCTCGTATTCCTGGAACACGGTCAGGACCTGCGGCAGCGTGACCAGCACCGCCGCGCCCACGATGCTGCCCGCCACCGAGCCCAGCCCGCCCAGCACCACCATGGTGACCATTTCCACGGAATGGAGGAAGCCGGCCTGATCGGGGCTGACGAAGCCGTTCATCAGCGCCAGCACCGAGCCGGCAAGCGAGGCATAGACCGCCGCGATCACGAAGGCCTGCAGCTTGAAGCGCGCCACGTCGATGCCGGCGACCCGCGCCGCCACCTCGCTGTCGTGCAGCGCGCGGAAGGCGCGCCCGGTCGGCGTGTCGGAGAGATTGAGCGCGATCCAGGTGCCGAGCACCAGGAGGCCGCCCGTGATCCAGTACCAGGTGTCGGAGCCGCCGGCGCGCCAGCCGAACAGCGTGAGCTTCGCCACCGGCATGCCGTCGGGCCCGCCGGTCCAGCGGCTCTCGGTGGTGATGACCAGCGCCACCAGCACGCCGAGGCCAAGCGTGGCGATGGCGAGGTAATGCCCGCGCAGCTTCAGGATGGGACGGCCGACGAGATAGGCCAGCACCGCCGAGACCAGACCTCCGATCAGGAGCGCCGCCCACGACGGCACGCCGAAATGGGCGGGCCCGATGGCAACCGCGTAGGCGCCGATCCCGAAAAAGCCGGCATGGCCGAGGCTGACCTGGCCCGCCTGCCCCATCAGCACGTTGAGCCCGACGGCCGCCAGCGCCGACACCCACACCAGCGCCGCGACGCGGAAGTAGTAGCTCGACGGAAAGACCAGCGGCAGCACGACGATGACCGCCGCAAGCACGATCAATGTCAGATAGCGCGGGCCGATCTTCGCCAGCATCGTCACACCCTTTCGACCGTCCGGCGGCCGAACAGACCCTGCGGCGCGACGAACAGGACGAACAGGATGACGATGAAGGCGAAGGCGTCCTTGTAGGTCGAGGAGATGTAGCCGACACCGAAGGCTTCCAGCAGGCCGAGCAGCAGGCCGCCGGCCACGGCGCCGAGCGGATTGCCCATGCCGCCGAGCATCGCCGCCGCGAACCCTTTCAGCGCCAGCAGCGTGCCGACGTCGTAGCTCGTCAGCGTGATGGGCGTGATCAGGATCCCGGCCACCGCGCCGATCGCCGCCGATCCGCCGAAGGCGAGCGCCATCACGGTGGTTGTGTTGATGCCGACCAGCCGCGCCGCCAGCCGGTTGGCGGCGGTGGCGAGCACCGCCTTGCCGAGCACCGTGCGCTCGAGAAAGACGTAGAGCAGGACGACGATGACGGCGGTGCCGCCGAGCACCCAGAAGCTCTGCGGCTGCACGGTCGCGCCCAGCAGGCTGACCGGCGTATCGCCGGAAATGCTCGGCAGCTTGTGGAACTGCTTGTCGAACAGGACCTGCGCCGCGCCGCGCAGCAGGATCGAGGCGCCGATGGTGATGATGATCAGCGTGACGGGGGACGCGTCGCGCGCGGGCTCGATCGCAAGCCGATACAGCAGAAGCCCGACCACGACAGCGACGCCGATCGCGATCAGCATGGCGAGCGGCAGCGGCACGCCGGCGGCCGCGGTGAACACCGTCACCATGCCGCCCAGCATGACGAACTCGCCCTGCGCGAAGTTGATGACGTCGGAGGCGTTGTAGATCAGCGTGAAACCGAGCGCGACCAGCGCATAAACCGCGCCCACCGTCAGCCCGGAAAACAGAAACTGGACGAACTCCGACATGGCGGCCCCGCGAAGCGCCCAAACGGCAGCGACGAAAGAAGACGACAACGCCCCCGGACAGGTCAACCCCGCGGTCCGAGGGCGTTGCGATGCATCGGCAGGGCCGCTTACGAACCCGGCTTGATCAGCGTCCAGTGGCCCCCGCGGATTTCCAGCATCCGGAACGCGGACAGATCGAGCCCGAGGTGATCGGTGGGCGACATGGTGACGACGCCGCCGGTGCCGATGAAGCCCTTGGTCTTCTCGATCTCGTCGCGGATCTTCTTCGGATCGGTGGAGTTGGCGCGCTTCATGGCCTCGACCAGGATCATCAGCCCGTCATAGGCGTGGCCGCCGAAGGTCGAGACCGGCTGCTTGGTGATCGACTCGTAGGTGTCCTTGTATTCGACCACCACCTTCTTCTGCGGATCGTTGTCCGGCAGCTTTTCGCCGACCAGGAGCGCCGCAGCCGGCAGGCGCACGCCTTCCGCCGCCGGGCCGGCGAGGTCGATGAAGCTCTTCGACGCCACGCCATGGCTCTGATAGAGCGGCGTGGACGACATGCCGAGCTGCGCGTAGTTGCGCGTCACGATCGCCGGCCCCTGCCCGAAGCCCGGATTGAGCACGGCCTGCACGCCGGCGGTGTTCTTGATCTTGGTGAGCTGGCCGGTCATGTCGCTGTCGCGCGGACCGTAGCTCTCCTCGGTCAGAATCTGGATTCCGTAATTCGGCGCGACCTTGGTGCACTGCGCCTTCATCGACGCGCCGAAGCCGTCGGTGCCGGAGATCATCGCGATCTTGGTCAGGTTGCGCTGCTTCAGGTTCTCGAAGATCTTCTCGCACGCCATCTTGTCGGTGTGCGGCGTCTTGAAGACGTATTTGCGCACCGGGTCGATGATTTCGACCGCGCCGGCCAACGAGATGAACGGAACCTGCGCCTCCTCGAACACCGGGATCATCGCCATGGTGGTGCCGGTGGTGGAGCCGCCGGCCATCGCCACCACCTTGTCGTCCTCGATCAGGCGGGTGGCGAAGGTGCGCGCCTTGTTGGCGTCGCCGCCGTCGTCATAGACGACGAGCTCGATCTTCTTTCCGGCAACGCCGCCCGCGGCGTTGATCTTGTCGACATACATGCGCAGCGTCTTGTCCTCTGGCTCGCCGAGGAAAGACGCCGGGCCGGTGATCGAAAGAACCGAGCCGATCTTGACGGTCTGCTGTGCGAACGCCGGGCTGCCCAGCGCCAGTCCGGCGGCGAGAGCGATCCCGAATGCTGAAGTTGGCTTCATGGTTTCCTCCTGAAAATGGGGCTCATTTTTTCAGCGAGCTTCCCGGCGCATCCTGCATCGCACGGTAGCGTGCGGCGCGTCTGCATAATATTTTCAATATAATTGACCGGACGGTTGGTCAATAGTAACCTGCCTTCGGCCATCGACGATCGCACCACAAAAACGACGGCCGCCGGAGACATGATGGACGCCCGTGAAATAACCCACCCTGACACCGATGCGCAGGCCGTGGCGGACGCCTGCGCCCGCGCCATGTGGGCGGACGACCGCGCCAGCCAGGGGCTCGGCATGCGCATCGTGCGCGTTGCGCCCGGCGAGGCCGTCCTCGCCATGACGGTCCGCAAGGACATGACCAACGGCCACGGCATGTGCCACGGCGGATTCATCTTCACGCTGGCGGATTCGGCCTTCGCCTTCGCCTGCAACAGCTACGACCAGCGCACCGTCGCCCAGCACTGCATGGTGACGTTCCTGCAGCCGGCACGCGAGGGCGAGACGCTGACGGCGCACGCGGTCGAGCGCGCGCGCGCCGGCCGCGGCGGCATCTACGACGTCACCGTGCGCGACAGCCGCGACACGGTGGTCGCCGAATTCCGCGGCCATTCCCGAACGATTTCGGGCCGCCTGCTCGCCGCGGACGGTCCCGATAACCAGAACGGACCATGAGGGAGACGACCTTGCTTCAGATCCCGTTGCGCAAACTTGACCGCCTGTCCCCGCTGCGGACCGAGCTCGACCGCTACGAGATGGCGTCCCGCGAGGAGATCCGGGCGTTGCAGCGCGAGCGGCTGGCATGGTCGCTGCGCCATTCCTACAACAACGTGCCGCACTACCGGGCGAAGTTCGACGCCGCCGGCGTGCGGCCCGACGACTTCAGGGACCTTTCCGATCTCGCGCGATTTCCGTTCACCACCAAGCTGGACCTGCGGGACAACTATCCGTTCGGCATGTTCGCCGTGCCGCAATCGGAGATCCTGCGCATCCACGCCTCGTCCGGCACCACCGGCAAACCCACCGTCGTCGGCTACACGCGGCGCGACATCGACACCTGGAGCGACATGGTCGCCCGCTCGATCCGCGCCGCCGGCGGCCGCCCCGGCATGAAGGTCCATATCGCCTACGGCTACGGCCTCTTCACCGGCGGCCTCGGCGCGCATTACGGCGCCGAGCGGATGGGCTGCACCGTGATCCCGGTGTCCGGCGGCATGACCGAACGCCAGGTCCAGCTCATCGACGACTTCAAGCCCGACATCATCATGGTGACGCCGTCCTACATGCTGGCGATCCTCGACGAGTTCAGAAAGCAGGGTCTCGATCCCCGCAAGTCGTCGCTGCGCATCGGCATCTTCGGCGCCGAGCCGTGGACCAACGCCATGCGCGAGGAGATCGAGGAAGCCTTCGACCTGCACGCGGTCGACATCTACGGCCTGTCGGAGGTGATGGGCCCCGGCGTCGCCAACGAATGCGTGGAGACCAAGGACGGCCTCCACATCTGGGAAGACCACTTCTATCCCGAGATCGTCGACCCGCAGACCGGCGAGGTGCTGCCGGACGGCGCGGAAGGCGAGCTTGTGTTCACTTCCCTCACCAAGGAGGCGATGCCCGTCATCCGCTACCGCACGCGCGACCTGACCCGGCTGTTGCCGGGCACGGCGCGGACCATGCGCCGCATGGAGAAGGTCACCGGCCGCTCCGACGACATGATCATTATCCGCGGCGTCAACGTG
>JACDJC010002655.1_pt1 | contig 13722 bp, 13 predicted proteins | sample 7454191 | NCBI WGS metagenome assembly JACDJC01 (sample SAMN14253291, study PRJNA609438) | sludge metagenome | isolation source: sludge after 25d culture with pyrite and EDTA | collected 2018-12-20 | reverse complement strand
TTTCATCACCTTTGTACAAAACAACCGTATGGCCAGCCAGGCAAATGACTTCGTAACGGCCCTAAATTACGCCAGAAGTGAAGCAATCAAGAGAGGGGTGCGCACGACGGTCTGCAGTAGTGCAACGGGTACTAGCTGCGCTGGGTCGACGATCTGGGATACGGGATGGCTGGTATTCGTTGACTGCAATAACAATGGCACGGTTGATGCGGCTGTGTGTCCTGACTGGGATGGCAATGGGACGCCGGACGATGAGCCTATCCTGCACGTGCGCCAGACACTGGAAAGCGGCAATACGCTACGCGCGAGTCAAAGGACGCGGGTTACTTACCAAAACTCAGGATTTTCGGGCTTTGCCGACACTTTTCGCTTATGCGACACGCGTGGCACGGCAAGCGGGCGCTCAATAGCGGTGAACCCGCAAGGCCGAGTCTCAACTACCCTGGGAACACTGCAATGCCCATGATTGGAAGACAATCCGGTTTTACACTGCTTGAGGTGTTGGTGGCTATCGTGGTGCTGTCGCTCGGTCTGCTCGGCTTGGCAGGCTTGCAGGCCGCCAGCCTGCGCAACAACCAGACAGCCTACTATCGCGGCATCGCCACCCAACAGGCTTACGACATGGCTGACCGCTTGCGCGCCAATCTGGCTGGTGTGTGCCCTTTACCAAACCAGTCTGGCGCATGTACTCTGCCAAGCGAATATAGAAACTTGACGGCTACGATTCCAGCAGACCCTGGCTGCTTTTTGACGGGTTGCACGGTCGCGACAATGGCCGTCACCGACCATTTTCAATGGAATACGGTCAATGCTGCTTTATTGCCGGGGGGGGTAGGGACAGTAGTTTGCGAAGATGGGGCGCCAGGGGCGGGCTGTGCGGCGGCTACCGGAAACTGGGTATTCAATATCACCGTTTCCTGGACGGAAAGAACCGAACTCGGAAATGTGACACAAAGCTTCCCGACGAGGGTTTCGCCATGACAAGCCGAATGATGCCACTATCGGCCGGCGCGGCGGTCGTACAGTGCGGCTCTCACAAAAATCAAGCCGGCCTGACGCTGGTAGAGATCATGGTCTCTCTTACTTTGGGCTTGATCGTGCTGCTGGCGATCGGCTCGGTATACATCGGTAGCCGGCAAACCTACCGCGTACAGGAAGACAATGCGCGTATTCAGGAAGCCGGAAAATATGCTTTGGAGGTGATCGGCCGCAGCATCCGGCAAGCGGGTGCCGATGCGGAAATGAATTTCAATCCTGTGGCCCTTACCTTGCAATGTGTGGCACCCGCGTGCACCGCTATAGACAACAACGGCGTAGTCGCTGCAACCGATACCGTGAGAACACAGTTTTATGCGGGGCGCGAAGAGCTTTTTGGCGGTGCGTGGATTGCCCGGGACTGCACAGGTGGGCAGGTTGCACCAGGAACGTTGGTCACCAACATTTTCGACCTTAATGGCACCGACTTGAGGTGTACCGGTAGCGCAGGTGGTGCGCAAGCGCTGATCTCGGACATCGAGGATTTGCAGGTGCTATATGGCATTGACACCACAACTCCACCAGACCAGTCGGTAGATCAGTACGTGGCGGCGCCCAGCGCAGCGCAGTGGCCACAGGTCATGACGGCTCGTGTATGCGTCCAGGTTCGATCTGTGAATAACGGGCTGGCCACATCGGCGCAGCGCTTCATGAACTGTGGGGGAGCATTGGGTACTGCGACCGGTGCTGCAGCATTTACCACTGCTGGAGATTTGCGTCTGCATCGCAGCTTTGCGGCCACCTATAACCTGCGCAACCGGATTCCCGGCGCGCCCTGAACCATGATGAATAGATGCTCTTTACCTCGCTTTGATCGCCACCAGCATGGTGTGGCCTTGATTACCGGACTGATTTTTCTGGTGGTCCTAACGCTGATTGCCGTTACCGCTGCGCGGATGGCCGGCCTTGAAGAACGCATGTCCGGCAACATGCGGGATCGCTCTCTGGCTGTGCAGGCAGCCGAGATGGCGCTGCGTGATGCCGAGCGGGACATTCTTGGCGGCGCCGGTATTATCCGGGCTCCGGCAATTTCGGGGATCACCAATTTCGTGTCGGCGTGTACAGACGGCTTGTGTTACAACGGAATCCAGGGAAATGCCAGCGGGTCGGACTGGAATACAACACCGGTCTGGAGTCTGGTCAGCATGACCGCCGCGCCCAGCGTCGGTTATGGCACCTATACCGGTGCCGCGAACATTCCCGGAGTCTCTGCGCCGCCACGCTACATTATAGAAGGCATTCAGAAAACGGAATTAGGCGAAATCGTTTACTACTACCGCATTACTGCACGTGCAGTAGGCGCGAATCCCAATACCGTAGTCTGGTTGCAGGAAGTTTTCAGGTTGTAAGCAGCAGTCGCTTAATCGAGGAGTCCCCACATGAAATCTATCCGAACCCTGCTTGCCGCCATCATAGGCCTGATACCTGTTGCCTCTGCTGCATTGACGCTGGAGCAAACGCCGCTGTTCATCGCCTCGACCGAGCCCCGGGTCATGCTGGTCGCTTCCCGTGATCATCAACTGTCGATGAAGGCCTACACCGACTATTCCGATCTGGACAACGACGGAGTGCTGGATACCACCTACAAGGACAGCTTCGCCTACTACGGCTATTTCGATTCCAACAAGTGTTATTCGTACAGCAGCGGTCGTTACGAGCCGTCCGGTACGGTGACGGCGGGCACCCATCAGTGCGGCGGCAGCGCCTGGAGCGGAAACTTCCTTAACTGGGCGAGTATGACCCGGATGGACATCCTGAGGAAAACTTTTTATGGTGGTTATCGTTCGGTCGACAGCACCACCGATACGGTGCTGGAGCGTCATTTTTTGCCAGATGATGTTCATGCCTTCGTCAAGGTCTACGCTCCCAGCGGAAGCATGCCCACTATCCAGTCTCTGACCGGTATCAGCGGGCAGACATCGATTTCGCTTTGCAACGTCAGCAACAGCAGTAGCGGAACTTTGACCGGAAAGATGGGAACGCTCCCCGACCCCAAAATAAGGGTGGCGGCGGGCAGCTGGCCACAGTGGGATTCTTCTGAGGTTACGCAGTGTGCATTGAGCGGCAGCAGTTCTACCCAGCCCGCTGCGGTGCTGAATGATTACAACGCACGGGTCAAGGTGTGCGTACCGGGTTCCGTATTGGTTCCGCTGGAAGCCAACTGCAAAGCTTACGAACATCCGACGACCCATGCGCAAACGGTCAAACCCACAGGCTTGCTGCAGAAATACGGTGACGTAGATGCCGAGCGCCGGGTGCGCTTCGGCCTCATGACCGGCAGTTACGCTGCCAATAAATCGGGTGGCGTGTTGCGCAAGAATGCCGCTCTGGTCGCCAACAATAACGGCACCGGTTTGAACAGTAGTTCCGTGTGTGGGAACAACAACTCCAACGATGAAATCGATGTCTGCACCGGCCGGTTCATCAACCAGGGTGACTCACAGGCCGGCATCATTAATACTCTCAACCGGCTCCGCATAGCCGGTTTCAACTACAGTACCAACAACCATAAATACTCATGCGACAGCCCCGGGATCATGAATTTCACAGATGGTCAATGCGTGGACTGGGGTAACCCGCTCAGCGAGATCTATCTGGAATCGCTGCGTTACTTCGCCAACGTGGGGGAAACTGGAACCTTCGATGTCAGTGACGCATCGATACTCGACTCCATCCCAAAAGTAAGCTGGACAGACCCGCTCCCGGTGGCGGAATGGTGCGCGGTGTCGAGTATTATTGTGCTATCCACTGGCCTCAATTCCTTCGACGCCGATCAATTGGCGACTTTCACGCCCACTGGCGGCTCCACCATCGATGCCGCCGCCCTGACGCAGACCGTGGGCGATGCCTCGCATGAGGGCATCAATGGCGGAACGTATTTGATCGGTGACAACGGTAGTGGTACCCCCAACAATCAATGCACCGAGAAGCTTGTCGGCAATCTGGCGACTGCCAAGGGTATCTGCCCGGAAGTGCCCAGCACCCAGGGCGGCTACGGCATCGCCGGTCTGGCCTACGCGCCCAAGACCATCGACCTGCGCCCCGGCTACGCCTCCCAGCGCGATGCTCGTTGGGGAGGTACCAATCCCATCAACCCGGACTGGGCACTGCGCCAGCCGATAAGCACCTATGCGGTACAACTGGCAGAGAGCTTGCCCAGTTTCAGCCCGACCGTTGGCTCGGGCACGGTCACACTGCTGCCGGCCTGTCAGGCCAATAGCACCGGTGGCGCTGCCGCTTGGACCACGACTTCTACCGGTTGGCGCAACTGTTCCATGACAAATTTGATCGTCGAGTCCAACGTGGTCATGGCTGACGTAGGAACTGACTCAAGCGCCAGAACCAAAACTTGCAGCGGCAACGGTACCTCTTCCCAGTGCTTTACCGTCGCCTGGGAAGACTCCACCTGGGGCAACGACTACGACATGGATGGCATCCAGCGTCTGGGGTATTGCGTAGGCTCGGCCTGTAGCACGTTCAAGATGCTTTGCCCGACTACATTTTCGGCTACCGCCACCCTCGGCCCGTGGGCCAGCGTAGCTTCAAATAGTATTGTCATTGCGACCTGCACAATCCAGGCCGCTGCCGGTCATGCATTGACGTTCGGTTACACCCTTTCCGGTACCTTGTTGGCTGACGGCGCGTATTATCCAATCCTCCGGCCAGGGAGCAAGAACTTCAATGTGGGCGCCAAATTGGACGCGGCTATCAGCGCGCCTAGTGCGGCCACCTTCTCGCAGGGCGTCTCGGCCGCGAAGCTACTCCAAAACCCGCTCTGGTACGCTGCGAAATACGGCGGCTTTACCGAATCCACCCCAACTTCGGGCACACCCAGTCCGAACCTGCAATCGGAATGGGACAAGGTTGACAATACCACTGGCTTGCCCGCAACCAGCGGACCCTGCATGCCGGGCGATTGCGTGCCTGACAGTTATTATGATGTGCGAAATCCGGCCAACTTGTACACGGCCATGTCCAATATCTTCGATCAGGCTTCGCTACCTGATGCGGCGGCTTCCTCGGTAGCCACCAACACGGCGAATTTGCAGGTCGATAACTATATTTTCCAGGCCAAATTCCAGCCTTCAAACTGGAGCGGACAACTGGTTTCACAGCGACTTCAGATCGTCAACAATGCGGTCACGCTGACTCAGGCGTGGGATGCCGCCCCCAGGCTTGATGCCAAACTGCCAGGCAGTCGGGTCATACTGACCAAGGGGGCAACCGATGGGGTGGATTTTGATTGGGCAAGCCTGACGCTCGGCCAGCAGGCTTTGCTCAATACCAATCATCTCGGTGTGAACGATAGCCTGGGCTCGGCCCGCCTGGATTATCTGCGTGGCGTGGATACGAACGAAGGCACTGGACCGGGGCAGTTCCGCGAACGTAACAAGACGTCGTCGGATGGCAGTATTCTTGGCGATATCGTCAACTCCGGGCCGCTCTATGTGGGCGCCCCCAACGCCGGATATTCGGATATTGATCATCCAGGTTATTCCGCGTTTCGTGCACGGTATCTGAGCCGCAAGCCGGTGGTATACGTCGGCGCCAACGATGGCATGCTGCATGGCTTCGATGCTGCACTCGATTCCAACGGAGACCCGGTTCCAACGGGTGGCGATGAGGTGATTGCCTATGTGCCGACACAGGTATTCGGCTCCCTGAGCCGGCTGACTGCCCAAAACTATAACCGCAACCATCGCTACCTGGTCGACGGCACGTCGATGGCGGCAGACGCCTATCTGAATCTGGCATCGCTCGGTGCCAATGACGAGGACAAGTGGCGTACGGTATTGGTCGGCAACATGAATAGTGGCGGCAAGGGTTATTTCGCGCTGGATATCACCAACCCGAACCTGCCGGGGCTTGGGTATGCGCCTACCTTCAGCGCAGGTAACGCGACCGGCTTGCTGCTATGGGAATTCACCGACGCAGACGACTCGGACATGGGCTACGCATACAATCTGCCGCCGCAGTATTCGGGCAATAGCCAGGCCAAGCAGATCGTCAAAATGCAGAATGGAAAATGGGCCGCAATTGTAGGCAATGGTTATAACAGTGCAGCCGGCCAGGCAGTGCTGTACGTGCTGTACATCGAGAATGGCGTAGATGGCAGTTGGACCTCAACCGGCGATTTCGTCAAAGTGGTGGCGCACGCGGGGCCGAACAATGGCCTGTCGACGCCTGTTCCTTACGACAGCAACGGTGATGGCAAGGTGGATGTCGCCTACGCGGGTGATCTGCTTGGCAATATGTGGAGATTCGATCTCAGCAATCCGTCCAGCCCCAGCAGCTCACTACTATTCAGCAGCGGTCTGACCAAGCCAATCACAACGCCACCCGAGGTGTTTTCGCACCCATCGGGCGGCAACATGGTGTTGTTCGGAACGGGCAAATATCTTGAGCTGAGTGACAATGCGAATGCAGATCAGCAAACCTTGTATGGTGTTCGCGACGACAATACGGGCACCGTGTTTGCGAGCCAGTTACAGCAGCACAACATGGACGCTACTACTCGCCTTGTTTCTCCCGCTGCAATTGTGGCGACGCCGAAGGGCTGGTCCATTGACCTTCCCGCTAGCAAGGAACGCATGACGGGCATTCCCAAGCTGGTTAGTGGACTATTTTTCTTCAATACCGTGATTCCATCTGCATCGGCCTGTGAATCGGGGGGGACTGGATGGATTGGGGCCTTGGACGCATTGACCGGTGAGCAGCCAGCCTACCCTGTATTTGATATCGATAACGACGGTTACTTCGATAGCAACGACCTTGCCGCTGGCGGCATTCAGATCGGCGCCGCACTCGGTGGTACGACGTTTATCAAAGGCGCGCCGGGCAGCTCAGTCGGGGTTGGTATTGCCTCACTGACGACTGGACAGTTGGCCACCCCCCCGGTCAACTTCGGCCCGCTGTCGGGTGGCCGCGTCAACTGGCGCGAAATTCTGCAGTAGCCCAGGAGGGTTCCATGCGATCACTTACTACAGAGCGATTCATCAATATGAGCACTTCACGGCAGTTAGTGGGGCAAAACCTATCCAGGCGACAGCAAGGATTTACGCTAATCGAGCTCATGATCACCGTGGTCGTCATTGGAATCCTCGCTTCGATTGCCTATCCGTCCTATCAGGAATACGTTCGGAGGGCGAACCGGGCCGAGGCGAGAGGCATTCTTCTTGAAACCACCCAGTTTCTGGAGCGTAATTACACGACTGCGAATCGCTATGACCAGACGAGTGGAGGGGTGGCGATAACGAATTCAACGCTTCCATTCCAAGCCTCTCCAAAGAGTGGAACCGCTAAATATAACGTGACCGTAAATTTTCCTACAGCGCAGTCATTCACATTAAGTGCAGCACCAACTGGAGTTATGTCTGCCGATGCATGTGGCACCTTGACACTTACAAACACCGGTTTACAAGGAGCAGGTGGTAGCGTGGCAGACTGCTGGGGGAAATAAATCAGTAAGTCTTTGGCGTTGTGTTTAACCCAGTCCTTTGGGCAACGGGCACCCGACCTTCTCCCGAACGCCATCCAGATCGGTCACCAACCTGGAAAAGGGGGAAAAGGGGAAAAGGGGACGCTACCCTTTGTTTGTGCTCATGCACCGACCATGTTCACCTGGTTGCTGTTCCTGCAACCGACGACGGATTGCACCGGGTGCCGGTACTCAAGTTGCTGCATAGCGTCCCTTTTGCCGCTGTTAGCCCAAACGGTGCTCTTTGACGTATTCCAGCAAGGCTTCGTCCATACGCGTTTGCCAGCCTTCGCCTGTTGCACGGAAGGTTTCGACCACCTCACGGGATAAGCGGATGGTAATGCGCTCTTTGGTGACCGCCGATTTCGGGCGCCCGCGTACCCCAAGCTTTTTGATGAGTGATGGTGGCAACGTTTCGGTGGCGGGCCTGAATTTTGACAACTCTTCGGCAGTCAGTTCACGGACTTCGCCGTCCGCGTCAGTCAATGATTTGCGGTTTGACATGTCTTTTTACCTCTCTTGCGTTCGCCTTGCGGAAACTGATAACCCGTATTCCCACCCCGGTCTCGGTAAAACACAGTACATGCAGCCGGCCATCCAGATAGCATAGGGCGATGTAGCGGGTTTCGCCGTACTCCTTCCGGGTGTCCGGGTATATCAGCGCAGTATTGAAATCGACCTCTGCAACCCGTGCGAAAGACAGCCCTCGTTCGCGTATGTTGCAATCATTCTTGACGGAATCGTAGGTGATTTCCATTTAATATAGTGTATGTACAATAATAATTTCGGTCAATGCTTAAAAGGGGACGCTACCCTATGTTTGTACTAACCTACAGCCATGCCCAGACTATCCAGAACGGTATTTGCTGGTATTCCACACCACATCACGCAGCGCGGTAATCGACGCGAAGATGTTTTCTTCCGGGACGAAGATCGCGAGGCGTATCTCACCTGGCTCCATGAATATTGCGAGAAATTTGAGGTCGAAATACTCGCCTATTGCCTCATGACCAACCATGCTCACTTGGTTGCCGTCCCTGCAACTGACGACGGACTGCACCGGGTACTCAAGCCGCTGCATATGCGTTACGCCCAACGGGTTAACCGTGCGCGGGGTTGGAAGGGGCACCTTTGGCAAGGGCGGTTTTTCTCGTCGCCACTGGATGAGGCTTATCTGTGGGCGGCGGTGAAGTATGTGGAGCGCAACCCTGTACGTGCCGGGATGATCGAGCGTGCGGAGGATTATCGCTGGTCTAGCGCAGCTGCACATTGCGGCAAACGATCAGACAGCTTGCTTAAATTGGAATCTGGCTGGAGCAGGCAATTTTCACAAACAGAGAGCTGGTCAGACTGGCTTTCTGCTGAGGATGGAGCGGAAGAAATTCAGTTGCTCAGGCGCAATATCGAGAAGGGGTTGCCTTGCGGTTCTGCTGCCTTTGTTCAAGAACTGGGCAAGCTGGCTGGGCGTGTACTTGAATATCGCCCACAAGGTCGACCGAGTAAGGCTGACGATGGAAATAAAGGGTAGCGTCCCCTTTGCCTCTTTGCCTAATCCTTATGCCGTGAACCGTGCGCACCGGTTTACGGCTACCATCACCGGCTTCATATGGGTAGTATGGGTTAAATACCCAGGCCTTTGGGCAGGGCGAACGCAACCTTCTCCTGCGTTCCGTCGAGGTTCGTCACCGAGTCGATGCCCAGCTGATTCAGCCGTTCGATCACTTCGCGCACCAGGATTTCCGGCGCGGAGGCGCCGGCGGTCAGGCCAACCTGGTTCCTGCCTGTTACCCACTCAGGCTTGATTTCCGCTGCGTTGTCGACCATGTAGGCGGGTACACCCAGATTCTCTGCAACCTCTCTCAGCCGGTTCGAATTCGAACTGGTCGGCGATCCCACCACGATCACCACGTCGCATTGCGGCGCCAGCGCCTTGACCGCATCCTGCCGGTTTTGTGTGGCGTAACAGATGTCGTCCTTTTTCGGCCCGGTGATGGTGGGGAAACGCTGGCGCAGGGCGTCGACCACGCGGGCGGCGTCGTCGACCGACAGTGTGGTCTGGGTGACGTAGGCGAGTTTGTCGGGGTCGCTGACCTGCAGGCTGGCGACGTCTTCCGGCGTTTCGACCAGGTACATCCCGCCTTCGGCCTGGCCCAGGGTGCCTTCGACCTCGGGGTGGCCCTTGTGGCCGATCATGACGATTTCGAATTCCTTGCCGCGCATCTTGCTGACTTCGACGTGGACCTTGGTGACCAGCGGGCAGGTCGCGTCGAACACCTTCAATCCGCGCGCCTCGGCTTCAGCGCGCACCGCCTGCGAGACCCCGTGGGCGCTGAAGATGACGGTGGCGCCGGCCGGCACTTCGGCCAGTTCGTCGACGAAAATTGCGCCCTTGGCCTTGAGGTCGTTGACGACGAAGGTGTTGTGGACGACTTCGTGGCGCACGTAGATCGGTGCGCCGAATTTTTCCAGGGCGCGTTCGACGATGGCGATGGCGCGATCGACTCCGGCGCAGAAGCCGCGGGGGTTGGCGAGCAGAATGGTGGGGGTCATGGGGGAAGGATCAATAAGCAACTTGTTTCTGATGCCGCACTGCGAGTACGGTGACGAGATCGCCATCATAACGGTACAACACGACGTAGCCGCTGTCGCCAAAGTTGATCGGCCACTCCCTGCACTCCGGCTCCAACTCCTCGGATAGCCGTCCGATCTCTGGGTGCTGCGCGAGAATTTTCACACCGGAACGAATCGCTTTCACAGCTTGCCTGGCTGCGCTCATATTTTTTCCTGCAAGAAAGCGGTAGGCCTGCTGGACATCAAGCAGCGCAAACGGCGACCAAATCAGACGTGGCATTCAGGCGGTTCCACGTCCTGACCTGCTTCCAGCTTGGCAAGCCATTCATCCACCTCTTCCAACGTCACATGCAGGCCGGTTGCCTGGTATTCGTTCCAGGCCTTGATCGCGTCTTGCCGGAACGCCTCGCGTTTTTCCTCACGCTCGACGTACTGGCGAATGGCCTCCCGCATCATCCAGTGTGAACTGCGGTGACGCGCTTCAGCCAGGCGCTTGACGCGATCCCGCGTGTCCTGGTCGATCTTGATGGCAACAGGGCGGGTAGGCGTGGCGGTCATGGCGTGCTCCGGTTGGTATATACAGGTATTACTTTATCACCGATCGCGCTGCGTTTTCGCTGTCACAGAATGCGGACGATTTCGACTTCGAATTCGATCGACAGGTTGGCGAGCGGATGGTTGAAGTCGACCTTCACCTCGGTGTCGCCGATTTCCAGGATATGCCCGGCCAGCGTCTCGCCATTTGGCATAGCGAATTCGACCAGTTGATCGGTTTCAAGCTGCATTCCGTCGGGGATGTCGGGCTTGGGCAGCGTGTGGACGAGTTCGGGCTGGCTCATGCCAAAGGCCTGCCAGGGCTCGAGCAGAAAAACGTGGCGCTCGCCGGGGACGAGGTCGATCAGCCACTGTTCCAGCATCGGCGCCAGGGTGCCGTCGCCGAGCGTCAGTGGCTCGGGTTCGGCGTCGTCGAAGTTCGAGATGAGGTCGTCGCCGCCGCGCGGGCGCAGCGCATAACGGAGCAGAACGGTGTCGCCCGCAGCGACCGTGCGCGTGCTCATGCGGCGCTTTTCGGCTCGGCGGGCTTGCCGCGCAGGCTGTCCCAGACCAGCAGCGCGGCGCCGACGGTGATGGCGGAGTCGGCGACGTTGAACGCCGGCCAGGCAAAGCCGCGGTAGTGGAAATACAGGAAATCCACCACGTGGCCGAGGATCACCCGGTCGATCACGTTGCCGAGCGCGCCGCCCAGTACCAGCGCCAGCGCAAACGCCAGGCGCGGCTCGTGGGCGTGGCGCTTGAGCAAGCGCACGATGATCACCGTGGCGAGTACTCCCACGCCGATGAAAAACCAGCGTTGCCAGCCGCCAGCGTCAGCCAGGAAACTGAACGCCGCGCCGGTGTTGTAGACCAGGACCAGCGAAAAGAACGACAGCACCGGCACGGCTTCCTGGTAGTCGAGCGTCGACGTCACCCAGAATTTGGTCAGATGGTCGAGCACGATCACGGCCAGGGCGATCCCCAGCCACTTGAGCATTGCCGGAGGGGTCGACTTAAGCATGGCTGCGCGCCTCGCCGCTGCCGTACAGATTGCTGACGCAGCGCCCGCACAGGCCGGGGTAGTTTGCGTCGGTATCGACGTCGTCGCGATAGTGCCAGCAGCGGTCACATTTTTTTGCGGTGCTCGGGCTGACTTCGATGCGGTCGGTGCCGGCGGCTGCCAGGCGTGCCTGCGACGTGATCAGGACGAAGCGCAGGTCGTCGTCCAGCGACGCCAGCAGGGCGCGGGTTTCGGGGCTGGCATGCAGGGTGACTTCGGCCTGCAGCGACGAGCCGATACCACCGGCGGCGCGCATGGCTTCGAGTTCCTTCTGCACCGTCGATCGGACCGCACGAATCTGCGACCAGCGGTCTAGCAGATCCGCTTCGCCGGTCTGCGCTGGCAGATCGTGCCAGGTGTGCAGGAATACCGAATCGTCGCCCGTCAGTTGCGTCCACACCTCTTCGCCGGTAAACGACAGAATCGGCGCCAACCAGCGCGCCAGTGCGTGCGTCAGGTGATACAGCGCGTTCTGCGACGCGCGGCGTGCGCGGCTGTTGGCGCCGCTGGTGTAGAGGCGGTCCTTGAGGATGTCGAGGTAGAAGCCGCCGAGGTCTTCCGAGCAGAAATGTTGCAGTTTCTGCACGATGAAGTGAAATTCGTAGGCGTCGTAATGCGCCTGCAGCTCGCCCTGCAGCTGGCGCGTCAGCGCCAGCACGTAGCGGTCGATCTCCAGCCAGTCATCGACCGCCAGCGCGTGTGTCGCGGGGTCGAAGTCCGACAGATTGGCGAGCAGGAATTTGAGGGTGTTGCGGATCCGCCGGTAGCTTTCGACCACGCGCTTGAGGATTTCGTCCGAGATCGTCAGCTCGCCCGAGTAGTCGGTGGTCGCCACCCATAGCCGCAGGATGTCGGCGCCGTACTGGTCCATCACTTTCTGCGGCGCGATCACGTTGCCTTTCGATTTGCTCATTTTGTGACCGCGGCCGTCGACGACGAAGCCGTGGGTGAGCAGGGCGTGATAAGGCGCGCGGCCGTCGGTGGCACAGCCGGTAAGCAGGCTTGACTGGAACCAGCCGCGATGCTGGTCCGAGCCTTCCAGATAGAGGTCGGCTGGGTGCGCGAGCTCGGGGCGGCGCTTCAGCACGCAGGCGTGGGTGACGCCCGAATCGAACCAGACGTCGAGCGTGTGGCCGGTCTTGTCGTAGTGCGCCGCGTCGTCGCCCAGCAGCTCGGCAGGATCAAGCGCGAACCAGGCCTCGATGCCCGCCGCCTCGACCCGCGTGGCGACGATTTCCAGCAGTTCAGCCGTGCGCGGGTGCAACTCGCCAGTTTCCTTGTGGGTGAAGAACGCCATCGGCACGCCCCAGTTGCGCTGGCGCGACACGCACCAGTCGGGGCGGTTCCGAATCATCGCCTCCAGCCGCGCGCGACCCCAGGCCGGGAAAAACTGCGTCGTACCGACCGCCGCCATCGCCTGCTCGCGCAGGGTTTCCCGCTCCCCGCTCACTGCTCCCCGCTCACCCGCCACGTCCATCCCGATGAACCATTGCCGGGTCGCGCGGAAAATGATCGGCGTCTTGTGGCGCCAGCAGTGCGGATAGCTGTGCAGCAGCTTCTCGTGCGCGAGCAGGTTGCCGCCCGCCTCCAGCGTCTCGACGATCAGCGGGTTGGCCTGCCAGATGCTCATGCCGCCGACCAGCGGCACGCTGGCGTAGAAGCGGCCGTCGTCGCCCACCGGGTTATCGACTTTGAGGCCGTAGCGATTGCCCACCAGATAGTCGTCGAGGCCGTGACCGGGCGCGGTGTGCACCGCGCCGGTGCCGGCGTCGGCGGTGACGTGGTCGCCGACGATCACCGGCACCTGGCGTTGCTGGCCTTGTTTAATCCCGAGCGGATGCCACAACAGCACGCCTTCGAGCGCCTGGCCGGTGGTGTGGGCCACAACTTCGGCGCCGTCGGCGAGGCCGTAACGCGTCAACGCCGCTTCGCGCAGGCTCTCAGCCAGAATCAACAGCCCCTTGGCGGTGCGTACCAGCGCGTACTGAAACTCGGGGTGCAGCGCCACCGCCTGGTTGGCCGGCAGCGTCCACGGGGTGGTGGT
>JACDJC010002652.1_pt1 | contig 13733 bp, 15 predicted proteins | sample 7454191 | NCBI WGS metagenome assembly JACDJC01 (sample SAMN14253291, study PRJNA609438) | sludge metagenome | isolation source: sludge after 25d culture with pyrite and EDTA | collected 2018-12-20 | reverse complement strand
GGCATCCGCTACGTGAGTCCGGCCGAGCGGCACGACGGGCGCGATCACGACATCCTCGCCCAGCGGCATGACCTCTATCTCCAGGCCCGTGAACGCAATCCGCGGCGCTGGTCACGCCATACGCGCGACTGGTCTCGGATCGATGTCGTTACGCTGAATCCCGAACGTGAGCCGACCGTCGCAGACGCCGCTCTCGCGTTGGATAAACAGCAGTTGGTTGCATGACTCAGGCGACAACTACCTTGACGCGCGCCGACCCTCACTACTTCGCCCAGATGCATGTGGGCGCACCTTTACCGTCGGCAACGGGGAGTCCGGACGGTCGGAGCCCGGCGCTTCCCTCTGGATGGATCGGTTCGCCACGCGATTCTCCCGCCAAACAGTGCGCTTTCGAATCGGAGTTCCCGCTGCGAAAAGTAGTTGACGCAAGGCCAGTCGTTGGCCACACTGTACCGAACGTTCGGTACATAAAGAGTGATTCTTTCGAACTGGAGTCAGGCTTGCGTTCTCCGTCAGTTTCCCGAGCAGAGTGCATTAAGCAATTGGCGAAGGTCTTCCGTACTGCTGGATATGAGCGGGCCTCGTTGTCGGGTTTAGCGAGTGCAACCGGTCTGCAGCGGTCAAGTCTTTATCACTTCTTTCCGGGAGGAAAGGCTCAGATGCTAAAGGAAGTGATTGACGAGTCGAACGTCGTGTTCGAGGAAACGGTGCTTTCAGCTTTGCAGGGAGAAGGGAGTCCCCGCGAGCGGTTTCTACGGTTAATAGCGAGCTTGGACCGCTATTACGACAGTGGGCGCGAGACCTGCCTCTTGGGGGTATTAACCGCCGAAATGCTGTCGGACGACATTCGGGCACACATACAAAGTGGCTTCAGCCGATGGGTGTCTTTGCTTGCGATGCTTCTACAGGAGCACGGGTTTACCGAAGCGGAAAGCGTGGATCGCGCATGCGAAAGTGTGGCCGCAATCCAGGGAACGTTGGTCCTGGCACGAGGAATGGGGCGTGAAGAAATCTTTCGAAATCTTCTCCGTCGACTCGAGGGAAGCATATTTCGTGAATCGAACGAATGTTTAGAGGAAAAAGATTTTTTCGCGTAAAAGGCGGCAGGCGTAGCGTTATAACCAGATTTGGGGCGCTCCGTCAGTCAACTCTAATCCCATCATTAGACGCGGACTCGAGCGTATAGAATACCGACCTTAAAATGAATTTAGCTACGATAACTCCAATATCCTTGCGACTTCACAAGGGGTGCTGACATGCTGCCAACCTTGGGTTATATGTTGCAGAACGCGGCGCGGCGATATCCAGGGCGGGTGGCCTTAGAGTTCGAACAGGAGTCACTCACCTATCTTCAGTTGCAGCGTCAGACCAATCGTGTCGCGCACGCACTCGCGGGGCTTAATTTATCGGCCGGTGACCGAGTCGCGACTTTACTTCCGAACTGCACCGAATTCCTACTCATTTACTTCGCTGCTGCTAAAGGAGGAATGCTATTCGCTCCAATGAATCTACGGCATACAGAAGGGGAGTTGGCGACGACTCTTGCACTTTTACAGCCCAAGGTTCTGTTTACTGCACCTCGTTGGCATGAGTTTGCGCGCGACCACCAGCGTCTCTCGCCAAGTCTTAAGCACATTATCTTGGTAGACGGTGCGCGGCAACATGGAGATACATTCAACGAGTTGATTCAGCAGGCCGCCGATAGCGATGTGACGACTCCGGTCGATCAGGAGGCGCCGCACATGATCCTGTTCACCTCAGGGACCACGGGCGTTCCCAAGGGTGCGCTGCTGCCTCAGCGGCAGGTGGTCTATAACGCGATGTCGATTGGTTTGGAGATAGGCACGCGCGCGTTTGAAAACGTGGTGACTAACGCGCCGCTATACCATATCGCCGGTCTCCATAACCAGACGGTTCCCGCTCTGCTCTTCGGTGGGCGCGTTATCCTGCATCGTCAGTTTGACCCGGAACTCGTTTGGCGGGAACTGGAGCAGCGCACCGTCAGCAATCTCTTCATGGTTCCAACTATGTGGTCTCAGCTATTGGAGGTCGCCCCTACCTCTGGTGAGCCAGTTCGGCTGGAACGGGCATTTGCGGGGGCTGCACCGTTGCCTCTTGCGCTCTTGCAGGCGATTCGGGAGCGTATCACCAGCAATTTCTATTATTCCTACGGGCTAACGGAAGCGGGTCCCTTTGTAGCATTGCTCGAGCCGGAGCTTCTTCTCGCCAAACTCGGCTCCTGTGGAAGGGCCGTCTTCAATATGGGTATAAGGACAGTCGGCGGAGATGGGCGACCGGTAGCTGTCTCCGAGGAGGGAGAGATCGAGATATTCGGCCCCCACGTATTTACGGGATATCTCAACGATGTGGAGGCGACTGCGGCGACGTTTAACGGGTCGTGGATTCGCACGGGAGATGTCGGGCGCCTGGACGAAGAAGGGTTCCTGTGGATCCTTGATCGTAAGAAAGACATGGTTCTGTCGGGCGGCGAGAACGTATACTCAAGCGAGGTGGAGCAGGTGCTGTCCACGCATCCCGCCATAAAAGAATGCGCGATTATCGGCCTTCCTGACCCTAAATGGGGCGAGGTGGTTACGGCCGTGGTTGTGCCACGTGAAGGGACTGAGCCGATTCTGGACGAAATCCGCGATTACTGCTCCTCAGACCTTGCCAGATTCAAGCTTCCCAAGCGCTTGGTGTTGGTTTCAACGCTTCCGCGGACCTCGAGCGGAAAAATACTGAAGCGTCAACTCCGTGTGGAACTCACGGAGCAGAAGGCCGGGACGTGAATTTATATTTGCACTGCAGTCGAGGAGGCTCGTCTTTCCTACTGGTGGATCGCGAGGAACTACGACGTTGTGCCTGCAGCGGCCGGCACCAAAAGGAACTGTGTTGAGGCTGCAGACTTTCCTCCTCACTAGCATTGCGATGGTCGCCTTTGCTGCGAATTCGGTGTTGTGCCGGTTCGCGCTTACTGATCCGCGGATCGATCCAGTCAGCTTTGGGTCAATTAGAGTGGTGTCGGGTGCGCTGATTCTGGCTTTAATCATCTGGTTGCGTTCGAGCGGCAGCAAAAAACACGTTAGCGACTGGCTTAGCGCCTCTATGCTGTTCGCTTACGTAACCTTATTCGCATTCGCCTACCTGAGCTTGGCGACAGGTACGGGAGCACTGATCCTGTTCGGTGCAGTGCAGCTCACGATGCTCGGTGCCGGGCTGCGTAGCGGCGAGCGGTTTGCCCCGGCCGCCTGGGTCGGAATGGCGGTGGCGGCCAGTGGCCTCGTGTACTTGGTGTCGCCAGGCCTTGCTGCTCCCGCTCCGCTCGGTACCGTGTCGATGGCGTTGGCCGGTGTCGCATGGGGCGTTTACTCGTTGCGCGGTCGCGGTGCTGCGGATCCTCTGGTTACTACCGCCTCTAACTTCGTGCGCGCTGTACCGCTGGCACTAGCGCTGTCGCTCGTCACGATTGGCAGCGCGCAGGCTGATTGGGTTGGCGTAGGACTGGCAGTTGCCTCGGGGGCTCTGACTTCCGGAATCGGCTACGCGATCTGGTACGCGGCGGTGCGCGGATTGTCGGCTATGCACGCGGCCTCGGTGCAGTTGTCGGTGCCGCCGATCGCCGCGATCGGCGGCGCGCTAGCGCTGTCCGAGCCGTTGACGTCTCGCCTGCTGCTCGCCTCCGGAGCCATTCTCGGGGGTATCGCCGTCGTTCTAGCGACTCGCACACGGACAGTCGGACAAACATTGAGCGAGAGTCGGTTTGCAAACAAGCCGTAGGATCGAAACCGGACGGCGGGCTATTAATTCGCGCTGTTTCGCTTTGCAAGGAGAACCTTCAGCAGGAGGTACTACGTAAGACCAGTTATGCGAAGGCAGGAGACTCAAAGGTTATTCAACGCCGAAGGAGGCAACCGAATGCGACAAACTATTGTTAATGCAAAAAGGCGGAACTACGTTCTGAGAGCCGGATCGTGGATCACGGGGATATGCGCGGTAACGCTGCTCACTTCGCTTGGCTTATCCGAGGTACAAGCGGCCGAGCCCTCGCAGAAGGCGAACCCTGCAGCGGCAGTGAAGACGGTCCGCATCGGAATCGTCAATCCCGGCAGCGGCGCGATGGCGGCGTTGGGTAAGACCATGAAGGCCGGGTACGACCTCGCGGCGGAACATATCAATAGCGCAGGCGGCATCGAGGCGTTGGGCGGGGCAAAGCTCGAGCTAGTTTACGGCGACTCCCAATCTTCTGCTGGCGGAGGTGCGGCCGAAGCAGAGCGTCTGGTTGAAAGGGAACGCGTCGTTATATTGGTTGGAGAGTACGCCTCCGGCATCAGCATGGTCATCAGCGATCTGGCCGAACGCAAGAACATACCCTTCCTAATACCAATTTCGGTCGCGGACAAGATTACCGAACGCGGTTACAAGAACGTCTTTCGGATCAATGCCAACGCCTCGCAGTGGAGCAAGGAGCACATCGACTTTGTCGTCGACTTGATGCGCGCTCAGAAGGCTTCTTCCCTCGGACTTATCTACGAGGACAGCGAATGGGGTCAGAATACTGTTGCCGAGTTCCAAAGCCATTTGCCCAAGGAGATCGCGCTGACTAAGGTTTCCTATACTAAAGGGGCACCTGACTTGACTGCTCAGGTGGCAAAGCTGAAAGCGTCCGACCCGGCAGTCATTGTCCCGGTTTCCTATGTGCAGGATGCGATCGTGATCGCCGAAACCCAAGAGCGCCTTAAGTTCCACCCTATAGTGGTAGCCCAGGGCGGAGGGTTTATTGAACCCGACTACCTGAAGCTTGGCGAAATCGTTGAGGGGGTCACTGCAATAAACCATTGGAATTTTGATCTTAGTGATGATTCAACCAAACTGAACAACGAGTTTCGCACGAAAAATGGCTTTGATATGAACGGCAATTCGGCCTTGGCATATCAGAGCATTCGGCTGATCGCAGAAGTCCTTCAGAGAGAGAAGGACGCGTCCCCTGCTGCCATACGTAAAGGTTTGAGTGAAATCGAGCTGAAGCCCGGCCCCGCCCTGGTTATGCCTTACCCGTTCCTAAAGTTCGACAAAACTGGGCAGAACACGGGCGCACGACTGCTAGCCACGCAGATACAAGATGGCAAGCACAGAACGGTCTGGCCCGACGAGTATAAAAGGACTTCTCTGACAGCCGGAAAGTGATCGGATAAAGTACCGGGGCAGGGCTCGGCTCTGCCCTTTTTTTTTTAGAAATGGATTAACGGGGTCCGTTTATGTGGCTGTATGGCCAGGCGATAGTGAATGGGCTGCTCGTGGGTGGCGTCTACGCGCTGTTGGCGGTAGGGCTGACCATGATTTATGGCCTTCGAATTATCAACTTCGCCTACGGCGATATGTTGATGGGGGCATTATACCTTACTTATTTTTTAGCTATCGCTACAAATTCCATTCCGTATTGGATAGTGCTGGCGGCAACTCCAATTATGTTTGGATTCGGATATTTCGTGTTTCGCCTCTGGATCGAGCGCTCACTGAGCGGTTCTGCCTCCAATCAGATTCTGTTAACTGCCGGTATCGCGATAGTCTTACAAAGTTTGGCGCTATTACTCTTTTCGTCGACGACTTACAAACTTTCTCTGGCATTCGCGCGGAAATCAATAGAACTCCCGGGTGGCATATTGGTGGATCTTCCGCGGGTTTTGGCGTTCGCTGGATCAATCCTAATGGGTGCGGGACTCTACTTCTTTCTCTTTCGTACCCGGTGGGGACGATGGATTCGAGCCTCCGCTGACAACCGAACAGGCGCGGCATTGTGCGGCGTCCGTGTGCCTCGGATATACGCCCTAGCCTTTGCCTTGGCCACATCTACTCTCGGAGCGGCTGCACCGCTGATCATCCCGTTTCTCTATGTCACACCCAACGTAGGACTTTCTTACACGCTGACCCTCTTTGTTATCGTCATCTTAGGTGGAATTGGGAGTTTTGCTGGCGCTATTGTGGGGTCTCTCATCATCGGGGTTTTGCAGTCCTTGGGCGCCGTGGTGCTGCCAGGCACCCTTTCCGAGTTGGTAGTGTATCTCCTGTTCTTTGTTCTCTTGCTCGTGCGACCGAAAGGGCTGTTTCCAGTGTATCGATGATACGAATCTGAAGATTGATTTTTTACAAATCGAATTCATCCATCCGCTCGGAATTCCAAGACAGGCTGACGATCATGGACCAGCAAATCAAGCATCGTTTTCGTTGGTGGCCCGCCGTTGCAGCGCTCTGCATTGGCTTGACCCTACCTATTCTGAATCCTTATCTGCAACATGTTGTCTTCATGGTCCTTATCTATGCCTTTCTCGGCATGGCCTGGAACATAGTTTCGGGCATGGGCGGGCAACTTTCGTTGGGGCACGCACTCTATCTAGGGACGGGCGCCTACACGTCCATGCTCCTTTATCTTCATTTTGGGATTAGTCCTTGGATCGGGATGTGGATAGGAGGAATACTAGCCGCAGGGTCGGCCGCGCTGATCGGAGCTATTACATTCCGATCCGGTTTGGCTCACGATTACTATGCTTTATCGACTATCGCGGTGGCCCAGGTTGCGATGATAGCTGTAGCCAACACGACGTCCCTCGGCGGGAATTCCGGATTGTCACTGCCCTACGTCGCGGACTCTTTGTGGAACATGCAATTGAATAGCAGGCTCGGATACGTTTATATCGCTATGGCTTTTTTGGCCGGAGGGATGTGGGTTGCCCGGCGACTCGATAAGGGGGCAACAGGTCTCAAACTGCGAGCGTTGCGCGAGAACGAACCTATGGCTGAGTCTGCTGGGGTCAACGTCTACAGAGAGAAGGTATTGGCCTCTACCTATAGCGCGTTTCTGACTGCCTTAGGTGGTTCAGTTCTAGCTTTTTACCTCAAGTTCATCGACCCCCATATGGTTCTCTCGTTGGAGATGTCGCTACGGATTGTTTTCCTAACCATGGTCGGCGGAATTGGCACTGCTTTCGGTCCACTCTGGGGCGCGATGCTTCTCGTTCCGATCGATGAACTGACCCGCGTTTTCGGGGGCTCAGAATTGATCGGTCTTGGCCCGTTGCTCTACGGCGTCTTTCTTACGGTCGTTATTCTTTACGCGCCGAAGGGCATCGGCGATTTGCCTCGTCTTATCAAACAGTTCGGTCGCCCTGGCGGCGATTCGGCCAGTCTTCGTCGGCGAGCTCGACGTCTATTCAGTTGGCGATAATTGTCATGCTTTCGATAAAGGGACTTCAAAAGCGATTCGGCGGTCTTCACGCAACCCAGAACGTTTCATTTGACGTGCCTCAGGGAGCGTGTTTCGGCATTATCGGGCCAAACGGAGCAGGCAAGACGACCTTATTTAATCAAATTGCGGGCGCCCTCAAGCCGGATGCGGGCGAGATTTCGTTTGAAGGCAAGAGGATTGACGGTCTCCCGGTTCACGAGATTGCTGAGCGCGGCCTTGCTCGGACATTTCAGATTGCCACAGGGTTTCCCGAATTAACCGTCGAGGAGAGCGTAACGGTGGGTGCCCTAGTGCGCCATCACGACTACCGTCGCGCCCGAAGCGCTGCGCGAAAAGTGTTGGATGACATGCAGTTAGCGGAAGTGGGTTCTATTTCTGTCCAGCAGCTTCCTGTGCAGATGAAGAAACAAGTTGGCGTAGCCGTTGCGCTCGCTACCGAACCGCGCCTGCTTTTACTCGATGAGGTAATGGCCGGACTCAATCCAAGTGAAGTTGGCGCATTTGTTGGACTTCTGCAAACTATCAACGCTGCAGGTGTCACTCTTATATTGATCGAGCATAACATTCGGGCGATCCGACGCCTTTGCCCGAGGACTTTGGTACTCGCGCTTGGGCAGGTTCTTGCTTCCGGCCCGACCGACGATGTCCTGAAGGATCCAGAGGTTATCGCTGCGTACCTGGGAAAGGAGTGAGGACATTGCTGCACATCGATAATATTTCGGCTGGATATGGTCCGGTAACAATTATTCGTGATGTTTCGCTATCGGTTAGGCCCGAGCAAATTGTTTGTGTACTCGGATCGAACGGAGCGGGCAAGAGCACCTTGGTGCGGGCCGTCATGGGCTTGGCCCAGACCGTCAAGGGTAATATTTACTGGCAGAATAATTCGATACTTGGGCTGCCTACTTACGAGGTGGCGGCTCGAGGGATCGCATTGGTCCCTGAGGATCGCCTCCTTTTTCCGAGTCTCAGCGTGTACGACAACTTAATGGTGGGCTCCGCGTCGTTGCGTGATAAGGGCGCTATCGAGAGAAATCTCGATCTAGTGCATCGTGTCTTTCCGCGTCTCAGCCAGAGGAAGGAGCAGTCGGCAGGCACTCTGTCAGGCGGAGAGCAACAGATGTTGACAATCGGGCGGGCCCTAATGTCAAGTCCCAAGCTTTTAGTTTTAGATGAACCGACTATTGGGATCGCGCCGCATCTTGTGCAGGAGATCTTCCAGGCGATTACACAATTGCGACGGGATCTTGAGATTAGCGTGTTGTTGGTTGAGCAGCATGCGGACCAAGCACTTGCGCTGAGTGAGTTTGCCTATGTTATCGACCAAGGGGCGGTCGTGATGTCGGGTCCGAGTGATCAATTAGCGCAAGATTCTCGCGTTCGTGGTGCCTACTTAGGGATTGACTAGTATTGCAACTTATCGATTGCGAAAAGTAATGTCTGCTCAGCTTTCAATCCGTATTTCGGCGCACGAATTGACCGAAGTGTTAGGGCCAGTTATCGCACCGATAACCTGTCTGTATCGTGCTGCGCCCGTCGCGCAGGGAGATCGGCGTGAGCGTGCAACGCTCGAGCGCCGGCGGGGTTGAAGCGTTGACCGCCACCGCGGCGATTGGCGAAGCGGCGCGTAGCGCCTGGTGTCGCGCGCACGGCCCGTACTCGCAGCAGTTGGCGAAGTGGCATGAGAACGCCGCGCAGACCCCGGCCGAGCCCGAGGAGGCGCGTGCCGCGCCGCAACACACCCGTGGGAACCGGGGCGGCATTAAGGAACTCGAGCGCGGGGTCCGCCGCAATAACCGGGCCCTAGCCTGGGCGGCGGCGTCGCTGGTGCTCTCCGGAAAGCTCGAGGCGGTCTTCGAGAACGACATAGAACAAGGCACAACGCGAGACGTTGCTGAGCGTGGCCAGGAAGCCGCCGCACATCGTCTCAGCGCTTATCGACAAGGACGTGTACCGCGTCACGTTGACTCCCGAGCGCAACGAAACGGTTGCAGAGACCGCCGCCGCGCCCGCGGACAAACCGTGCTTGGTTGCGAAATCGAACTCGGCCGATGGCCATACCCGCCCCGCAGGGATGAACTAACTTTCGGCAAACCAACCGCCGCAGAGTTTCTACCTGGCTTCTTCGATGTGATCTCGATCAAGCTCGCTTTGGTGTTCGGTTCACCTACGTCTCCGAAGGCCTCTGCAAGTCTGCGACTGAGGCGAACGCAACTACCGAAGATGGAGGGTCAACGTGAGATATTGAGAAGCTCGATTATTCTCATGGTCCAGCATTTCGTTGGTGTTGGTTGTACGTGTAGAGAATACCTGTAGTAACTGATCAATTGTGATCGAAATGGCAAGGAGCTGCGCAAATGACTTATCAATTGCCGAAAGAGATTGAAGAACTGAAAGCGAGGGCACGCGAGTTTTCCGACTCAGTGATGCTGCCGCTGGAGAAGAGCTGGCCCCATCATACTGATGAAGTTCCCATAGCGGACAAAATTTCATTGGGTAAGAAAGGAATCGACGCCGGAATTATTGCTCCCGGTCGATCCAAGGAGCTTGGTGGGCAGGGGTTGGGTGCACTGGGGAGCGTTGTAGTTCTTGCAGAATTGGCTAGGACTACGCCCGGGTTCAGTACTTTCTATGACGTCGGCTTCCCGTTTTTCCAAGAGCCGTTCCCAATTTTCTTTAGCGCCTCCAGCCATATCAAGGAAAACTACACATCTCGCTTAGTCAAGGATGGGGTGACTTACGCGATGATGATGAGCGAGCCGCAATCAGGATCCGATTTCAGCGGGATGCAGACAACAGCGCGGAGAGATGGCAGTGACTACGTCCTTAATGGGCAAAAGATTTATCCAACCTCGTTTAGTTGGAGTGAATTCTCTGTTGTCTGGGCTGTGGTTGTAGACGATAAGAATAATGCCATTCTGGACGAAAAGGGGCGCTCGCAAATCACGGCATTCCTAGTCGATCATGATAATCCGGGCCTGAAGGTGCTAAAGTGGGTTGATGTGTTAGGAATCGACCTTGAACCGATAGTTGAGCTAAAAGACTGCGTAACCCCTGCCAAGAATATGATGGGCAACATCGGACAGGGGATGGCGATCGCGCGCGGCCAAATGAATAGAGCTCGACTTGGATGGGGCGCGGCGTCTATCGGTTCAAGCGAAAGAAGTCTTGAACTGGCAATCAAATACGCTAAGGAAAGGCGTGCGTTCGGAAAGGCTATCGGCGAATTTCAGGCAATTCAATGGTGGCTTGCCGATTCGTATATTGAGCTCGAAGCCATGCGACAACTCAACTACTACACTGCCGCCCGGGCTGACCGTCATAACGATCTACAGAAGCTCACGTTTCAGACAGCCGCCGCGGTTAACAAACTTTTTTGCCTCGAAAGAGCGCTGCAGATTGTCGACCGTTGTATGCAAGTACACGGTGCAATCGGGATGACGGAAGAATACCCGTTCGAGTATTTGCATCGGCAACTCAAGTCTGCGCGTGCTGCAGAAGGTAGCCCGCAGATCATGCGACACATTGTCGCAACAGACCTGCTGGGGAAAGACGTAACTCAACTGACACCGAAACAGTAAAGCGTATCGACGGTCGTCCTCGGCGTGCGAGCATCTTGCTGAACGTAAGCGGTCTTGCAATCGGCCGCATTTTCCCTAAAAGGCGATGAGCGAGATGTGTTGCGAGACGCTCAAGGGGACCACGCCAGGCGACCGTCCATGAATGATCTTGGGCGCTGATGCTGAAGGGTGAAGCAGACCACACAGAGACGTACGTCGGGCGCGTCGTTTTGAGGGCGCAGACCGCCATTTCAGTACAGCAATCCCGTGCAGGGGGAGGAAATATGCGGGCAATATTGGCTAATGAATTCGGTGGGCCAGAAGTACTACAAGTTGCTGTCGTCCCAACTCCGACGCCCGGAGTGGGAGACTTGCTGGTGCAACTTGAGGCGTGCGGCGTCTGCTTCCACGACCTTCTAACCCGCGCCGGTCTACTGAAACGTGGCGTGACGCCGCCGTTCATCCCGGGGCACGAATTTGCAGGACAGGTGGTGGCCGTAGGGCCGACCGTGGAGGGTTTCCAAGTAGGTCAGCGAGTTTGCGGTCTTCCGTCCGAGCCGTGTTGGCGCTGCCACTATTGCCTATCCGGACGGGATCATTTATGTGCTAGCAGTAATCCCCTGGGGCACAGCAGGAGAGGCGGAGCGTACGCTGAGTTTATTGTGGTGAAGGCATCATCTTGTCTTAAGGTGCCCGACAGTATTTCTAGCGCCGATGCAGCCATCCTGGGGTGTGCGGTCGGCTCAGTCTACCGGGCCTATCGCCTTGCTGATGTGCGAATGGGTCAGGTAGTCATCGTGACCGGTGCAGGAGGCGGAACTGGCCTCCATAGCGTGCAGTTGGCCAAACTGACCGGTGCGCATGTGATCGGTGTGACCTCATCGGAAGCGAAAGTAGACCCGATCCGGCGCGCAGGTGCTGATGAGATAGTGTTGGCACCAGACGGGCAATTCCATTCAGAGGTACTACGGCTAACGGCCGGTCAAGGCGCCGACGTCGTGGTGGATCACGTAGGAACGCCTATTTGGCCGTCGGTCTTGCGATCAGTGAGACCTGGCGGCGACATCGTATTTGTCGGTCAGGTCACGGGTCAGTCCATCGCTCTCAATCCGGGTAGTCTAATCCATAAGAACCTGCGCGTGATTGGCACCAAAGGAGCGACTCTCCAAGATCTGCATGACGTTCTTCACCTTGTGGCCACGTTCAAGCTCCGCCCAATGGTATCGCGCGTATTGCCGTTGGCAGAAGCGTCTGATGCTCATCGCCTGCTCGAGAATCGTCAGTCGGTCGGCCGAATCGTTCTTGTGCCGAGTGAAATGTCCGCCTGACATGACGTATCCGGGGAATTTCGAGCCACACGTTACCTGGCGATGGCTCCCGGGTAAATCGCCCGGCTTTTCTTTTCAGGACCGAGAGTTAGTTTTGGGCGGTCACAAGGCGTCCGGCGAGCATCGAAACCGTTGCTTGGCGGGCGAATTCCGCCGGCGCAGGATCCAATGAGAGCGCCATGAGCACGGACCTCAATGGAGATCCGTCGAACGCTTATCACTGGCGTTTGCAGCGTTTCCCAGAGCTGACTAAGCTATCGTGCCGGCTCGAGTGGGAACGGGGGCGCGCCCGCTACGCAGATAAACAGTACAAGGACAAACCCGATGAGCTACACCCGACTGGACTTCGAACTCGATAACGGCCTCGCCTGGATCACCCTCAACCGGCCCGCGGCGCACAACGCGCTCGACGCGGAGTTATGCCGCGAGCTGCTCGACGTGGCCGAGCGTTGCGCCGTCGGTAACGACGTGCGTGCGGTCGTTATCACGGGCGCAGGCGACAAGGCGTTCTGTGCCGGCGGCGACGTCGCGGCCTTCGCTGCGAGCCCCGACACGGTCGACCGGCTCTTGATGGCGATTACGACGCCGCTGCACGCCGCGATATCGAAGTTCGCGTGGATGGACGCCCCGGTGATCGCTGCGGTCAATGGAGTGGCTGCGGGCGCGGGAATGAGCCTGGTCGCCGCGTGCGATCTCGCGATCTCCGCGGACAGCGCGCGCTTCACGAGCGCGTACACGCAGCTGGGCTTCACGCCCGACGGCAGCTCCACCTGGTGGCTGCCGCGCGTCGTCGGCCCACGCCGCGCAATGGAGCTCTACCTGACGAACCGCGTGCTCGACGCGAACGAGGCGCTCGAATGGGGGCTCGTGAACCGCGTCGTGCCGAAGGCGTCGCTCAGCGACAATGCGCGCGCACTTGCCACGAGCCTGGCGAACGGCCCAACGCGCGCGCACGGAAGCCTCAAGAAGATGATGCTGACCTCGACTAACGACTCGCTCGAATCGCAGATGGAGCGCGAGGCGCGCGCGGTCGCCGCGATGTCGCGAAGTGAGGACGGCCTGGAGGGCGTGCGTGCGTTCGTCGAGAAGCGCAAGCCGCGGTTCGCGGGACGCTGAGCGGGGTCATCACCCGAATCGCGAATTGGGACTCTCCGCTGATGGGCAGCCCACCGCAACGTGTTGCCGGTCGAGTGCCGGCGTGTGTTCTTTCCACTCTGCGGGGAACTGACGTGTGTCGATCAGCAGCGCGCTAGAGGCCGCTTCGAGGCTTCCCGCTCCGCCCACGACCGGCAGGCGTGGCACGCCCGACTTCTTCACCGCCGCGATAATCGAGCGAATACCGCGCAGGTAGTAGCCGAGAACATCGGCCTGGGCATGCCCGCTGAACGCGCTCAGGACGAAGTCCATGACACCGACGACTCGGTGCACGCCGCGCATCTAGCCAAGCGCACGGCGCTGGCCGAGGGCATTCACACGATGAAGGCCAGGCCCGTGCTGCACGGCGATAACGGCTCGACGTTCAAGGCCACGACGATGCTGGCGATGCTGCACTGGTTGAGCATCGAGCCGTCGTACTCGCGCCCGCGCGTGAGTGACGACAACCCG
>JACDJC010002651.1_pt1 | contig 13736 bp, 12 predicted proteins | sample 7454191 | NCBI WGS metagenome assembly JACDJC01 (sample SAMN14253291, study PRJNA609438) | sludge metagenome | isolation source: sludge after 25d culture with pyrite and EDTA | collected 2018-12-20 | reverse complement strand
CCATTGAAGGGATTGAAAGGAGAGATTGTTCAAATTTGCGGGCAATCGCATATATTAATCAGACTGCAAGCAATGAACTGTTGCATACATATCAAAATCTCTAAAGATGAGATTAAGGTATTGAGTTCAGAAAAAGCAGACCCACCGAAATTAAACCGGAATGGGAAATCTGTGAGTTACGTTAAGGAATAGATATTTCAAGTTTTAAAAATTAAATTTAGTAACATGAAGGTACTTATACTTGCCGGAGGCTACGGATCACGACTCTCCGAAGAGACAGATATGAAACCAAAACCGATGGTTGAAATTGGTGGAAAACCTATATTATGGCACATAATGAAGATTTACTCTTATTATGGATTTAATGATTTTATTATTTTGCTTGGGTATAAAGGTTACATCATTAAAGAGTTTTTTGCGAATTATCATCTCCATCAATGTGATGTTACGTTTGATATAAAACATAATGAAACGGAAATATTGAACAATGGATCAGAACCATGGAGAGTTACACTCATCGACACCGGTTTAAATTCGATGACCGGCGGTCGAATAAAAAGGGTTCAGAAATACATTAATAACGAAACATTTATGCTTACATATGGCGATGGAGTTGGAAACATCGATATAAGTGTACTGTTAGAATTTCATAGAAGCAATGGTAAAATAATTACAATGACATCGGTTCAGCCTGAAGGAAGATTCGGTTCATTGATTTTAAATGCCAATAATGAGGTGCTTAAGTTTCAGGAAAAAATTAAAGGTGACGGGCAATGGGTCAATGCCGGATTTTTTGTCTGTGAGCCTGAAGTTTTGAACTACCTGAAGGATGATTCAACCATATTGGAAAAAGAACCATTGGAAAAACTGGCAAATGAAAAGCAGTTAGTAACTTTTAAACACAATGGTTTTTGGAAACCCATGGACACACTTCGGGATAAAAGATTGCTTGAAGACCTGATAGCGAGCAATAAGGCTCCATGGATGATGTGGAACAAAGTTCCCGCTGCGGTTAGTAATTAAAGTTTATTCTATTCGAAATCACCATATACAGCAAAACACAAAGCGAAATAAAACAGATGAAAATATTAATCGCAGGTAATATGGGCTATGTTGGCCCGGGGGTGGTTAGCCAATTACGGGAAACGTATTCCGATGCAGAACTGATTGGTTTCGATACAGGCTACTTTGCACATTGTTTAACCAACCCTGTTTTTCTGCCCGAAATTAAACTGAACCGGCAGATTTTCGGAGATGTGCGGGATTTTAAAGAAGATCTACTGAATGATGTGGATGTTATTGTTTATCTGGCGGCAATTTCAAACGATCCAATGGGCACTAAGTTCGAAAAGGTTACTATGGATGTCAACAACAAAGCGGCAGTACGGATGGCGAGGATAGGAAAAGAAAAGGGAGTACGTTCGTTCGTGTATGCATCAAGTTGCAGTGTTTACGGTGCCGCCGGTGATGAAGCAAAAAAAGAAAACGACTCACTTAATCCGCTAACTGCCTATGCCCGCTCGAAAGTTAATACAGAAGCAGAGTTGGTCTCCTTTGCCGACAAGCATTTTACCGTTACGTGTCTTCGTTTTGCCACAGCCTGTGGATTTAGTAACCGGTTGCGACTCGATTTGGTGTTGAATGATTTTATCGCTGGAGCAGTTACATCAAAACGAATTGACATTTTAAGCGATGGTACACCGCTGAGACCGCTGATAAATGTGCTGGATATGGCTCGAGCCATCGACTGGGCAGCCTCACGCAGGCCGGAATCAGGAGGGGATTTCCTGGTAGTCAATGCCGGAAGTAATATATGGAATTACCAGGTAAAGGAGCTGGCTGAAGCAGTGGCCAAAGTAATTAATGGATGCAAAGTTACGGTAAACCCTGATGCCCCGCCAGACAAACGTTCTTATAAAGTAAATTTTGATTTGTTCAAAAAACTGGCTCCTGACCATCAGCCTGTACACGATCTAAAATCGACAATAGAGTCATTATTCAATAATTTAAAAGCAATGAAATTTAATGATTCAAATTTCAGGGAATCAGGATTAATCAGGTTAAAAGTATTAAACCAGTTAATTCAATATAATTATCTGAATGAAAGTCTTTACTGGATTTAAAAGTAAAAAAGCAAATGACATGAAAAACTATGTAATGATTTTCATTGAAGAAAATTGAACGTTACATTTGTTTTACTCAGAGGATAATTATGAAAAATGATATTATTATTATAGGAGGAGGAATCGTTGGTTTGGCTACTGCCCTGAAGCTTATGGAGATCAAACCTGATTTGAAAATTATTTTGCTTGAAAAGGAAAGCAAACTGGCTCAACACCAAACAGGAAACAATAGCGGGGTAATTCACGCAGGAGTTTATTATAAACCCGGAAGCCTGAAAGCTGTTAACTGCCGGAATGGTTATCAACAGCTTATAGATTTTTGTGACAAAGAAGGGATCAAATACGATCTTTGCGGAAAACTAATCGTTGCAACAAGAAAAGAAGAATTACCCCGGCTTGAAAATCTTTGGGAAAGAGGCATGCAAAACGGACTGACAAAAATGAAAAAGATTCCCGGAGGTCAAATTATAGAATATGAGCCGTATGCAACGGGTTTGGCAGCTCTGTTCGTTCCTTATACGGGTATCATTGATTACAGCGAAGTCAGCCGGAAATATGCTGAAATTTTTATGCAAAAATATGGAGGCGAAATTTATTTAAACAACGAGGTATTAAACATCACTTTTAATCAAAAGGAAGCCACAGTTATTACCGACAAAGGAGATTATTCGTCAACAATAATAATTAATACCGCAGGCTTATATAGTGATAAAATTGCGGCGCTGACACAGAAAAAATTGAATATCAGGATTATTCCATTCCGTGGGGAGTACGCTGAACTAACGGAAGAGAAAAGATACCTCGTAAAGAACCTAATATATCCGGTACCCAATCCCAACTTCCCGTTTCTTGGCGTTCATTTTACCCGGATGATCCAAGGTGGTATTGAAGCCGGCCCCAACGCTGTTTGGGCTTTTAAACGGGAAGGATATAACAAAACTTCATTTAAATATAACGAGTTCTGGGAATCGGTGTCATGGCCTGGTTTCAGAAAAGTGATGCGTCAGTACTGGAAGATGGGGCTGGGAGAATACTACAGATCATACAATAAATCAGCTTTGACAAGAGCTCTCCAACGCCTTGTTCCCGATGTACAGGAAGAAGATATTAAACCTGCCGGATCAGGTGTCAGGGCGCAAGCGTGTGACCGGAACGGAGGATTGGTAGATGATTTTCTGTTTATGGAAGATCGGTTTACTCTGAATGTATTAAACGCACCTTCACCAGCAGCAACGGCTTCACTTGCAATTGGAGAGACCATAGCGAGGAAAGCTGTCTCCCGGTTAAACTAAAAATACCATAACTCCACACACGGTTAAAAAAATTTATCTTAAAAAATCTATTAACATATGAAATGCAGACACTGTAACAGCGGGTTAAAATATGTATTCCTTGATTTAGGAATAGCCCCTCCTTCAAATGCCTATTTAAATAAAAAGGAGTTGGAACTTCCGGAGAAACAGTTTCCGCTGAAACTTTATGTTTGCCACAACTGCTGGCTGGTGCAAACTGAAGATTACTCAAAGAGTGATGAACTATTCACCAAAGAGTATGCTTATTTTTCCTCTGTATCTTCCAGTTGGTTGGAGCACGCATCCCGTTACTCAGAAATGATTAGCGGCAGACTGAACCTGAACAAAAACAGCTTTGTGCTGGAGGTGGCTTCAAATGACGGGTATTTATTGAAAAACTTTGTTGCGACAGGTATTCCCTGTCTCGGTATTGAACCCACCGATAGTACTGCCGATGCAGCGGAAGCCATTGGTATTCCTGTTCGCAGAGAGTTTTTTGGTGAAGACTCTGCCAGAAAATTGGAGCAGGAGGGTAAAAAAGCTGACTTAATTATTGGAAATAATGTTTACGCTCACGTGCCTGATATCAACGATTTTACAAAAGGATTGAAAATTGCTCTTAAATCCGGCGGCACCATTACACTTGAATTTCCTCATCTGCTTAACCTCATCAAATACAATCAATTCGATACCGTTTACCACGAACACTATTCTTATTTGTCACTTCATGTAGTAAGACTTATTTTTAAGCGGGCTGGATTAAAAGTGTACGATGTGGAAGAATTGTCAACGCATGGTGGAAGTATAAGGGTTTATGGATGCCATACAGATGATGTTAAAAAAGAGACAACTCCGGCTGTTGACAAATTAATCGAAGAAGAGATAGAATTTGGAATGCAGGATCTACCGTTGTACCTTAATTTTCAATCCGAAGTCGACAAAATCATGCACAAACTGACTGCCTTTTTGACGGAACAAAAACAAAAAGGCAGAGTAATTGGCGCATATGGTGCAGCGGCAAAAGGCAATACAATGCTGAACTACGGGAAGATAAATAAGGATATCGTCTCCTTTGTCTGTGATGCAGCTCCTTCAAAACAGGGAAAATATATGCCGGGGAGCCACATCCCCATTTTACCCCCTTCCGCTTTATCTGAATTAAAACCGGACTGGGTGCTAATTCTGCCATGGAATATTAAAGACGAAGTGATAAAACAGCAGTCGGTAATTAAAGAGTGGGGAGGCCGGTTTCTTGTCTCAATTCCGGAGTTGATGGAGGTTGGTACATGAAAAGAATTCTTGTAACAGGCGCAGCAGGTTTTCTTGGATCCCATTGTTTAAATGAATTAGAAAACAAAAATTTTGAGATATATGCACTGGACAAAGTAAAACGACAAAGCCCGGATACAAAAGTGAATTGGATTGAAACCGACTTAAGAGAGCCTAAGCAGGTAGAACAAATGCTCTATAATATAAAACCTGATTATCTTTTGCACCTTGCCTGGAAAATGGAAACTGGCATGCAGCTAAATTCTCCCGTTAATAATGCATGGGTGGAAATCAGTATAGATTTGATCCAAAAATTTGCAGAGGCAGGTGGAAAAAGAGTGGTGGTATCAGGTTCTTGTGCCGAGTACAAGTGGGGCGACTACCTGTACGACGAAGAAACTACCCCGCTGGAGCCACAAACTGTTTACGGACGAAGCAAACACAAACTCCACCAAATGGTTTCATCGCTTTGTACTAAAAATAATATAGGCTATGCATGGGGCAGGATATTCTTTATGTATGGGCCGAATGAAAATGAAAAAAGGTTGGTGTCTTACGTTATTCGCTCCATTTTAAAAGGAGAGAAAGTACTTACCACACACGGCAATCAAATTTACGATTACCTGTATGTAGAGGATGTTGCACGTGCCCTGGTCAGTTTGGTCGAAACGGATTTCAATGGTGCAGTAAACATCTGTTCGGGGCAACCATTAAAAGTGAAAGATTTGATATATAAAATAGCCAACCAAATGAATGGTTCACATTTAATTCATTTGGGCAAAATAGATCCAAGTAAACATCACTCCCATAATATTGTAGGTAATAACAGTTTATTAAAAATGATTACAAGCTGGCTCCCGGAAATCGACATAGATTCAGGCATTACAAAAACAATTCAATCTATTCAAAACAAAATTAACTGAAGATGAAAGATATAATAATAATAGGAGCTGGGATGGCGGGTTTTGGCGCGGCGCATCATTTCTATAAGAACAACATCAGAGCTACAATTTACGAGAAAAGTGATTTTATCGGCGGTCATGCTGCCACATTCGAGAGGGAGGGTTTTATTTTTGACGACGGGCCGCACATCTCTTTCACAAAAGATAAAAGAATCAGAAAATTATTTCATGATAGTGTAAACGGTAAAGTAGAGGCATTTAAAGCCTATGTGAACAACTACTGGAAAGGTTTCTGGGTAAAGCACCCGGCACAGGTAAACCTGCACGGGTTGCCAAACGAGATGGTTGTAAAAATTATCCGTGAATTTTTTGAAGCAGGGAAAACAGATAAAAGAACAGCCACCAATTACAAAGAGTGGCTGCTGGAAACCTTCGGAAAAACATTTTCAGAAACATTCCCGATGGAATACACCAAAAAGTTTCATACAACCACAGCAGAAAATCTCGATATTGACTGGATTGGCCCGAGATTATACCAACCCGACCTTGATGAAGTGTTAAACGGGGCGTTGTCGGCAAGTACCGATAATGTGCATTATGTAACCGACTTTTATTATCCCAGCAACGGTGGTTTTGTCAGGTTTCTTGATCAGTTTATTGACAATGCAAATTTGAAATATTCGCATGAAGTAACTAAGATAGATCCTGTTCAGAAACTGATTTCCTTTGCCAATGGGAAAACAAAACGGTACGATTATTTGATATCTTCAGTTCCTCTGCCCGAGTTGATCCCCTGTATTAAAGGGGTGCCGACCGGGGTCTTGGAGGCCTCCCAAAAACTGGCATGTACCAGTTGTGTTACAGTAAATATAGGAGTTAAAAGAAAAGATATTTCCAAAGCACACTGGACCTATTTTTATGATCAGAATATTATATTTTCAAGGCTCTCTTTTCCCTATTTATGGTCGCCAAACAACGCACCTGAAAATTGCGGGAGCATTCAGGCGGAAATTTATTTTAGCAAAAAATATAAGCCACTGAACAAAGAACCCGACAACTTTATTGAACCAACAATCTCTGATTTAAAACGGTGCGGAATACTATGCGAGTCGGATGAAATAGTTTTTCAGGAAGCCAGAATTTCACCGTATGCAAATGTCATTTTTGATCTCGAGCGAATTCCAAACCTTGAGATTGTTCATAATTATCTTAAACAGGCAGATATTAAATATTGCGGGCGTTTTGGGGAATGGGGTTATCACTGGACCGATGAATCGTTTATCAGCGGCGAAAATGCTGCTGGTAAAGTTTTGAAACAGTTGAATAACCTCCGCAAACCCACTATGGTTTTTAAAGAGAAAGACTAAATTTTTTCGATCATGACTTTTCAGGAAACAATGCTCCAAGATGCATATATTATCAACCTTTCTCCCTTTGTCGATAGCAGAGGTTATTTTATCAGGTTGTTTAGCAAAGATGAATTCAGGCAAATCGGATTTAATGAAGAAATTGTGCAGATAAACCAGGCATTCAATAAACAGCGGTTAACGTTTCGTGGATTTCATTATCAGAAACCACCTTTTAGTGAGTCTAAAATCATTTGTTGTATAGAGGGTAAAGTTCAGGATTATATTATCGATATTAGAAAAGGTTCCCCAACTTTTTTAAAGAGCTTTACCGTTGAACTATCAGAGCAAAATGACTTATTGATTGTGGTGCCTAAAGGTTTTGCACATGGATATCTTACTCTCACAAAAAATACAAGATTGGTTTATTTTCATACGTCGTTTTATACCCCGGGATTTGAAGGTGGCATACGTTATAACGATAAGAGCCTGGGTATAGAACTCCCCTATAAACCTAAGATTATTTCCGAAAAAGACCTTTGTTATCCGTTTATTGAAAATTTGTCTTTTGAAGGAATTGAAGTTAAAAATATGAATTCGATTGTTTAGTGTTAATGCGGGGTGTCGGAGCATATTAACAAAAGAATTTCTATTGTAGCTTATAACATTTTCAATTTCATTATGGTGCCAAATAATATTCTGAATAGTATTGATTTTGAAGAAGAGGGGAGGAAAATGTATCGGTTGGCTGAACGTCTTTATCCGATTTGCAGGAGTATTACCGGTAATGGAGTTCGTGAAACCCTGGCGATATTGAAAGAGATTATACCCCTCGAATTAACTGAGGTTCCTTCCGGCACAAAGGTACTTGACTGGGAAATACCCGATGAATGGAACATAAAGGATGCATGGATAAAAGATATGGCTGGTGATAAAATTATCGATTTTCGTGATTTGAACCTGCATGTTTTGAATTACAGTACACCGGTTGATCAGATCATTGATCTTGAAAGATTAAAAAAACATGTTTATACATTGCCGGAATACCCTCAATGGGTCCCTTATCGCACGTCGTACCATAATCGTCAATGGGGGTTTTGTATGTCTCACAACCAAATGAAAAACCTAAAAGATGATAATTACCATATAAAAATTGATTCGGAGATTAGACCCGGGGCATTAACATACGGGGAGTTTTTTATTCAGGGGAAAACTAAGGAAGAGGTACTTATAAGTTGCCACATTTGCCATCCCTCGCTTTGTAACGATAATTTGTCAGGAATAATAATTGCCACTTTTATCGCAGGATTTCTTCAAACATTGAAAACCCGGTTTTCTTATCGCTTTTTGTTTATTCCGGGAACTATTGGTTCTATAGCGTGGCTGAGTAGAAATGAGAATAAATTACAACACATTAAGTATGGATTGGTACTTACTCTGCTGGGCGATACATCTCCTTTCCATTATAAAAAATCGCGAAGAGGCAATGCAGAAATAGACAAAATAATGGAGTACCTGCTCAGAAATGAAAGCAACTCCCAAATACGTGAGTTTTCTCCTTATGGATATGATGAAAGACAGTTTTGTTCCCCGGGTTTTAACCTGCCGGTTGGAAGATTTTCCCGAAAACCGCACGGAGAATTTCCCGAATACCATACTTCTGCTGATAACCTTGATTTTGTTAAACCTGTAAGCTTAGGCGAATCTTTTACGCTGTTACTTAAAGTGATAATGCTGATTGAAAACAATTTAAAATATATTAATCTGAATCCCAAAGGGGAACCTCAGCTTGGAAAGCGCGGTTTGTACAGACAGATTGGAGGAGAGAGTCGGCAAAAGGATTACGAAATGGCTCTTTTATGGATTTTGAATTTTTCTGATGGGGATAATTCATTGCTCGATATCGCTATAAGATCGGGAATTGATTTTCCGGTAATAAGTGATGCTGCACAAAAACTTCAGCACTCTTCTTTATTATCAGCATGTTAGAGATGGCAAAACAGGAGCACAAAACAGTCTTAATTACTGGAGCAACCAGCGGGATTGGAAAATCCATTGCTGTTTTACTGGCAAAAAGAGGGTATAGCCTTATTTGCGTTGGAAAGAATAAGGAAAGGCTGATTCTATTAGAAAAAGAGTTAAAAGCAGGTGTGAGCTTCTATAGCTATGAGTGCGACATTGCAGTTGAAAGTGAAGTTTTGGATTTTTTAAAAAGAGTAAATTCTGATTTTGCAAAAATAGAAATTCTTATACATTCAGCTGGTTGTATTAATCCTGCTCCTGTTATCAATTCAAAAATAGAGGATTATAATTTTCATTTTAATTTAAATACAAAGGCTCCGTTTTTAATTACAAAAATGCTATTGGAAAAATTAAAAGAAAATAATGGACAGATAGTATTTATAAATTCAAGCGCAGTTCAACGGGCAATACCCAATTTGAGTTTATATACCGCATCAAAGTTGGCATTAAAAGGATTTGCCGATAGTCTTAGGCAAGAGGTAAATCAGTACGGAATAAAAGTCATTTCTGTTTATCCGGGTCAAACTGCCACGCCGATGCAACAAAAATTGTATGCAGCAGGAAATAAAAGTTATAATCCCGAAAAACTTTTACAAACATCGGATATTGCATCTATAATAGTCAATGCTTTGGAGTTGTCGGCAACAGCTGAGGTAACGGATTTATATATAAGACCCTCGGTGAGAAATGAATTATGAACATGCATTAGCACAATCTGAAGCTTTATGCAGGAATTTTAATGGTTAACGAATTTTTTACATGAGAAATATTAATGATTATGTTCAGTAAACATATTGCCTACCAGTTTTTGGAAATAACCAGAAGATATCCTCAAAATAATGCATTTTGTATTGATGAGGAGTACTACTCTTATACCGACTTTGTTCAGCGAATAGCAGCAATTGCAAAATCGTTACAAAATAGTGCCGAAACGGAAATTGCCCTGGTGGCAAATGATGATTTGGATACGTATGCTGCAATCTTTGCCATTTGGTTTACCGGGAAGATGTATGTTCCGTTGAATCCGGATACGCCTCCTGAGCGGAACCAAAATGTAATTGATCAGGTGGGAATTAAAACCATTTTGAATTCTTATGAAACTGCAGCTTTTCCGTCACCGGATTTTGAAGCATCAGTTAACTGGCTGGAAATATGTGTGAAAGGCACTAATTTTGACAACCAGTTGGCGTATATATTTTTCACTTCCGGAAGCACGGGAACTCCCAAAGGGGTAATGATCACCAAAAAAAATGTAGCAAGCTTTGTGGAAGCATTCTGGGCGATGGGGTACGACATAAACGAAAATGACCGTTGCTTGCAAATGTTTGAACTAACATTCGATTTGTCGGTAATATCCTACCTTATTCCCTTGCTTAAAGGTGCCTGTGTTTATACCATTCCGAAAGACAAAATCAAGTATAGTTATATTTTTGAATTAATGGATGAGAAAGAACTGACTGTAGCTTTGATGGTGCCTTCCATACTAAATTATCTGCGTCCCTATTTTAGTGAAATCGACTGTCCTAAAATGAGATACTCTCTATTTTGTGGAGAAGCGTTGCACACGCAGATTGTGGAAGAATGGGCAGATTGTGTACCAAACGCCAGAATCGACAATGTTTACGGGCCAACAGAAGACACGATCTTCTGTACCTATTACACCTTTAACAGAGATGCTGAAAACGATTCCCACAATGGAGTTTTATCCATAGGAAAACCTATGCTGAACAACCTGGCAGTTGTTTTTAACGATGCCAATATTCCGGCGAATGTGGATGAAACAGGGGAGCTTTGTCTGGCAGGATCGCAATTAACGCCCGGTTATTTTAATAATCCCCGGCTTAATGCAGAGCAGTTTTTTACGACAAATTATAAGGGTGCCGATACCCGCTTTTACCGAACCGGTGATTTATGTATTCAGAGGAAAAATGGGAATATCGACTATGTGGGGAGGAAAGATTCTCAGGTGAAAATCCAGGGTTTCAGAATTGAACTGTCGGAAGTAGAGTTTCATGCCAAAAAAGCCATTAATGGGCAAACAGTATTGGTAGCGTTAGCTGTTCAAAATCAGGCAGACAACAATGAAATTGCAATTGTGTTTGAATCCGGTGAGTTTGAGATTAACGGGGTAAAAGAGTACCTGAAATCAAAAATGCCTTCTTACATGGTGCCTACTCAATACTACTTTTTTAAACCATTCCCCTTAAATGCGAATGGGAAAATTGATAGAAGAGCCCTTTCGGGGGTTATTAAAATTTAGTTATGGACATTGTACTTTTTGGAGAAGACGTTTTTACTGCCACGGTACTTCAGTCGTTACTGGAGAAAAACCACCATGTTTTGCTGATTGTTTGCCCTTTATACAGCAATAATAATCACAAGAAACTTCAAAGCATTGCAGAACAAAATAAGATTGAATTTATCCGGGAAGAGGATATTAACTCCGGTTTTGTAAAAAAACGATTGGAGAAAGCCCAACCCGATTTACTCGTGTCCGTTCATCTGCGGAAGATATTAAAAAAGGAAATTTTTTCGATTCCCGGGAAAGGGGCAATCAACGTACACCCGTCACTTCTCCCAAAATACAGGGGGCTTTCACCACAACACCAGGCAATTATTCACGGAGATTCGGAATCGGGTGTTACCGTCCATTATATAGAAGAAGCGGTCGATACGGGTAAAATTTTAATCCAGATATCTATACCCATTGAAAAAGAAGACTACATTTCCGATTTTCAGTTTAAAATGCAGGAGGTATATAAACAGATAGTTACAGATGCCATTGATCGAATTGCCGATGAAAATTTTGAGCCAGTTGAGCAAAAAATCGAGGAGACAAGTTATTTTGGAAGCTTAAAAACAGAAGACAGGAAAATTGATTTTGCAAAAACCGGTACAGAAGCACTTAATCTTATTCGTGCGGTATCGTATCCCTATAAAGGGGCATACTTCGGAAAATTCAAAATATGGCGGGCGGAAATACCGGACGAAAATACCGTAAAGGCCTATTCAAATTCACATACGGAAACAGGTATCCACCTGATTGATGAGGAAGTTATTTTGTTAAGGTTTAAAGGTGGCATATTGATTTCGGATGACTTTGAATTGATTGAAGATGAAGATAGTATATAAAACCTAAAAGAGACAATAAATTGATAACCATGGAAAAAGGTGAAGTTTCAGGAAAGGTAAGGCAAATTGTAATTTCGGTATTGAAACATGAAAAGTTTGAGATGAGAGATGATTTAACAGCTGCCGATGTAGATGGATGGGATTCCTTAACCCACATGACCATAATTACTGAAATTGAAGAAGCATTCGGAATTAAATTTAAGCTTAAGGAACTTAACAAACTTAAAAACATGGGGTCACTGATTGATTTAATTCAGTCGAAATTACAATAATTACAATCTGATTATTTTTATGGTTTTCAATTCAGTAGGATTTGCCCTGTTTTTTTCGATTGTTTTTTTGCTCTATTGGTTTGTTTTTGGTAAAAACTTCAAAACACAAAATACCCTTTTACTATTCGCAAGTATTGTGTTCTATTGCCTGGCAGACTGGAAGTTTATTTTTCTTTTGGCATTTTCGGGTTTCGTAAATTTTTATCTCGCTAAAGCCATAGCAAAAAAAGAAGAGGGCGGGGGCAGGAAACTCCTGTTTTATTCCGGTGTTGCTTTTAATGTTGGCATTCTGTTGTATTTTAAATACTTCAATTTTTTTATTCAGAGCTTTGTAACGTTGTTTAATTACAGTGGCGGTAGTTTAGGTTTCACGCCATTTCACATATTGTTGCCGTTAGGGATAAGTTTTTTTACATTTCAGTTGATCGGATACCTTATTGATGTGAACAATGAGGAAATTGAACCCACAAGCGATATGTTAAGTTTTTTTACCTATCTCGCCTATTTCCCTAAAATTTTATCGGGCCCGATAGAAAGAGTGCAGCAATTTCTACCCCGGATTCAAAAAAAGCGCGAGTTTAATTACAGCATCGCTGTTGATGGATTAAGACAGTTTTTATGGGGATTATTCAAAAAGGTTGTTATTGCAGATAACTTGACATCTGTTGTAGATTTTATTTTTGAAAATCACCAAAACATGGCGGGAAGCATTTTGTTTATAGGAGGAATACTCTATCTCATCAGTTTGTATGCCGACTTTTCAGGATTCACAGATATGGCCTGCGGTGTGTCAAAATTGTTAAACATTAAAATTGTAAATAACTTTGCATTTCCGTTTTTTTCGACCAACATCAGCGATTTCTGGAAAAAGTGGCACATCTCGCTTACTACCTGGATGATGGACTATGTTTTTACTCCTTTAACCTTTGTTTTAAGGAAATATAAAAAATACGGATTAATATTATCTGTTATTCTTACTTTTTTATTGGTTGGATTATGGCATGGGGCGAACCTTACCTTTATCGTATTTGGGGTTATGCATGGACTATATTTTATACCGCTCATTGTTAAAGGTTCCATAAACAGAAATAAAATTGTTGCTGAAGGGAAACTGATACCAACGTTTAAAGAAGTTACCGGAATGACATGGTTGTTTCTTTTGGTTGCTATAACCACTATATTTTTTAGAGCGGCAAATATTGGCGAAGCTTTCTCCTACCTCGGCAATCTTTTTTCGCTTTCGTTGTTCACATTACCAAGTAGCAGTGATATTTCAGGGAACGGTTTGCACCCTTTGATATTGGTTTTTTTAGTCGGTATTTTTTTTCTTATTGAATGGGTGGGCCGTGAAGGTGAATATGCAATTGCTCAGTTGGGT
>JACDJC010002650.1_pt1 | contig 13736 bp, 7 predicted proteins | sample 7454191 | NCBI WGS metagenome assembly JACDJC01 (sample SAMN14253291, study PRJNA609438) | sludge metagenome | isolation source: sludge after 25d culture with pyrite and EDTA | collected 2018-12-20 | reverse complement strand
TACCATCCGGGTCGGTCACATTCACGGTAATGGTGGCTGGGCCATGCTGGTTTGAACCAAGTGTAAGTAAAAGTTCACCTTCGGATTGAGCGCTTTGATAGTTAACGCTAATACTGGTTACCAACGTTGTGTTGGATGTAGTAGCAGAGATAGTAATTAGCTGCGGAAAAAAGCTGTTACTGGATATCCCTGTAAGCTTAACGCCTACCTGCTCACTGTCCTCATTTACACTAAAATTATCAATATCATCAATACTGGGGGGATTCCCAGGTTGCGCCATCAAAGCAGTAAAAGGGAGTAAAAGAATAAAAAGTGCAAGTATAATCAACTTCATAGCAGCGGCATTTGGCGTTTCTTTAATCCTACAAGTTACAACCAATTGCAACCAATTGCATTCCTTTTTGATAAAAGTCTTATTTTTTTGATGTAAAGGAGTGTTTATTCAGGACAGAGGAGTCTGAATTTAGGATGTATATGCCTCATCCGGATGTTCATTGTGAGATTAACGGTTTCAGAAAGTTTGAGACGATAGGCATAGTCAATCCAGGCAGCACTGTTTTTCACAGGCCCAATCCGGTCGTGAATGAGTGTGAGGCCTGCTCCAAAGTTAAGGTGACTCACCGGCGAGTGCACCGACAGGGTTTGGGTGGAAGGCGCTCCATCGAAACCCACCCATTGATGTCGCGACAACAACATGGTACTTAGTACGCCCCGCGTACCAACGTAGGCCGGGTTAAGCGCCAGTGTGTTAAACATGTACTGGGTGTAAATGGGGTCCTGCTGCGCGGTCACTTGTCCGGTGCCTGTGAACAATAATATCCCGGTTACGATTAGAATATGATATTTGAAAAAATAACTTCATAAAACAATCAAATATGCTCGTTTAAAAACTTGATACCCTGAACTCCGAACCCCGAACCAACGCCCCCTGTACAAACGCACAATTTGTGCGTCTCTACTCCTAAACCCTTTTTTTGTGCCGCACCTCTGGTGCTCGTCTTGATAACATGAACGTTTTATTACTACCATAATGTCGCACCTCTGGTGCTTTTTTCCGTCTCCCGTCTACCATAATGTCGCACCTCTGGTGCTTTTTTCTGTCTTCTGTCTTCTGTCTTCCAGCTTCGCGCTTCGTGCTTCAAATCTCTCCCGTCTTCTAATGTTAATCATTTTTCCGATCACCGATTACTTCTTACCGCTTAAGGAACGGTTCTGATTTGCAAAACCGGCATACAGAACCGTTCCTCTTCCGTCGTCCGTCTCCCTGTTGTTTCGACATTTCGGCTTCGGTCAACACATTGCTTCTGTTTCCTTCTACCAAAATCGACGCTTCGAGGTGCTTCGCACGCTCAAAGGTCTTACTACCATTATATTCCATCATTCCATCATTCCACATTTCTGTCTTCTGTCTTCTGTCTTCGGTCTCCCGTCTTCTGTCTCCGGTCTCTTCCCCGTCTCCTCCCCCTTACCTCTTAATATACACCGTTCCTTGCTCCACCCTGCTACCCAGCTTGAGTACGTAAAAATAGGTTCCTTCGGCTAATTGATTTGAGCCCAAGGTACTACTGTCGCTGCGGCCATCCCAGGTGTTGTTGTACCTTTTCTTATGATACACCAGTCCGCCCCAACGATTGTAAACAAACAGTTCATTGTCGGGAAAATCCTCTATTCCACGAATGACCCAATAATCGTTTATTCCATCGGTATTGGGCGAAAAGGTAGAAGGAATGTTCGGCAGATCCGCCGGAGGATTGTCTATACCGGTCACTGTGAGAGAAAATATTTGTGTATTATCGAGCGTGCCATCACTTACTCGCAGGGATATACTATAGGTTCCCAGATCCCCAAAGGCCGGTGTTCCCGAGAGTGTGGCGGTGCCATTACCATTATCGGAGAGGGTTAGCCACCGGGGTAATGCTTCAACTGCTGTAATGTTAATTGCATCCCCATCCGGGTCGGTTGCCGTAATTTTATAGGTGTAGAGGCTGTCCTGCGTGGCAGACATCACCGGGGTGGAGGTAAATGCCGGCGCCTCGTTCACGTTGGCCACCGTAATGGTAAATCGTTGGATATTGTTGAGGGTGCCATCCGAAACCTGCAATGAGATGCTGTGAGCTCCCACATCGTCATTCCCCGGTGTGCCTGAAAGGGTAGCGGTCCTATTGCCATGATCAACAAGAGTGAGCCAGGCTGGCAATGCCCCTATTGCTGTAATGGAAATCGCATCTCCATCGGGGTCGCTGGTGGTAATATTGTACCTGTATGCGACATCCCGGGTAGCAGATGTCACCGGAGTGGAGGTAAATACCGGTGCATCGTTCACGTTGGCCACCGTAATGGTAAATTCCTGGGTGGCAGTGAGGGTACCATCAGAGACTTGAAGGGCGACAGTATGAGGACCCACGTCGCTATTGGCCGGCGTGCCTGAAAGAGTTGCCGTACCATTGTTGTTATCGGTAAGCCTCAGCCAGGGGGGTACCCGAACAATTGCTGTAATGGTCAATGCGTCCCCATCGGGGTCTCTGGCGGCGACGTTGTATCTGTATGGGACATCCTGCGTGGCAGTCGTCACCGGCGTGCTGGTAAATACCGGCGCCTCGTTCTCCCTGGCCACCGTAATGGTAAATTCCTGCGTGGCATTGAGTCTTCCGTCAGATACCAGAAGAGAGATAGCATGAGAGCCCACGTCGGATATGGAAGGTGTGCCTGAAAGAGTGGCTGTTCCATTGTTGTTATCGGTAAGTCTCAACCATCCGGGCAAGGTACCTACGGCTGTAATGGTCATTGCGTCATCATCGGGGTCGTTGGTAGTGATGTTGTATGAGTAGCGGCTACCCTGTAAGGCAGACGTCACCGGAGTGGAGGTAAATACCGGTGCATGGTTCACCTTGGCCACCGTAATGGTAAATTCCTGGGTGGCGTTGAGTCTTCCGTCAGATACCAGCAGGGAGATATCATGGGAGCCCACGTCGGATTTGGAAGGTGTGCCTGAAAGAGTAGCGGTACCATTGTGGTTATCGGTAAGCTTCAACCAGCGGGGTAACCGTCTAACGGCTGTAATGGTCATTGCATCTCCATCCGGATCGTTGGCTGTGATGTTGTACCTGTATGGGACATCCCGTGTGGCAGTCGTCACGGGTGTGCTGGTAAATACCGGAGCCTCGTTTACGCTGGACACCGTAATGGTAAATTCCTGTGTGGTGTTGAGTGTTCCGTTGGAGACCCTAAGGGAGATAGCATGAGACCCTACGTCTGCCTTGGCCGGAGTGCCTGAAAGAGTTGCTGTTCCATTGTTGTTATCGGTAAGCCTCAGCCAGCCGGGTAACGGTATAGAGGCTGTAATGGTTATTGCGTCTCCATCGGGGTCTCTGGCGGTGATGTTGTACCTGTATGCGACATCTTGGGTGGCAGTCGTTACCGGCGTGCTGGTAAATACCGGTGCATCGTCCGCATCAAACACTGTGATGGTGAAAGACTGCGTGGCGTTGAGGGTGCCATCCGACACCTGCAAAGTGATGCTATAATCGTCGTCATCGTCTGCTATTCCACTTAAGGTAGCGGTGCCGTCTTTGTGGTCGGTTAACGTCAACCATCGTGGCAGGCGTGATGTCGATGTAATGGTAACCGGATCATTATCCGGATCGGTGGTTGTAATATTATACACATATTGGCTATCCTCAGTGGCGACTGTGACCGGTGTGCTGGTAAATGAAGGCGCATTATTTAAAGCATTTACTGTAATTAGAAAAGAGGTTTCGGTCGTGCTAAAGCGATTATTTACACTTACGGTAATGGTAGCGGTGCCGTATTCATTGGGTCCAAGGCTGAGGAATAATTCACCTGTGGGCTCAGGGGACTTATAAATAATTTTGATTTCGGGGATAAGTAAATTGTTGCTGGATGATGCGTTGATGATGATTGTTGGGTAAAAAAAGCTGTTTGAAGAAATGCCGGTTAGCTTCACACCCACCGGGCCGCTGCCTTCATCTACCTCAATATTCTCAATGGGATCGATACTTGGGCTCCAAAATTGTGCCATCAGATTAGTAAAAGGGAGAAATATGAGTAGGCAGGAAAATATAATCGACTTCATAGCAAAGGCATTTGGCGTTTCGTGAACCATATAAGTTACAACCAATTGCAACCAATTGCATTCCTTTTTGATAAAAGTCTTATTTTTTTGATGTAAAGGAGTGTTTATTCAGGACAGAGGAGTCTGAATTTAGGATGTATATGCCTCATCCGGATGTTCATTGAGTAGGGAAGAAGATAAATAGGAGTGGTGACTGCAGGGTTGAAATAGCCCGGTGAAAAACCAGGCCCGGCAGTCGCCTGCCGGCAGGCGGGCGGGAAGCGTCGGAGCAAGGCCTTCCCGCAAATGGGGAGACCTTGCGGCTATTCAAATCGCGGGGTCCCAAAAAGGAGACACCGCTGAGACCCCAAAAATCGCATATCGCATATCTCAAATCGAACATCGCAAATTACGGGGTAATCATTCTCTTGCGGTTAGTCAATCTCTGTTCGCAGCGAATTCAGGGTTCGAAGAACCTGTGCCCGATCTTTTTCCAGGCCATCTATCTCTTTCAACACAAAAGATATTTCGTAACCGTCGCGGATGGCCTCTTTGTCGAACTGCTCCATCACAATGTAATAGTGCTGCTTGCCTATAAACTGAACTTTCAGCGATTTGTTCCAGTTTCGGGCAATAAAATCCACTATGCCATTGTCCTTGCCATCTTTGTAGTTCACAATTTCCCATTTGGAGTCGCCATCCTCGAAGCGGCGGTTGTTGAAACCGTCCTCGGGCACCACTTCGGATAGTATGGATTCCCCCTGGTTGTAAACCTTTATCTGGTTGTGATGAATCCACCGGGTGCCATGATAGCGGCTGGAAATATAAAAATCGCCGGCTTCGTTCAAATGCGCCCTTAAAAAGGTACGGTTGTAGCTGTTCTCGGGTTTTTGGCGTTTATGAATAAGGATGGTCTCGGGGCCGTACTCTTCCGATTTTATAAAGTTTTTCATCAGCGGGGTCAACTCTTCCCTCTTAAGGGTCAGCATGCTGTCGAGGTACACCAGGTTGCGTTCCTGCTCGTTCAGCCTGATCTCGCGCAGAACCTCTCCGGCACGCACACTTTGTTCGGGCAGGTCGCTGAAGAGTTCTATCAGCGTATCCAGCTTAAGTTTGGCCAGATTAAACCGGCCACTGTCCCGCAGCGCAACAGCTTCCTGCAACCGTTCTGCTGCCTGTTCTTCACGCGAGGGCCCACAGCCCAACAATATAATAATCGATAAAATAGATAGTAAGCGAACGTTTATCATCTTTGGGTATTGTTGATTCTAACACCACAAAGTTAATAAAAGATTCCCACCTCATGGGATTACCACTGAATGGAAAAATGTTAATAAAGACAGTATGAATGGAAAACCAAGCCTCGCACTTCCGGGAAGGGTAACTTCCACAGGGACAAAGATTGCTTCGGGCGGAGCCCTCGCAATGACGGTGCTCGGTTAAAGACGGGTGGAGAGACAAAAAGGAGTGGCAAGGCCACTCCTTTTTGTCTCTCCACCCTTACTCCAGGCTGTGCTGCCATTGCGAGGGCTTTGCCCGAAACAATCTCGCTTCATGCTTTGGGTTCGGGTTCTGCTCTGCTTTATCACTGTTATTGGCGTTTCTTACAACAATCTAGCTAAGCAGTTCCAACTCCTTCACGTTCACATGTAAGGCCGATTTTATATCTCCATCCTTCGATTTGTAACCCTCGCTGGCAGGAATACCCTCGATGAGTACCTTTTTCCCCTTCTTTAAAAAATCGGCTATCTTGGCACTTTGGCCATCGTTTTTCCACAGGGTGGCTTTTACCCACTCGGTGCGTTCTACCTTGTTGCCCTTTTGGTCTTTGTAGTCCATATCCACGGCAACATCAAAGTTGATGGCTTTCTTTTTGCCCACCTCTTTTACTTCGGCATCGTGCCCAAGCGCTCCTGAAAGAATTACTTTTAACATGGCAATGAGTTTTTAATGATTAATTAAACGGAAAAACTATTTCTTCAATTTATCTGTTTTTTCTGGTAAAGTCAAATTTTTTATGCTTAAAATGCCACGAAGAGAGAAAGACCCAATAAATTCATTCTCATAAGTGTCTTCGCGTCTTTGCTTTTTTGGAGCAAAAACCTCTATCGGATGGCCGCTTTTTTGGTTTCCTTAAATAATTAATATACAGGATTTTAGATAAAAATGAGCAACGAATGATGTAGTGCTTAAAACGGATGAGAAAACTTTGATTGGGTAAAAAACTTGACAATTGTTTGCGGAGTTAATATATTAGAACAAGAATTAAAATGTACAAACCTAAATTCCATGTGTTATGAGCAAAACAATTCTATTAAGAAGTCAGATACTGCTTATACTGTTTATAATAGCAGGCAGTATGGTTTATGCCCAAACCAAAACCGTAACCGGTGTGGTTACCGGGGCAGACGACGGTTTACCTATGCCTGGAGTAACCGTTGTGATTGAAGGTACTCTGCAAGGGGCGGTGACCGATATTGATGGTAGGTATACCCTGGAGGTAACCCCCGATCAAAGCCTTACTTTTAGTTTTGTGGGGTTTCAGTCACAGACCATACCCGTGGGTGACCGCCAGGTGATTAATGTGGAGCTGTCCACGACATCTTTCGACATCGAAGAGGTGGTGGTAATTGGCTATGGAGAAGCCAGGGTGAAAGACCTCACCTCTTCCATTACCACGGTGCGCTCCGAAGACCTGGCAAAGACCCCGTCAGGGCAGGCTATGCAAGCCCTGCAAGGCAAGGTAGCCGGTATGCAGGTGGTGAGCAGTGGTTCGCCCGGTTCGTCACCCACCATTCGGATTCGTGGTATCGGTTCCTATCCCGGAATTGGCGATACCAATCCATTATACGTGGTGGATGGCGTATTTTATGACAACATCGACTTTCTCAACTCAGCCGATATATCCTCCATTTCGGTATTGAAGGATGCCTCTGCGGCTGCTATTTATGGTGTGCGGGCAGCCAACGGTGTGGTGCTTATCGAAACCCAATCGGGTAGCTACAACCAAAAAGCAGAAATCACTTACGATGGTTATTATGGATACCAGGTGGCTCAAAATGTGCTGAAGATGGCCAACGCCGAGCAATTTACCACCATGGCGATGGAGTCGGGGTCGGATGCTGCCGCGCAGTTTGTATTAAATGCCATGCAGCGTTATGGCCGCAGCCGCATCAACCCCAATGTGCCCGATGTAAACACCGACTGGTACGATGAGATACTGCGCGTGGGGGCCATTCAAAATCATAGCCTGAGTGTGGCGGGTGGTAATGAAAATACCACCTATTCGCTGGCCACCAGTTATTTTTCCCAGGACGGTATTCTGGATATGAAAAACGATTACGAGCGGTTAAATCTCCGTTCCAAAGTGGACTACAAAGCCACCGACTGGCTTACTATGGGCGGTAATATGATATTTAGCAATGCCACCCGTTTTTTGGAGGAGGATGCCGCCTGGAGCCAGGCTTATTGGGCAGTGCCCATTATGCCGGTCATTGATGAGCAGAATACCAACGCCTGGCCGGTAAAATATGCCAATGCCCGGGATTTGGGATACCGGGGCGGACAAAACCCGTTTCCTACCATGGATTTTAACGAGAAGCGGCATAAAATACGAAAGGTAATGGCCAACTTTTATCTCGAAGCACAACTGATACCTGAAAAACTCTCTCTTAAAACAACCTATAATCATGCCTTTACATCACTGAATATTCGCGAGGTAGGATTGCCCTATTATCTGGACGATAATGTAAAGAGAACTGAAGAGGAAGCTTTTATCCTAAGAAAGACAGAAACCTACTCCGATCAGTCATGGGACAATGTGGTAACTTATACCGACAGTTTCGGTCAACACAATCTTACCCTGATGGGCGGTTCCTCCTTCCGGGATGAGAGCTTTGAAATGCTTCAGGCCAGAGGACTTAATTTTCCCTATCAGCAGGAAGAGTCGTGGTATATCGACCAGGCGCTTAACAAGCCTGAGGACGATGCAAAAGACGACGGGCGCCGCCAGTATGCCATGTCTTACTTCGGACGGGTATCCTACAACTACATGAACAAATACATGCTGTACGGCACCTTCCGGGCCGACGGTACCTCAAAATATCAGGAAAAGTGGGGTTACTTCCCCACCATTGGCGTAGGCTGGGTACCCTCGGAGGAGAATTTTTGGCCGCAGAACGATGTGGTCGATTATCTGAAACTACGTGCCAGTTGGGGAGAATTGGGAAATAACTCGGTAGCGGCCAGTGATGGTGCCCGTACTTCAGAGATTATCTATGTGGCGTTGGATGGCAAACGGGTTCCCGGAATCAAGACTTCCAGCGATTTTGCCTATCTAAACTGGGAAGTGACCGAAGAGACCAACCTGGGGCTTACCTCACGCCTTTTTAACAACCGCATGGCACTGGATGCCGATTACTACGTACGCGACACCAAAGATGCCGTAATAAATGTACAGGTTCCAATGGTAGGCAAAAACGTTCGGCGTAGTCTGGGCGTTATTCGCAACTCAGGGCTGGAGGTTGCCCTTAACTGGAGCGATCAGCTCTCCAATGGATTTAGATATAACGTAGGTGCCAATATCTCCACGCTGAAAAATGAGGTGCGCGACCTTTACGGACAAGCTTACCTGGATGGAGGTTCTGCTGAATTTCGCCAACGTTCCATCGTAGGTGAACCAATCCTGGCTTTTTATGGACGCGAGGTAATAGGGGTATATCAAAATGAAGCCCAGATACAGGCCGACCCCGTGGCCGTGGCCAACAACCTGGAACCGGGAGATTTTATCTATAAAGATCAAAACAACGATGATGTAATAGATGACGACGACCGGGTCGTGCTGGGCTCTTATCTGCCCAAGCTGATGTATGGCTTCAACTTTGGCCTGATGTACAAGAACTGGGAGCTGTCGGCCAACATGATGGGGCAGTCGGGGAATAAGATTCTCAACCGCAAGCGGGGGGAAGTGATATGGACAGAGGATTTGAATATGGATGCCGACCTGGCTAAAAACAGGTGGCATGGCGAAGGCACTACCAACTCCTATCCCTCTTCAAAAGGGATACGCAAAGCCTGGAACCAAAAAATGAGCGACTTTTACGTGGAGGACGGCTGGTTCTTCAGGGTACAAAATGTGCAACTGGCCTACAATATTAAAGGGAAAGAGCTATTGGGTGCTCAAATGCCCAATGCCCGGATTTATATCACCGCCGACCGCCCGTTAACTATTTTCGACTACAACGGGTTTAACCCTGAAGTGGCCGATGGTTACGACCGGCAAACCTATCCCATACCTGCGGTATATACCCTGGGGCTGAATATTAAGTTTTAAAACATTAAAATCAAATGCTATGAAGCGAATAATAATATTTATAAAACTTTTTGTTTTCTCTGCGCTGCTCTTCTCGCTGGGTGCCTGTCACGATTTGCTGGATGAGCCCGCGGAAAACCGGATTTTTACCGAATCCACCGATTATACGGCGTTCGATGATATGATATTGCCCATTATCGGTTCCTATGCTGAATTTTATTCCCGCGGATGGGAAGAGCACCTGCTTATCGGGGTGAGAGGCGATGATGTGAATGCCGCGGGCGACCAGTCTGACTTTGTTGAAACGGACAAATTTAATTACAATAAAGACTTCTGGATGTTCAACTCCGTGTGGCAAAATCAGTATCGCGATATCTTCGTGTTTCAGTCGGCTATGGATGAGATAGAGTTGTATAAAGAAGCAGGCGCCAGTGCTTCCCTGGCCGATCAGTATATTGCCGAGGCCAAGGTGCTGCGCGCGTTTCTAATGTTTCAGCTTTCCCGGCTGTGGGGTGATATCTATATTCCCCAAAGTGCCGACCCTAATGATTTTCTGCAGGCCGATGTAACACCGAAAGCCGAGGTGATGCAATTTATCTCCGATCAGATGGATGAGGTTATTCCCCTCCTTCCCGACGGGCATCCCAAAGATAGAACCGACATTCCGGGCGGCGTTACTAAATACACAGCTATGGCCATTAAAGCCCTGGCCAACCTGGAGTTAGAAAATTACCAGGGGGTAGCCGATGCCACCTCGCAAATTATCAGTTCCGGTGTTTTTAAGCTGGAACCCGATTTTTACGAGTTGTTTAAATTAAAAGGCAAGCTCAACGATGAGAATATCTTCGAGATGCAGTTTTCCGATTACGGACAACCTTCGGGTGACCGGAACGTGCATCTCTTTGCGCCTTATGGGCCTCAGAATTGGGGCCCGCTGAAGCCCGGCGCTTCCGGATGGGGATTTTACGAGCCCAGTATTAAATTCATTACATTTATGCTCGATCGCAACGAAAGAGTAAGACTGCCAACCAGTGTGCTCTTTACCCCCGACGGGATTAATGATGTTAAACAGGTGCCGGGTTATTCAACCCTGCCTGATTGGGTATCCAACATCACCGCATCGGGCGATACCATTAAAAATAGCGAAAGGGCACAATTTTCAAGCGGAAAACACTATTTGCCTACCAATCAGCTTACGCCGGGTCGAACGAGCTATGGCGGCGATAAAAATTTCACGCTTATTCGTTATGCCGAAATATTGCTGATGCATGCCGAAGCCCTCACCCAAGGTGCTACCAGTTCGGCCATGACGGCCGACGCTGCCGTGAACCTGGTGCGGAGTCGGGCCGGCCTTACACCTCTTACAGGCGTGACCAATGCCCAGGTGATGGACGAAAAGTTTGCCGAGCTGGCCATGGAGTGGGGCATACGCTACTACGATCTGGTTCGGCTTCAAAATTACGATGAGTTGAATTACGGGGGCAGAACTTTCAAGGCCGATCTTGTCTATCTTCCCTATCCGCAAAATCAGGTGGATCAATTGCCTGGTTTAAGAAAGCAAAATCAGGAGCAACAGTAATCACCACTTAAAACCATAATAAGATGAAGTTTATAAAGCAAATAATATTCGGATTATTCATTATCGGCTTTGCAGTGGCCTGTAACGATGGCATCGACCCTATATCGAGGGTTGAACCGGGCCCCGATGAGGAGGCCCCGCAGATTAAAGTGAACTTCCCGGCCGAGGGGTACGACCTTCAGACCAATGTGGAGGTGGCCTCGATAAATATCGATTTTGAAGTGCGCGATGATATCGAAATTGAATCTGTTTCCCTGGAGATGGACGGATCGGAGTTAAAAAGCTATACCGAATTCAAAGATTACAGGGTGTTTTTTGGAAAATATACCTACGATAATGTAACCACGGGTGCGCATGTGCTTACGGTTAACGCCACCGATGTGGATGGTAAAAGTTCTACTAAAACAGTCAATTTTACCAAGTCGCCACCTTATGTCGCCGCTTACGAGGGGGAGGTATTCTATATGCCATTTAACAATGAATACAGGGAGATGAACACTCTTGAGCTGGCTACTGTGGTTGGTTCGCCTGGATTTGCCGGGGGCATACAGGGAGGAACGGCCTACAAAGGGGCGACTGATTCGTATCTTACTTTCCCGGTATCCATTCTCCAGGGTGCTACTGAAGTGAGTGCCAGTTTCTGGATGAAGATTGATGATGCCATGGACCGTGCCGGTATTCTGGTGGTAGCTCCCCCGGCCGACAATAACAACGACCGTACCAAAGGTTTCCGGTTCTTCCGTGAAGCCAGTAACGATGGCGCCACACAACGCTTTAAGCTCAATGTAGGCACCGGTGACTCCGATACCTGGTTTGATGGAGGTGCGGAAGCCGATGTCACACCCAATACAGGGGAGTGGGTACACTTTGCCTTTACCATTTCAGATACCGAAGGTGTGGTTTACATCAACGGAGAAGTGGTGAAACAGGATGCATTCGCGGGTATCGACTGGACCGGCACCGATGTGATCTCAATCATGTCGGGCGCTCCCAACTGGACCGGCTGGGACCACCTTTCAGATGGCAGTTTGCTCGACGAACTTCGAATATTCAATAAGGCGTTGTCGCAGGAAGAAATCCAAACCATTATGCTGAAAGAGCAGGCTACATTCCATATGAAATTTAACGGCAACTATAAAGATGCCATCACCGGAACAGAAGCCACCGTTGTGGGTTCTCCCGGATTTGAGTATGGAGGAGGCGTATCGGGTGATGCCTATAAAGGTGCCACGGACTCATACCTTACCTTTTCAACTGAGAATATAAATGTTCAGGCGGATGCCTTTAGTGCCAGCATGTGGCTGAAGATTAATGCCGATCCCGACCGGGCAGGCATACTGGTAATGGGACCCGAAGATACCGATCATGCCGAATATCCTGAGAAACAGAACGACCGTACCAGCGGCTTCCGGTTTTTCCGCGAAGCCAGTCATGGAGGAACTATGCAGCGATTTAAGCTCAACGCAGGTAATGGCACAGCCGATACCTGGATTGATGGTGGCGATGCAGCCGACGTGGACCCCACAACCGGTAACTGGGTGCATTTTGCCTTTGCCATCAGTCCCACCGAAGCACGTGTTTATATCGACGGGGTGGAGGTGAAGCAGGGTGACTTCGATGGCATCGACTGGACAGGCTGCGACCTGTTGTCCATCATGTCGGGCGCACCCCGTTTTAGTGGCTGGGACCATCTCTCCGACCAGAGTTTGATGGATGAGTTGTACCTGTTCGATAAAGCTCTCTCGGACGAAGAGATTTCCTTGTTGAGGAGCGACGGGTTGTAATTAAAACCTTAACTGCCTGCCGCCAGGCAGGAATCTTAATGTCCAAACTTTTTACCGATTACCGAATATTGTTTACTGTTTACAGGTTTAGGGAACGGTTCTGATTTGCAAAACCGGCATGCAGAACCGTTCACCTTCGGTCTCCGGTCTCCGGTCTCAGGTCTCCGGTCTTCGGTCTCTAACCTCTAACCTCTAATCCCGATAGCTATCGGGACTAACCTCTATCCATCATGCACGCCTCATCAAACATCACCCGCCGCAAGTTCATCACCCATACCACCGCCGCCGGACTTGGGCTGACCATTGTTCCTGCCCACGTATTGGGTGGCAGAGGCAGAACTTCACCCAACGACAAAATTAACATAGCCCTCATTGGTTCCGGTACCCAGGCTTTGAAGCAACTGCCCGACTGGCTGCAACGCGATGAACTGCAGTTCGTGGCTGTTTGCGATCCCAATCGCGAAAGTTACGATTATCCTCTTTGGGGTAGATCGCGGGGAGAGGAGAAAGGGGCTCCGGGAGGCCGTGAGGTGGGTCGAAAAAGGATCAATGCCTTTTATGCCGAAAAGGTTGGCAACTCTTCTTATGCCGGTTGCACCGCTTATGCCGATTTCCGTGAACTTCTTGAAAAGGAGAACGATCTGGACGCCATGTTTATCATGACGCCCGACCATCTGCATGCCTCCATCGCGGTGGCGGGGATGAAGAAAAACCTGAGTGTGGCCACCCATAAACCCATTGGCAATTTTATGCACGAAACACGTGTGGCGTGTAATATCGCCAAAGAGACGGGGGTACCCACCCAGTGTTTTGCTTTTCAGGACCCGCAGGAACTTTACATGCTTAAAGAATGGCTGGAAAACGGGACCATTGGAGAGGTAAAAGAGCTGCATCGCTGGACCAACCGGCCCATGTGGCCCCAGGGTTCACCTTATCTTCCCGAAGAGAAACCCATCCCAGCAGGGTTCGATTGGCAATTGTGGTTGGGGC
>JACDJC010002649.1_pt1 | contig 13745 bp, 12 predicted proteins | sample 7454191 | NCBI WGS metagenome assembly JACDJC01 (sample SAMN14253291, study PRJNA609438) | sludge metagenome | isolation source: sludge after 25d culture with pyrite and EDTA | collected 2018-12-20 | reverse complement strand
TCGACGGACGAGTGCGGCCGCTCGGCACCCTCGGCAGCGCGCCGGAGGTGCTCTGAGGTGGCGCCGCACACAGCTGCCGCCGCGTTCATCGAAGCTCCGTTAGATTTATCACTAATGCTCACAACTCCCGAACCCGCCCAGGAATTCCCACGCGGAGTTGAGCCCCTCAGCATGTGGCAAGGGTGATCTGCGATGCCTTGGGGCTCGGCACCAGCGACCTGCCCGGCACTGCGTTCGCACCCTGATCCTGCCGTGGAGATGCTGACGTGAAGATCCAGCACCGCCACACTGCCGGGGCGACCGGCGCGTCGATTCCCACCGTCTGGGTGTTCGCCGACCAGCTGAACCGCGCCCGCGGCGCACTCGCCGGTCGCAGCCCGGGCGAGTGCCGCGTGCTGTTCGTCGAGAGCGAGGCGCTGATCTCGTCCCGACGATGGCATCGTCAGCGCTTGCATCTGGTGCTGTCGGCGATGGCGCACTTCGCTGCAGAACTCCGCGCCGAGGGTTTCGAGGTCGACCACCGGCGGGCCTGCACGCTCAGTCGTGGCCTGCAGGATCACATCGACGAGTACCGCGCGCCCCACATCATCGCGATGGAGCCGACCAGCTGGGACGGGCGCGCGATGCTCGAGCGGTTGGGCGTCGAACTGTTGCGCAACGACCTGTTCCTTTGCCACTACGACGACTTCGCAGGCTGGGCCGCTGGCCGGAAGCGGCTCACGATGGAGGACTTCTACCGTTGGCAGCGGCAGCGACTCCGCGTGCTCATCGACGAGGGCGTCGATGGCTCCGAGCCCGTCGGTGGCAAGTGGAACTTCGACCATGACAATCGTGAACCGCCGCCGAGCGACGGCCGGGCCTGGCCGCTGATCGAACGGTTCGAGCTCGACGACATCGATCGCGCGGTGCTCGATCGGCTGCCGGTCACGACCTTCGGCGCCGAGCCCGATGCGGCGTGGCCCGTCACACGAGCGCAGGCAATGAGCCGGCTGCGCGAGTTCGTCGACCACGGGCTGGCGTTGTTCGGACCGCATGAGGACGCGATGCTCGCCGCCGAGTGGAAGCTGGCCCACTCGGTGCTGTCATCGTCGATGAACCTCGGTCTGCTGCACCCAGCAGAAGTCGTTGCTGCTGCCGAGTCGGCCTTCCGGCGGGGCGCGGCGCCACTGAACTCCGTCGAGGGCTTCATCCGCCAGGTGATCGGCTGGCGCGAGTACGTGTGGGGCGTCTACTGGCTGTGGATGCCCGAGTATCGAAAGCGCAACGCGCTCGCCGCCACGCGTGCAGTCCCGCCGGCGTTCACTGGCCACGCTCGCACCGAGATGGCCTGCGTCTCCAGCGTGATCAGACATGTTCACGATCACGGGTTTGCGCATCACATCGAGCGCTTGATGGTGTTGGGCAACCTGGCGCTGACCGCCGGAGTCGACCCGGGAGCGATGACAGCATGGATGCACGCGAGCTTCGTCGACGGTGCCGAGTGGGTGATGCTGCCCAACGTGATCGGGATGGCCTTGTTCGCCGACGGCGGCATGATGGCCACCAAGCCGTATGCCTCCGGTGGGGCGTATATCAACAAGATGAGCGACTCGTGCAAGTCGTGCCGCTTCGACCCGAAGCAGCGAACTGGCCCTGACGCCTGCCCGTACACGACGCTCTACTGGGACTTCCTCGCCCGCAACGCCGACACGCTGGCGACCAATCATCGCTTGGCTCGCCCGCTCGCGGCCATGCGTCGGTTGAGTGACCTGCCCGCGGTGCGCAGCCGCGCAGTCGAGATCCTGGACCGGCTCGACAACGGAACACTGTGAACGGCAGAGCTGGCGGATGAAGGTCGAATCGACCACCCGGACGCTTCACCTGCAATACCGCCCACCGCGCGTCGACAACGACGTGTGGATCTTCGCGCTCTCTTCCTGATCGGCGAGCCTCAGGCGGGCTGGTGGACCTTCGCCCGGTACGGGCCCAGCGGCAGGCCGCGCGGCTGGAACGGGCGCCACTCGTCGCGACCCAGGCGCAAGCGGTCGGCGATGATGTTGAGCGCGGTGGGGTTGTAGCCCAGGCCGCAATGGCTGCCGTACACCTGGATGTTCTCGGCGCGCGGGCCGGCGTCGTCGATGCACGAGTTCCACGGCACCACGCCGTCGCCACGGGTGAAGATGGCCGTCGAGGGCACAGCCGGGGGGCCGAGGTACGGCTCGCGGCGGAACTCCACCGAGTGCGGCCGCCGCAACCCGTGCACCGGCGCCAGCAGATCGAACACCCGGCCGGCGTTGGTCTCCTCCGCCCGGTCGAGACGGAAGGGGCTGCCCAGCGAGATCACGTGGCGCACCGCCTCTGGCTTGCGCGCTGCCAGTGCCCGCGCGTAGAGGCCGCCAAGGCTCCAGCCGACGAGTGTGATCGGCTGGTTCCCGTGGCGCTGGTACAGGTCGTCGAAGCGCCCGAACAACCCGTCGACGATGCGCTGCGTGGGGCCGAGGTTCTGGCCCAGGTGCCAGCCGTGCACCGAGTAGTCGAGCCGGGCCAGCACGTATCGCAAGGCTGCAGTGGATTGGTCGCTGGCGGTGAACCCGGGCAGCACCAGCACTGGGCGGCCATCGCCCACCGGCAGCCGGGTGAGCAACGGCGTCAGCAGGGTGAACCCCGCGAACTGTGCCGCGGCCATCGCCGGCTCCATGGCGAACGCGAGAGGGGATGGGTTCTTGTGCGTGGTGGCACCTTGTGAACTGGTCATCGTCACGCCCGCAGTGTGACATGCCGGAAGCGCCTGCATCAGGGTCGCAAGCCCCTCGATGAACGATGAGGCGAAGATAGTCACCGAGTGACTATTATGCTGCGGATGCGCACCCCATGCCGGCTGATCGTCGCCTCCTTCGTCGTGTTCGGGCTGGTTGCCACGGCATGCAGCGACGAGTCCGACACCACTCCTGCGACCGGCTCCGCCATCGCCGGCGCGGTGGTCGTGTTCGCCGCGTCGTCGCTCACCGAGGCGTTCACCGAGATGGCCGACGCCTTCGCCGCCGACCACCCCGACGTGAACCTCACGTTCAACTTCGCCGGCTCGGGCGACCTCTTCACCCAGATCAGCGAGGGTGCCCCGGCCGACGTGTTCGTGTCGGCCGACGCCGCCAACATGACCCGGCTCACCGACGCTGCGCTCAACGCCGGCGCTCCCGTCACGATCGCCCGCAACACGTTCGAGATCATCGTCGAGCCGGGCAACCCGCAGGCCATCACCGGGCTCACCGACCTCGTCGACCCGAACCTGATCGTGGTGCTCTGCGCCGACACCGTGCCGTGCGGCAAGGGCGCCCAGCAGGTGTTGGCGAACGCCGGCATCACGCTCACCCCGAAGAGCCTGGAGGACAAGGTGAAGGGTGTCGTCACCAAGGTGACCGCCGGCGAGGCCGACGCCGGCATCGTCTTCGTCACCGACGTGAACGCGGCTGGCAACACGGCGGAGGGTGTGCAGATCCCCGCTGCCGTCAACGTGATCAGCGAGTATCCAGCGGTGATCACCAAGGATGCACCCAACCCGGCAGCGGCACAGGCGTTCGTCGAGTTCGTCGCCGGGCCAGCCGGCCAGGCCATCCTGACCACGTACGGGTTCCTCGCCCCGTGAGCCGCACCTCGAGCCGGCGGCGAGGCGGCAGCCCACGCCCACCCGCCCCCGTGCTGGCACTTGCGGCGCTGGCCATCCTGTTCTTCGCGCTGCCGCTCGTGGGCCTGCTCTGGCGAGCGCCCTGGTCCAACGCCTGGGGCTACCTCACCGACGACAACGCGCTCACCGCGCTGCGCCTGTCGCTGATCTGCTCGCTGTGGGCAACCGCACTGTCGGTGCTGTTCGGGGTGCCGCTGGCATGGGTGCTGGCCCGCGTGTCGTTCCCCGGCCGCGGCGCCGTGCGCGCGCTGTGCACGCTGTCGATGGTGCTGCCGCCGGTGGTCGGCGGCCTCGCACTGTTCTTCGCGCTGGGCCGCCGGGGTTTGGTGGGCCAGTGGCTGTACCGGTGGTTCGACCTGCAACTGCCGTTCACCACTGCCGGCGTGGTGGTCGCGCAGACCTTCGTCGCGATGCCGTTCCTCGTCATCACCGTGGAGGCCGCGCTGCGCCAACTCGACGGTCGTGCGGAGGATGCATCGCGCACGCTGGGCGCCTCGCGCTGGTACACGTTCCGACGGGTCACGCTGCCCGCCATTCGCCCCGCGCTGGCAGCGGGGGCCGTGCTCGCCTGGGCGCGGGCGCTCGGCGAGTTCGGCGCCACCATCACGTTCGCCGGCAACTTCCCGGGCACCACGCAGACCATGCCGCTCGCCGTGTACCTGGCACGCGAGACCAACCCGGAACAGGCGATCGTGCTGGCACTGCTGCTGATCGCGATCTCCTTCGGGGTGCTGGTGAGCTTGCGTGATCGATGGTTCGGTCGCGGCGCTGCCGGCCGGCACTCGGTGCTGGCATGAGCCTGGCAGCGACCCTGCAACTGCAGTTGGGCTCGCTCGACCTGCAGGCTGAACTCGACGTGCGGCCGGGCGAGCTGCTCGCGCTGCTCGGCCCCAACGGAGCCGGCAAGAGCACCGTGCTGCGCTGCCTGGCCGGCCTCGCGCCGATCACCGCCGGCCGCATCGCCATCGACGACATCGTGGTCGACGAACCTGCCACGCACTCGTTCGTGGAACCCGAGCACCGATCGATCGGGGTCGTGTTCCAGGACTACCTGCTGTTCGAGCACATGACGGTGCTGGAGAACGTGGCCTACGGGCTGCGAGCACGCAGGCAACCCAAGGCCACGGCGCACCGAGTTGCCCGCGAGTGGATGGAACGGGTTGGCCTCGGCGAGTACTGCGACCAGCGACCACGTGCGCTCTCGGGTGGCCAGGCGCAGCGCGCCGCGCTGGCCCGCGCACTCGCCACCAGCCCGCGCGTGCTGTTGCTCGACGAGCCGTTGGCGGCACTGGATGCAGGCACGCGAGCCGGCGTGCGCCGCGACCTCCGACGGCACCTGCAGTCGTTCGACGGCATGCGCGTGATGGTCACTCACGACCCTGTCGACGCCTACGCGTTGGCGGATCGGGTGGCGATCCTCGACGAAGGGCGCATCGTGCAGACCGGCACGTTGGCCGAGGTGACCAGCCACCCTCGGTCGCGCTACGTGGCCGACCTGGTGGGCGTGAACCTGGTGGCCGGCACGGTGCTCGACGGGGTGCTGCACACCGACACCGGTGCACGCGTGGTGATCGCCGACGCAGCGCCAGGGGCATCGTTCGCCGTCATCCGCCCGCACTCGATCCTGCTGGTGCAGCACCCGGCCGACGGTGCCAGCGCGCGCAACCAGTGGCCGGGCGTGATCACCGAGCTCGACCGGTTGGGCGATCGCGTGCGCATCGGCCTCGACGGCGCGGTGCCACTCACCGCCGAGATCACCATCGCCGCGCTCGACGCGATGGAACTGCGGCCCGGCGACACCGTTCACGCCTCGGTGAAGGCAACCGACATCGAGGTCTACCCGGCATGAGATCGCCACAACAAGGGCTGCTGCTCGGCGAGTGGGCGTGCCTCGGCATCATCTACCCCGCGCCCACGCACGGCTTCGCGGTCGCCGCTCATCTGAAGCCGGCGGGCGACATCGGCCGCGTGTGGTCGCTGTCGCGAGCGCTCACCTATCGCTCGCTCGAGCAACTGGCCAGCCGCGACTACATCCGCCCGATCGGCGAGGAGCCCGGCATCGCCGGCGGCAACCGCACCATCCTTGCCGCCACCCGCACCGGCCGGGCACAGCTGCGCACCTGGCTCGGCACACCGGTGGCGCACCTCCGCGACCTGCGCAGCGAGCTGTTGCTGAAGCTGATCCTGGCCGAGCTCTGCGGCGTCGACATGGAGCCCATGCTGCTGCAGCAGCGCGCCCACATCGAGCAGATGGCCGCAGCGATCACCGCACAGTCCGACCCGACCGCGCAATCCGGCTCGGCAGCGCGGTCCAATCCGGCAGCGCGGTCCAATGCGGCAGGGCCCACCGACGTGGTGGCCCTGTGGCGCAGCGAGTCGTCGAACGCAGCACTCCGCTTCGTCGACCGGCTCCTCAGCCGCTGAGGCCCGGCGACGCCGCGCACACGGTGCCGTCACCCGTCAGCGATGCCATCGACCACGCGACCGAAGAACGTCTGCTGGTTCACTGCCAGCATCCGCGTGCCGGGCGTTGGCGAATAGATGAACGTGGCCAGCAGACGGGTGCTGCCACCGACCACCGGCGTGACGCGGTGAATGGTGGTGTGACCGCGGAACAGCACCAGCGTGCCCGGTGACTGCCGCATGGTCTTGACGGCCGACCGATCGCCGGCGACCACCTTGGCGACTGCGTCGTACGACGGGTCGGTGTCGGTGCGCAGGAACGGCACGTACTCGAAGTCGGCGCCCGCCTCTGCCTCGGCCAGCATCAAGGTGACGGTGAAAGTGGCGTTGTCGAAGTGCCAGCCGAGCGACGTGCCCGGCGGATAGAACAGCACGTTGATCTGCGACAGCGCGTCCTCGTACGGATGCAGCTGATCGAACCCGAGGCAGGCCGCGACGAACCGGATCATCTCCGGCGAGCGATACAGGGTCTCGAGCTCCGCGATGTCGCTGAGGTGGTCGTACCCGAGAGTGGCGGAGGTGGTGGTCTCCTTGGCGTTGCGTACGTGGTGCTCGCCCAAGCTGGGGTCGTCGGCGACCAGGTACACGTTGTGCTGCTTCACCTTGTGGAACGCACTCGCCTCGCGTGGGGCGACGGAGGCCACGATGCGATCGATCGCGTCGCGACGCACGAAACCCTCGAGCACGCACACACCGCTCTCGGCCAAGCCGGCGCGAGCGCTGTCGACGAGCGCGTCGTACTCGGCACCGCTGGCCGGGTCGATCGCGTAGCGAGCCACGTCGACGATCTCGCTGAGCTGCATGCGCGCGAGACTACGCAGCGATCAGCGAGTACACGAAGCAGTCCTGCGGCAACTCGGAGGTGTACCCGGCCATGCGCAAGATGCCTTCGCGCTGGTAGCCGCATCGCTCGGCGAGCCGCCAGGACGCTTCGTTCCACGTCTCGATGATCAGTTGCAGGCGATGGCAGTTCGGGTGCCGGCCGAACACGATGCTCGACATCAGTCGCAACGCTTCCGAGCCGAAGCCCCGGCGCCAATCCGATTCGTCGTGGATGACGTAGCCGATCTCGAAGCCGTGGATGCACGGCCCTGATCGGTAGAACTGGGTGGTACCCAACAGACGCCCGGTGGCGAGTTCCTCGATCGCCAAGGCACCCCAGTCGTCGAGCCAGAACCCGGTTGCGGCGTGCACCTCGGTGAGCCGGGTCAGGTCGATCATCGGCTCCGTGATCGACAGCGTGTACACGAACTCGGCGGCTCGTGGCAGGTCGGCGACGGCAATCGGCCGCAGCCGCACCTTCGCCCCCGACACCGTTGGTGGCACAGCACTCATGCGGCCAGATTCGCACACCGAGGCGAGGCCGGCACCAGCAGTTCGAGCTCGGCCTTCAGCCGGCGAACGCCTCACGAAGCAGCGCACGATCGAGCGACGGGGTGGCGAGGGTGCCCTCCGCGAACAGTTGCTTGCCGGCGTTGATGACGGCCGCATTGGCCACGTTGGCGAAGAAGCTGCCCAGCGACACCCGGCGAACGCCGGCGGCCGCGAGCTGGGCGACCGACGGGCCGCCGGGCAGCAACAGGCAGTTCACCGGTAGGCCGACCTCGCCGACCACTCGCTCGATCTGTGCAATCGCGACGAGGCCGGGCGCGTAGACCACCTCGGCGCCTGCGTCGCGATACGCGCACAGCCGGGCGATGGTGTCGTCGAGGTCGTCGACACCGTGCAGGTGGTTCTCGCAGCGCGCCGTGAGCACGAGGCCCAGGCTGCGAGCCTCCTCCGCCGCGGCGCCGACCCTGGCAGTTGCGACCTCGATCGGATCGATCCGGTCCGTCGCCGGGTTCCAGTCCTCGATCGAGCAACCGGCGGCACCCGCGCCGGCCAGCAGCCCGACGCACTCGGCGATGCCCGCAGCGTCATCGCCGTACAGGCGCTCGGAGTCGACGTTGAACGGCAGGTGGGTTGCTGCGGTGAGACGGCCGACATGCTCGACCAGCTCGTCGCGAGCCACGGTCATGTCGAGCCGCCCGAGCGTGGAGGCGAAGCCGGCGCTGGTGGTGGCGAGTGCGGGGAACCCAAGCGTGGTGAGCAGCTTGGTCGTGCCCACATCGTGCGGATTGGGCATCACGAAGGTGCCGCTGGCGTGAAGGCTGCGGAACTGTCGGCGGAGATCGTCGGCGCTGGGCATGCGAGCAAGTCTCGTCCGTCGGCACCGAACTGAACAGCGGAAATCGGTCGAGTCCGTGGTGCTGTGGGTGCCTCCTTCGCCAGCGGCCCGTCAGCGCGTGGCAGTCGCAGTCGCGTGCCTCAGCCAAACTGCCCGTGGACCTCGGCGAGCCGCCGTTCCACGTTGGCCACTTCCGGCCAGTTGTCGAGGTGCGCGTTGTACACGATGTGCGCAAGACCGATGTAGAGCAAGCAGGCCAGGAAGCGCTGCTCGACCTGAGCGCCGAGCGCATCTGCGATGGTGGCCCGCAACGGCACGAGATCGAGGTTCGGGTGCCATGGGGACCAGAACTCGAACCACGCCAGATCGAAGAGATGGTCGCCATAGGCCGAGCAGCCCCAGTCGAACACCCCCGTCACACGACTCGACTGCACGTGCACGTTGCGATTGATCAGGTCGGAGTGGATGATCGACCGGGGCACATCGTCGACAGCGACCTCATCGAGCACGTGCAGGAAGCGAGCGAAGCGGGCGCCGCCACCCTCGGAGCGACGTAGCTTCTGCGACCAACCGTGAATCCGGTGATGCGGTTCGTCGTCCGCAATCTCCATCAGGAACGAACGCCACGTCGAGTGTGCCGCAGTGCCGGTGTGATCCCAGATCCCGAACCCGTCGCCCACCGGCTCGGCCTCACGCAACGCTGCAAGCACCCGCACGACTGCCGGCACCAACGGCGGCCACTCGCGAGGCGCGCACAACTCGAGGGGCGTGCCCGGTGCCCGTGTGGAGATCGCGTAGTGACCGCCGAATGCCTGTCCGATCGCGGTCACCTCCGGGATCGGGAGATCCCGGGAGCAGTAGCGATGAGCGACACGATCTCGTTCGAAGTCGTCGACGAACCGCCCGACGCGAATCACGTACTCACCGGTGGGTTCGGCGAACCCGAAGCACTGCGACCACGCCCCGGCACCGACGCGTTCGATCTTGCGGGCGTCGATTCCGAGCGTGTGGCGCAACAGCCGCTCGATACCCGCGCCGTCGATGGCTTCACCGTCGAGACTCACGTCGCGACCGTACCGTTCACCGGTCGTCGCCGATCGTTGTGTTCGGTGGCCGAGAGGCGAGCGTGAGGTGTCGCACTACTAGATTCTGGCCATGTCGCCAGCTCAGGCCAGTGCCAGTCGTTCGTTCGAAGACGAGGGCTCGCACACCGTTACTCTGCCCGGCGGTCAGGTCGCTCATGCGGCCCACGCCACCCACGACGAGGTGTTGGCCCGACGGCTCTACGAGGTGCGCTCCGGCGTGTGGTGCCTCGTCGGGAACGGGCTGTCGAACCAGACCTTCATCGAAGGACCCGACGGCATCATCGCGATCGACACCGGGGAGAGCGTGCAGGAGATGCGCGCAGCGCTCGACGAACTGGGAGCCGTCACCGACCGGCCGATCGTTGCCGTGCTCTACACCCACTTTCACTATGTCAGCGGCACGCAGGCGGTCATTGATGGAACCGGCCATCACGTGCCGATCTACGGCCATGAGCGCATCGCGGTCAACCGCGTACGCGCCGGCGCAGAGATCGGCCCTACCTACGGCCGCGGCATCGCCGAGCAGTTCGGACTGCTGCTACCCGCCGACGGGCCCGACTCGCTGGTCAACGTAGGGCTCGGTCGCTGCTTCCGCGACCCTGCGCACGCGCCGTTCACACCCGGCTATCTGCCGGCAGACCACACGTTCGGCGAGGGGTGCACTCTCCACGTCGCCGGCCTCGAGATCGAGGTGCAGCCGGCCCCTTCCGACGCGGACGACTCGGTGACCTACTGGTTCCCCTCGCTCGGCGTGGCGGTCAACAACCTCGTCTGGCCGGCACTGTTCAACGTGTTCGCCATCCGCACCGAGGAGTACCGCGACCCACGTGTGCTGCTGACCGGCCTCGACCATCTGGCCTCACTGGGGGCGGAGCACCTCGTCGGTGCGCACGGGCCGCCGATCAGCGGACCCGACCTTGCCGATCGGGTCATCCGCTACCGCGACAGCATCCAGTTCATCTGGGACCAGACGGTGCGCCACACGAACCGCGGCCTCACCAGCAGCGAAGTCGGCCACGCCATCCGCCTGCCCGAGCAGTGCGACGACGACCACCTGACAAGCGAGTTGTACGGCGTCGCCGAGCACCATGTGCGCCAGGTGCGCGCCGGCCTGTTCGGCTTCTTCGACGGCGATGAGGCGAACCTGTTCCCCACCCCGCGGGCCGAGCGCGCCGACCGGATGATCACCGGCTTCGGCGGGCGCGACGTCGTGCGGCAGCAGACAGCGGAGGCCATCTCGGCGGACGACCTGCGGTGGGCGATCGAACTGGGCAGCTGGCTCGCGCACAGCACCGACGCCGATGATGCCGACCGGCAACTGCTGGCGCGGGCCATCAGGCTCGTCGGTCAGCGCACCTCCGCCGCCAACATCCGCAACTGGTGCCTCACGAGGGCCCGTGAACTGGACGGCTCGACGGACAACTCGCGGCTGTACACGCATCGCTTCACGCGTGCCGGCGTGCTGGCGAATCCCGCACAATCCGTGCACGTGCTGCGGGTGATGCTCGACCCCACCCACGCAGCCGGCATCGACCTACGCATCGCCTGGCGGTTCACCGACGGCCCGGCGGCGGGGCTGCACGTTCGTAACAGCATCGCTTGCCCCACCAACGGCAGCGAGGCCGACGCGACCATCGAGTGCACGCCTGCTGCGTGGGCCGACGTGGTGGCAGGCGGTACGACGCTGTCGCAAGCACTCTCGGACGGCACGGTCACCGTTACGGGCGACACAGCGGCAGTCACATCTGCCCTCGCGCAGTTCGACCTGAAGGGGCTGCGCCTGTGACCGACTCGCTACCGCGGCCGACGCCATCCTTCGACGGCGAGATCGGCCGGCTGTTCGCGGAGTCGACACCTCGCCGCCTCGAGAGCCAGCGCGCGCCCGCGGGCGCGCCGAACGTCGTCGTGATCATGCTCGACGATGTCGGCTTTGGGTCGTGCAGCACGTTCGGCGGACCGGTGCCCACCCCCGCCCTCGATCGGGTGGCCGCGTCCGGCCTGCGGTACAACCAGTTCCACACCACCGCACTGTGCTCGCCCACCCGCGCCGCGTTGCTCACAGGCCGCAACCACCACTCCGTCCACATGGGCGGCATCACCGAGATCGCCAACTCGTTCCCCGGCTACGACAGCGCGATCCCTCCGGAGGCGGCGACCATCGCGCAGGTGCTGCGCATGTCGGGCTACAGCACCGGCTGCTTCGGCAAGTGGCACCTCACGCCGTCTTGGGAGCAAAGCCCGGCCGGCCCGTTCGACCGGTGGCCGACGGGCATGGGCTTCGATCGCTTCTACGGCATCATCGGCGCCGAGTCGTCGCAGTGGGAGCCGCCGGTCTACGACCAGACCACGCCGATCTCCCCGCACGTCGGACGCGGGGGCTACCACCTCACCGAGGACCTCGCCGACCAGGCGATCTCGTGGATCGAGCGGCAGCAGGCTTCCACCCCGGACCGCCCGTTCCTCTGCTACTTCTCCACCCCGGCCGTGCACGCGCCGCACCATGTCGCGCGCGAGTGGTCGGACCAGTTCGCCGGCGCATTCGACGGCGGCTGGGACGAACTGCGCCACCAGATCTACCTACGGCAACTCGCGCTGGGCGTGATCCCCGAGGGCACCGCGCTCACCAGTCGCCCTGCGGAGATTCCAGCGTGGGCCGAGTACGACTCGCGCTACCGCCCCGTCGCGACTCGGCTGATGGAGTGCTTCGCCGGCTTCCTCGCGCACACCGATGCTCAGATCGGTCGCGTGCTCGATGCGGTCGAGCGGCTGGGCGTGATGGACAACACGCTCGTCATCTACATCACCGGCGACAACGGTGCCTCCGCCGAAGGCACAGTGCACGGTGCGTGGAGCGCGCCGTCGTTCCAGAACGGCGTGCACGAGGACCCTGAATGGTTGCTCGCGCACATCGACGACTTCGGCACCGAGCGCTGCGAGAACCACTTCAACGTCGGGTGGGCGTGGGCGCTCGATTCGCCGTTTCAGTGGATGAAGCAGGTGGCCTCGCACTTCGGTGGCACCCGCAACGGCATGGCGCTGTCGTGGCCGGCACGGGTCACCGACGCTGGCGGCCTGCGCACCCAGTTCCATCACGTGATCGACCTCGCACCGACCATCTACGCGGCGGCGGGCATCACCCCGCCCGCGCACGTCAACGGCATCGAGCAGATGGAGTTCCACGGCACACCGATGTCATACACGTTCGACAATGCGGCAGCGCCGAGCACGCACGAGTCGCAGTACTTCGAGATCCTCGGCAACCGGGCGATGTACCACGACGGCTGGATCGCCTCGTGCTTCCACGGCCGCCTGCCGTGGATCCGCCTGCAGGGCTACGAGTTCGACGGCCCCCAGGAACAGTGGGAGCTGTACAACGTGGCCGACGACTTCTCGCAGGCCGTCGATCTCGCCGCCGAACACCCGGAGAAGCTGGCTGAGCTGCAGGCGCTGTTCGACGAGCACGCCGCCCGCCATGGCGTGCACCCGCTACGAGACGCGGGCTCGCCGCGCAACGGCGAGTACTCGGTGCCGCAATCGCTGGGCGACGCGACGCGCCTGACCTACACGCGCGCCCACGTGCGCATGCCGGAGAGCTCAGTGATCAACCTCAAGAACTGCTCGTTCCGCATCACCGCGGCGATCGAGATCGCGTCCTCGCCCAGCGACGACGGCGTGATCGCCTGCCAGGGCGGCAACATGGCCGGCTGGTCGCTCTACATCGACACTCAATGTCGACCGACGTACCACTACAACTGGTTCGGCCACGAGCACACCGCCTTGGCCGCCCCGGCGCCGCTGAGCGTCGGCGCGCACGAGGTGATCGTCGACTTCGCCTACGACGGCGGCTTCGGACAGGGCGGCGACATCGTGCTGACCATCGACGACGTCGTTGTGGCCCACGGCCGCGTCGAGCGCACGGTGCCGATCGTGTTCTCGATGAGCGGTGAGACGTTCGACGTGGGCATCGACACCGGCTCGCCGGTCGGCCCGTACCCGCACCACTTCCCGTGCACGGCGACAATTCGCGGCGTCACGCTGGAGCGCTTGGACGAGCCGTCGGCCGATGTCCGCCGCCTGATCGCCGACGGCGAGTTCACCGCCAGCCTCAGCACGCAGTAGCCCTGAAACATCCGGCAAGACACGACAGAGCCTTCGACTGCCGCCACCCCAGGCTCAGGCCGGCGAGGACGAGACCCCCACGTCAACGCTGACGGCTCGGCCGGTCTCGGTGTCGGCGCCGGTGGCGCCGACCTGCCAGCGGATGGGGGTCATGTAGAACAGGTCGCGCAGCGCCGAGGCGTCGAGCTGCAGCTCGAACTGCACCCGCCGGGCGGCAGCGGCTTCCACCGGTGGCTCGGCTCGGCGCTGC
>JACDJC010002648.1_pt1 | contig 13747 bp, 9 predicted proteins | sample 7454191 | NCBI WGS metagenome assembly JACDJC01 (sample SAMN14253291, study PRJNA609438) | sludge metagenome | isolation source: sludge after 25d culture with pyrite and EDTA | collected 2018-12-20 | reverse complement strand
TGTTCCGCGTCGTCAAGCGCGCCGTCGACTATTATGGCCCTGAGCTGTTCGGCCCCTATGTCGTCAGCATGACCCACGGGCCGGAGGACATCCTGGCCCCGCTGCTGTTGGCCCGCTGGCATGGCCTTTGCCTGCGCGAGGACGGCCGGGTTGAGGGAATGACCTTCGCGCCGCTGTTCGAGACGCGGGCCGACCTGCGCGCCGCGCCGGACGTGATGACCGCGCTCTTCGCCCACCCCGGCTATGCGCCGCACCTGGCCCGCGCCGGCCGCCGCCAGACGATCATGATCGGCTACTCCGACAGCAACAAGGACGCGGGCTATCTGGCCGCGAATTGGGAGCTTTATCAGGGGCAAGATGCGCTGGCCCGGACGTGCGCCGACCACGACGTGGTGATGACGCTGTTCCACGGCCGTGGCGGCACCATCGCCCGAGGCGGCGGCCCGGCCAATCGCTCCATCCTGGCCCAGCCTCCCGGCTCTGTCGGCGGCCGTATCCGCATCACCGAGCAGGGCGAGGTCATCACCGACCGCTATAGTCACCCGGCCATCGCCAACCGCCACTTGCAGCAGGTCGTCCACGCCGTGCTCATCGCCAGCGCGCCGGAGCAATATCGCCTGCTGCCCCGGCCGAAGCCGGAGTGGTTGACGACCATGGACGAACTGGCGGCCACGTCCTACCGCGCCTATCGCGCCCTCATCTACGACACACCCGAGCTGCTCACCTATTGGAGTCAGGCCACGCCGATGGACGAGATCAGCCAGATGCGCATCGGCTCGCGGCCGTCGCGCCGCTCGGGCGCGGTCACGTTCGACAGCCTCCGGGCCATCCCCTGGGGCTTCAGCTGGATGCAGTGCCGCCACGTGCTGCCCGGCTGGTTCGGCGTGGGCGAGGCGCTGGCCGCGTTCGGCCGCGCGCCGGAAGGGCTGGCCCTGTTGCAGGAGATGTATCGCGACTGGCCGTTCTTCCGCAATCTGCTCGACAACTCGCAGGTCTCCATGGCCCAGGCCGACATGGGCATTGCCGGCCTCTATGCCGGGCTGGTTGAGGATGCGCGCGTGCGCAGTCTTGTTTTTGGTCAGGTAGAAGCGGGTTTCAACCGGACACGCGAGGCGATCCTGCTGACTACCGGCGGCCGCGAACTGCTGGACAACGATCCGGTATTGCAACGCTCCGTCCGCCGCCGCAACCCCTACATCGACCCGCTCAACTTCATCCAGGTGAGCCTGTTGCGCCGCCTGCGCGGTCTGCCCGACGCCGAGAGCGCCGAAGCCGCGCATATCCGTGACACGGTCTTTCTGACGATCAACGGCATCGCGTCGGGGTTGAAGAATACGGGGTAGGGAAGCGGATAGTGGGAAGTGGTCAGTGGAAAGTAGATCAGTGAGTCCGTGGTCTTGACCTCTTGCGGCGGTCGGCGGTCTTCCTCTACCCTACCTCAATCCATAAAACCCGCGGATAATACCCGCATGGAACCTCTCAGAATCGAATTCCCTATCGGCTGGTCGATGGGTTCGGTCAATGCTTATCTATTCACGCAGCCCGAAGTTGTCCTGGTGGATGCCGGGGTCAAGACAGAGGCGTGTTGGGAAATGCTCGTCGCCGGGCTGGCGACCCACGGCGTGGCCGTGCGCGACCTCTCCCGTGTTGTCGTCACGCATCCCCACGTCGATCACTTCGGCCTGGCCGGGCGCATCGTCGCCGAGAGCGACGCGACGGTGTGGATTTGCGAGTTGGGCGCGCCATGGCTGACCGACATGGATGGCATGTGGACGGCGCGAATGGCCTATTATCGCGATGAATTTCTGCCGCCGCTTGGCCTGTCGGCGCAGGCAAACGAGATAATCCTGGCCGGTATGCGGGGGTTGGCGGCGCACGCCGATCCCGTCCCGGCCGATCGGCTGGTCACCTTCCGGCCCGATGGCGCGCTGCAAATGGGCGGCGCGGGTTGGCAGGTCATCCACGCGCCCGGACATGCCGCCGCGCAAACTGTGTTCTATCAACCGGAGGTGCGCCGGTTACTCTCGGCCGACATGTTGCTGGCGGTGGCCCCTGCGCCGGTCATCGACCACCCCGCGCCGGGCGAGCGGCGCGCCCCGTCTCTGCCCCTCTTTCTGCGCTCCTTTGATGCGCTCGATGCTCTGGCGATTGACATGGTCTACCCCGGCCACGGGCGGCCGTTCAGCGACCACCGGGCAGTCATCGCCCGTCAGCGCGCGCGTATTGCCGACCGCAAGACACAATGCCTTGAACTCATTCGAACCGGGCAAACGACCGTGCCTCAGTTGCTTGAGAGCATGTATGCCCATCAGCCGCCGGAAAGTCGCATAGCCGGGCTGTGGATGCTGATTGGCTATCTCGACCTGTTGCTCGACGAAGGATCGGTCTGCGAGGAGCTGCGTGGCGGCGTTTGCCACTATTATCCGGTGTGATTTCGAGGGTTGCGCTCGTCTGCCGTTGAGCGTCATGCCCGGAGCGGCCGATCGGGTGCGTGCCGGAAGGGACGAGTTGCGTTATCTTATGAGCAATTGTGGAGGATGGGATGCCCGGCCCGCTTGCTACCCTCAAAATACTTGATTTCACCGCGCTGCTCCCCGGCCCCTACGCCACAATGGCGCTGGCCGACCTGGGCGCGGCCGTCGTGCGCGTCGAGTCGCCCACCCGGCCGGACATGGTGCGCTCCTTGCCGCCCTATGATGGCGACACGTCCGCCTGGCACGGCGTCCTAAACCGCAACAAACGCTCGCTGGCCCTCGATCTCAAGCGGCCGGAGGCCATCGAAGCGATCAGGCGGCTGGTCGGGAGCGGCTACGACGTGGTGATCGAGCAGTTCCGGCCGGGCGTCATGGATCGGCTGGGCATCGGCTATGAGGCGCTGCGGGCAGCGAACCCGGCGTTGATATTTGTGTCCCTGACCGGCTATGGCCAGACCGGCCCGCTGCGCGACCGCGCCGGACACGACAATAACTACCTGGCCCTCTCCGGCGCGCTCAGTTACAGCGGCCGGCGCGAGACCGGCCCGCCGCCGTTGGGCATTCAGGTGGCCGACGTGGGCGGCGGGGCGCTGGGGGCGCTGGTGGGGTTGCTGGCGGCTGTTGTCCACCGCGCCGCCACGGGCGAGGGGCAACACGTCGACGTCAGCATGTTCGACATGATGGTCGCCTGGCAGGCGCACCTCATCAGCCATTATTTTGTGGCCGAGGAGACGCCGAAGCCGGAGAGCATGGCGCTCAACGGCGGTCGGGCGTATGATTTATATGAAACGGCCGACGGCCGCCGACTCTCCGTCGGCAGCCTGGAGCCGAAGTTTTGGGAGGGGTTTTGCGCCGCCATCGGCCGTCCCGATCTCGTCGCGCCCGGCCTGGGGGGCGACGCAGCGATGCAGGCGTGGGTCAAGGATGAGGTGCGCGCCGCCATTGTCGCCCGGTCGCTGGACGAGTGGGTGGCGGTGTTTGCACCGCTCGATGTGTGCGCCGAGCCGGTGCTGACCGTGCCGGAGATGCTGGCGCTGCCGCAGGTTGCCGCGAGAGGGTTGGTGGTCGATGTGCCCAGGGCCGAAGGCGGGGCGCAGCGGCAGATCGGCAACCCGTGGCGTTTCTCCGGCGGCACGGCCGAATATCCCTCGACAGCATACCGCCACACGGGCGCGGCGTTGGGGGCGCACACAGCCGAAGTGCTGCGCGAGGCCGGTTTTACCGAATGGGAGATTGAAAGACTTCTGTAGCGCCGGGTTCCTGTCCGGTGGGGGACGTGAGGGGAGACTCGCGCCGCGAGGTGCAAGATATGATCATCAAGCCGTTTAATCAACCCGCCCCGCAATTGGGCAACCAGTACGACGACGACCGCGTGTTGCGCTCTTACCTGCGCCGGGTGCTGCCGCCCGACGTGCTGGCCGCCGTCGAGCCGTCGCTGCGCGAGATGGGGGAATTGGCCGGCGGCGAGCTTTATCAGCTGCAATTGGCCGACCGGCTCAACGTGCCGGTGCTGACCCAGTGGGACGCCTGGGGAGAGCGCATCGACCACATCGAGGTGACGGCCGTCTGGAAGCGCGCCGAGCGACTGGCGGCCGAGTTCGGCATCGTCGGCGCGGCCTACGAGCCGGACTATGGCCGCTTTGCCCGCCCCTACCAGTTTGCTCTGGCCTATCTGTTCCATCCCTCGACCGACGTCTACACCTGCCCCCTGGCCATGACCGACGGCGCGGCTCGCACACTGCTTCTCAGCGGCAACCGGGAGCTAATCGACCGGGCCGTGCCTCGGCTGACCAGTCGCGATCCGGCCCAATTCTGGACGAGCGGCCAATGGATGACGGAATCCACCGGCGGGTCCGACGTGGGTCTGTCGGAGACTGTCGCCGTTCTGGATCGGGCCGAGAATTGGCGCCTGCACGGTCGCAAGTGGTTCACCAGCGCCACCACCTCGCAGATGGCGCTGACGCTGGGCCGGCCGGAAAGCAACAAGCCCGGCGGGCGCGGTCTGGCGATGTTTTATCTGGAACTGCGCGACGAGGACGGGCGACTCAACCATATCACCATCAACCGGCTTAAGGATAAGCTGGGGACGCGCAAGGTGCCGACGGCCGAGCTAATGCTCGACGGCACGCCGGCCGTGCCGGTCAGGGAGCTGGGCAACGGTGTGCGCAACATTATTCCCATGCTCCATCTGACGCGCACCTGGAACAGCGTCATGGCCACGGCGACCATGCGGCGGGGGATAGCCCTGGCCCGCGATTACGCCCGCCGCCGCGAGGCGTTCGGCGCGCCGCTTTCGCGTCAGCCGCTCCACATCGACACGCTGGCCGGCTTGCAGGCCGAGACCGAGGCCGCTTTCCATCTGAGTTTTTACCTTGTCGAGTTGATCGGCCGCGACGAAACCGGCGCAATCACGAGCGAGGAGGCCGACCTGCTGCGCCTGCTCACTTCGATTGCCAAGCTGACTACCGGGCGGCAGGCGGTGGCCGTGGCTTCGGAGGTGCTGGAGGCTCATGGCGGCGCGGGCTACATCGAGGACACCGGGTTGCCGCTGCTCATGCGCGACAGCCAGGTCATGCCCATCTGGGAAGGAACGACCAACGTGCTGTCGCTCGACACGTTGCGGGCCATTGCCCACGATCCGGCCGGGCCGGTGGCGTTGCAACGCAAGGTGAGCGCCGCCGCGCAGTCGACGACAGACCCGGCACTGGCTGAGGCGGGCCGGGTGGCGATGGAGGCGGTGTCGGGCGTGTTGCATTGGCTGTCGGAGCGCGCCGACGACCGCTCTGCGCTGGAAGCCGGGGCGCGCCGTTTTGCGATGACGCTTGGCCGGGTGCTGGCGCTGGCCCTGTTGGTGGAGCAGGCGCAATGGTCGCTGGACCACGAGCGAGACGGACGGGCCAGGGCGGCGGCCGTGCGATTCGCTCGCACGCCCATAAACATGTCGGCCGCGGCCGGCGTGTCGGATGACGTAGGGCTGGCGAACGACGAGCCGTTGCCGGTGGGATAGAGCCGTTGCTCCCGATCGGGGCGGGTTGCGTCACGGGCGAGGCGCGCTAGAATTTATGATAGCCTGCGACGCGAGGCGCGGGACTTCCTGATACCGTTCTCTTGAAAAACCTATGAACGTCGTGGCCGAAACCAGCAACCTGACGTTATTTCTCATCGGCCTGGCTATCGGAGTTGCCGTGGCCGTGGCGGGTGGGTTGGTCGAGTATGTATTGCACCTGCGGCGAGACCGCAGGCCGCGCTTCGGCGCGCCGGGCTGCCTGGTCTATACCATCGGCGGCCTCATTCTGGCCGGCATTATCGCCATGATCGTGTCCTGGGTCATCACCGGGGGATTTGCCGCCGCCCTGTTCACGGGGTTGGGCGTGATGGCCGGGTTCTATAGTGGTTTCATCGTGTTGGTCGGTCTGTGGCTGTTTCTGGAAACGTTGCACCCTGTCGATGACACTGCCGCCTCGTCCGACTCCTCGCTGCCCTGATTTGAGCGCGAAACAGCCATGTCTATTCGACTTGTTCTGACGCTCCTCATTGTCGGAGCCGGCATTGCCATTATGTATGGGTTGCAACCGGTCATTGGCGGGCTGACGGCCGCGCTCATCGGTTCGCTCTTCTTCCTGTTTGCGCTGGCTCTCTGGACGTTGCCCGCAAGCTCCTTCCAACGCGGCACATTCATGGACCCTACGCAGCGGCGAGTCGTCGGCGCGTTCCTGGGCATTGGCCTGGGTATGTTCGGCGGGCTGGCCGTGGCCGCGCTCGTCCCCCGGCCGTTCAACTGGATTGTCCTCGGCGTCGTCGCCGTGGCGGTGACGGCGTGGTATTACCGGAAATGACGTTCGACGAACGACCGCCGACTGCCGACCGCCGATCTACTGACCTGCTGACCTGCTGACTTATTACTGACCACTAAAATCACCATGACCACATCCTACGACCTCACTTCCCTCGATTTGCCAAAGCTCAACGGCCGGACGCTGCGGCTGTTTGCCTCGGCGCTGGACAACGGCGCGCTGCGCGGGCTGCTCAGCGGCCAATTGCTGAAGCAGGGCGGCGTTCTACATCTGCGCGAGCTTCGCTATACCGACCCGCCGACCTTTTACCCGCTGGCGATCGAGGAAGCCGCCGTTCATCGGGATGTTCCCGCGGTTGATCTTGCGGCCGTTGAGGCTCGCCTGGCGGCGATGCCCAACCGGGGGCCGTTCCCTTCGGCCGCCGACTATGCCCGCGCCTATCGCGAGGGTCGGGCCGATCCGGAGGCAGTGGCCGAGGCCGTGCCGGCTGCCATCGCCGACAGCGACGATGACCCACGGCCGTTGCGCGCCTTCCGGGCCACAAACCGCGACGACCTGATGGCGCAGGCTCGCGCCTCGGCTGAGCGCCACCGCGCGGGACGCCCGCTGAGCCTGCTCGACGGCGTGCCGGTGGCCGTTAAGGACGAGGTCGATCAGGTTCCCTACGGAACGACCGTGGGCACGCGTTTCATGGGCCAAAAGCCCGCGGCCGAGGATGCCACGATCGTCGCCCGGTTGCGCGCCGCCGGAGCGCTACTAATCGGCAAGACCAACATGCACGAGATCGGCATTAATCCCGATGGTTTCAACCAGCACTACGGCATCATTCGCAACCCGTATCGCCTCGATTGCCATGCCGGCGGCAGTTCCAACGGCTCGGCGGCGGCCGTGGCTGCCGGCTTCTGCCCCATCGCCATCGGGGCCGACGGCGGCGGTTCGATTCGCATTCCGGCCGCGCTGACGGGCATGGTCGGATTGAAGGCCACGTTTGGCCGCGTCAGCGAACACGGAGCCTCACCCCTCACCTGGTCAATGGGCCACCTCGGACCTATCGCCGCAACCGTGGGCGATGCCGCGCTGGTCTATGCTGTTATCGCCGGGCCGGACCCGCGCGACCCCAACTCGCTCCACCAGCCACCGGTCAGTCTGGCGGACTGGGACAATACCGATCTGCGCGGCTTGCGACTGGGTATCTATCGGCCGTGGTTCGAGCACGCCGAAGCGGCCATCGTCCGGGATTGCGAGGCGGCGATGCGCCACCTGATGGAGATGGGGGCGACGCTCCATGACATTGAGATCCCCGAACTGGAGGAGATGCGCGTGGCCCAGGCGGTCACGATCCTGGCCGAGATGGCGGCGAATATGGCCTTGCACGATGAGCACTGGCCGGACCTCAGCCCGTCGACGCGGGTCAACCTGACGCTGGGCAAGGCATCCACCTCGGCTGACTACTTGCAGGCCCAGCGCGTGCGCACGCGGGCTATCGCCCACTTCCGGCGTGCGTTCGAGACGGTGGACGTTATCCTGACCCCGGCGACGGCCGTTACCGCGCCAACCGTGCCCGACGGCTGCGAGGCCGACGGCTGGTCGGACCTGAGCACGGTGACGGAGTTGATGCGCTTTGCCATGCCGGGCAATCTGACCGGGCTGCCGGCCATCGCTTTCCCCGTGGGCTACGATGAACGCGGCTTGCCGACGGGGATGCAGGCGATGGCGCGGCCGTGGGAAGAACACCTGTTGCTGCGCGTGGCGTTTGCGGTTGAGCAGGTTGTGACACGGCGGCGGGCGGGGGTGTTTTATGACGTTCTCGGCTCTGTGATCGCATCCGATCATTGACCTCCCAACCCGGCGACATTGGAGAAAGCGGCAAATATCACTCCGACGGCTCCAGGAAGTAGATGTCGGCACTCTCTTCGACGACCCAACCCTCCGCGATGGTGAGTTCGCCGCCGGCCGCGCACTGCACGGCGTCCCGGCTGCGGATGTAATACCAGAGCTGGCCTTCGTTGTCGCAGGTTGGGCCGTCGATCACATCAACGATGCGTCCGTTCTTTAACTCGCAGATGCGATTGTTTGTCTCCTCGTTGACACGTGGCTCCGAGCGCACGTTGAGCGATCCGGTCTCAATGATAACGCGAGCGGGTTGGCCGACCGTGAGCCGCGTCGGCAGGGCGCCTTCACAGCTGCCTGCCGTGGGCGTGGGTGTCGGTGTCGCCGTGGCGACCTCTTCGGGGATCGCAGTGGGCATCTCCAGAACGACGAGGACTGCTTCTGTGGGCGATGCGGTCGGTTCTTCGGGGGCGACCGAAGCCGCCCCACGACCACAAATTGCACTGTATGAGGCATTTGTAACACCCACGTATGCATCCCGGCAGAGGTAGGCGCGCCCCCCCAACAAGACCGCCAGCAGCAACGGTATCGTCAGGAGCAGGAGCGCGATTGGCGGCACGACGGGAGGGACGACGACCCGACCCGTCGTGACGATATTGGCCGAGTCGGTCCTGGTTCGCACTTCCATTGGAAGGACCTTTTGGTTCAGCATCAGAGGTCGTTTCCGGGCTGTGGCTGTGATCGGTATGGTCTCTTCTTGCCCGGCTTCCAGTGCCAGGCTGCTCTGAGGCAGGTCGAAGGCCAATTCGTGGGCGGCATCGGACGCCGTGATCTGATACGATGCCGGGCTGTTGCCTTCGTTAGCGACGCGAATGGCGCTTGCTTCCCCGTGGCGCAGGGGCGAGGACACGAGCGCCACTGACGACCGTTCGAACGGGGTGATGGTGATGGCGGCCGTGGCGGCGACGACAGTTTGTTGTGCGGGTTCGGCAAGGATTTGCAGTTCATGCCGGCCGGCGGTGGCCGAGCTGTTGTCGGGCGGCTGCACCATCACGGGAATGCGGACGGTATCACGAGGCAATAATCGAATGTGACCCAGGTCCATCGTTATCCAGACGGATGGGATGCCCTCGGTTCTTAGCCGCAGTTCCGATTGCTCATCGCTTTGGTTTTCCATCTCCAGAACGAACTCGGTCGGTTGACCGGGAGAGATGACGGCGACCGCCGGAATCAGCCTCATTGAGACGGCCGGAACCGGCCGGGGGCGGGTGGGAGCGGGTTCAGGCGCGGCGGCCGGCGGCGGCTCGGCCTCGTCCGGCATGGATCCGTCTCGCAACTCCAGCGAGTATTCTCCGATCCTGAGACGTTGATCGGCCAATAGTTCTTCCGGATTGCCGGGAAGAAGGGCATTATTGCCGACGTAGGTGCCGCTGGAGCTGTCCATATCCAGCGCCAGCCAGCGGCCGTCTTTTTCCTCGAGCCGGGCGTGGCGTGCGGATACGTCCGGTCCGGAAAGCACCAGATCATTGCCGGGCGCGCTGCCGATGGTGATGAGCCAGCCGTCGGGCTTGAAGTAGGCTGTGGGTCTGGAAGGATGTGTGATGATGATAAATTTCTCGGTCATAATTTCCATCCTGTTTAGTTGGTGAGCTTGGCGCCCATGTCGGCCTCACAACCGTGTTCGGCCGGTTTCCCCGCCAGCCTCTCATCGTAGTTATGGGTCTTCTGCAGCGACCAGCCGTCGAAAAACCAGCCATTATTGCTCAGGCTCAATGGGTTCTTTACATTAACATAAAGTGTAACGTTCCTATCCGTTGGCACGACAAAGTTGATCTCGGTTTCCGCCACGCGGCCGATAGCCACGTTCTCCCAATTCATATGATCGTACTCGGCGCCCTTAACGCATAATTGCAATTGGGCCGCGCCCGGCGACGCCCAAACCTTTTTGTCGCCGTCCTTGCCCGCGACGGCGTCGGCAAAATAGCGGACTCGCAGCTTGTAAGCTCCCGGCGATAGCGGGATATCGCTATAGAGGGCGAACCGAATGGGATGCCCACCTTTGAAGATCTTAAGGGCTTTGCTGTCGACGAAGATATTGCAAATCGGATCGACGCCGCCATCGACGCACTCCGACATCTGATTTCTGGTAATCGGCGCCATTTCCGGGAAAGCGTATGTGTGGCTGTTCGGGTTTTCAGGTGCGGGAACGCCATCCAAAACCATAAACTTCCAACCCACCGGCACTTGTAACTCGCATTTTTTGACATTGTCGGCAGCGTTCACCCAACAGAGCGTACTTTTCTCAAAAGACGGATCAATGAGGTTCTCATTGGGATCAAGCTCCGGCGGGGAATAGTCCGACGAGTCCGGATCAATCAGGTCGGACAGCCCATTATCATTGGAATCGTGATCTAGTGGATTCGTATGTTGACCCCTGGCTGGGCCGGTAACATCAGGATTACCGTTAATTTCCCAGCCATCCCACAACCCGTCGCCGTCGAAGTCCACGGTTTTCGGGTTGGTGCCGCGTCGAATTTCTTCGCCGTCGCTCAAGGTATCATCATCGCTATCCCATTTGAACGGATCTGTTCTCAGGTTCACTTCCTCTGTATAGCTCAGACCGTCATTGTCCGAATCCCACTCTGCATAGTAGGCTGTGGCTGCTGCCTGGAATGACTGTTCGGTGGTGGCGGTGGCTGCGGCAAAGCCGGCCATTTCATCCCGCGCGATTTGCCTGAGCCGGCTGATGGAGCACGCACCGATGCCGAGCGTTGTTGCCAAGAAAAGCAAAAGGACGGTGAGCAGCCAGCGCGGGACCAGCGGCGTTACTTCCAGCTTGCCTTCCGCCGACTTGGCGGGGCCTTGCTCCGGGCGCACCTCGACCGTGAACGGCCACGTGTTGGTCTTGCCGGTGAAGGGGCGGACAACGGGCACAATCTCCAGCTCGATGCACGCTTCTTCCCCAACGTCCAGTTGAGGCGGCTGTTCGACGAGGTGGATAATGACCCGATCTTCCGGATCATTGCCGGTCACCCAAAACTGCTGCTCGAAGTTACCGGTGTTGGTCAATCGCAATTGGGCTTGCCCGCCGTTTTTGATCCGGGAAGGATTCAACTCAATCGTGAAGTCGGCCGCAGGGCGAACGTGCAGGATACCGAAGGCGTGACCCTCTATACGCGGGTCGGAGGTTGATTGCAGCGTCAGCCGAAACGGGTACGTGCCGGCGCGGGCGTCGGCCGGCAGCGGCCCGAATGTGAAATCAAATGATGTGTCCTGATTGGGCATCAATCGCACGTTACCTTGCGGCAGCGTGAACCAGTCGCGGGAGAGGCCTTCCACACGCGGTCGGTAATGTTCCACGATGGACGACTCGTTGGCGACCCGAACCTGAACGACCTGATGGGCGTCCGGCGAGATGGTAACGGTTAACGGAACCATGCTGATGCTGCCAACCCCGCCGGGCGGGTGATTGTTGGTGGATGAGTCTGCGGGATGGTTGGGCATAATCCTTCACCTGTTTATCTGGAAGAGAAGACGAGGGTGTAGCGTGTATGGGCCGGTTTGGCGGATTCAATGAGCTTCTCGATCCCCAGCCGGTCATACTGCTCCGCCGGGCGCGGCAGGCGGACGGTAAACGTATCAGGCAGCTGATCTTCCCCGACATCGATGATCTCCGGTTTATCGCCGGTATAGATCTCCAGTATCCGGCTCAGGGCGAACTTTGTGCCGCGACGGGCGTAGAGTACATGGGCTTCGCCCAGCAGTAACCGTCGCCGGTGGTCGCTCCAGGTATCATCGAAGACGATATCAAACCAGCCGGCCAGCCAGGGCAGAAAGGCAGCGGGCGAAGTAGCCGGGTCAAGGTAGAGATCGAAGTTATCTACCGTCCATTCCATCGGCAGAAGCATGGCCTCAAAAACGGCCAGGAAGCGTTCCATAAAATCGGTATGATAGATGCCCGGCAGATGTTCGATCAGTTTGACGCTGTGGAAGTCCAGCCCGGGCGGTGGTTGGGCGGGGTTTACCGAATAACGGGAAGGAGAGAGCGGCGACGCGACTGGAGGTACCCCCCTCGAGGCTGACTCTCCGCCGGCAGGCGCCGGTTTCTTTCGCTGCTTTGCGTCCTTTGATTCTTTCGATTGAGGTTCCGCTTTGCCTTTCCGTTCCGGCGGGGGTTCGGGCTGTGGTTGTGTTTCGGGACGGATCTGAACTTGCCGGTACGTCAATTCATAGGGCCCGATCCTGAAAACAACCCCGTGTCCCAAGTTGACCGGCTTGCCGGCTTCCAACCGGCGTCTGCCCATCCACGTTCCGCTGTCGCTCCCCAGGTCGGTTAGCAGGCAGCCGGTCGGTGTGCACTCCAGCCGGGCGTGCTGCGGGGAGACGTCTGCCGACGGCAGATGGACGGCCGCCTCCGGCTCGTTGCCGATGAGCGTCTCGCCGAGTGGCAGCGCGAAGATGCGGGGACGACCTTCTCCTCCGCTAATGAGTAATTGGTGGTCTAGTGGCGCGGTCATTGAGCGTTCTTGCCGATTTTCCACGGATAAACGGGCGCGAGTCTAGATGAACCTGATTTCATGTATCCCCGAGGCGATTACGCCATGAGTTAGTACTTCCAGCTGTTCCATCGCATCGCCGCGCGCTCCGCCGTCCGGTTGAGCGGCGAATATCTCCACCTGACGGATGAACAGGACATTCGGCAGACCGAGCAAACATTGGTAGATGTCGGAAACGAACAGGTCACGACCAAACGGCCAGCCGCGGCCGTCCGCTCCACCGACCAGCGGATTCAGGAAGCGATAGAGCCGCAGTAGCGCCTCACGTTCGACAATGGCCTTATCCGTGCCCGGAGCAACCCCCAGTGCAATTCGGACCGCTGCCCATTGGTAAGCGGGTTGGCGAACGTCCAGTCGTGCCGTCAGAATGCGCCGCTCGTCAAGATAGGCGGTCAAGGTCGCCTTGTCGGCCTCGCTGAAATCGAGTTGGCCGGGTTCGATGTAGCCATAGGGATTGACAATACGTGGTATGACCAGAACGAAAACGCGCCCGGCCGTTGAAGCGGCGTGGTCATCCTTGATAGCTTGCCGGCAACTGACGCGGCCGATTGCTCCGGGCAGGGCTTGCCGGGCCAGAAATTCAAAGTCCGCGGGTGTGACGGCCCGATCGCGCGAGCGCAGCATCGCCGGGACCCGCATCATGGCCGCTTCCAGCGCCTCCGGGTCGACGCCGCCCGCGGCCGGCTCGCGGTTGGAAACCCGGGCCACAAAGGGAATTGCCGTCTTGAGCGTGTTGAGAAAGCCGGCCTGGACGTTGCCTTCCAACCCGCCGCCGACGCGATAGCTGTCAAAGAAGAGATTTGCACCTCTGGGGGGAATCGCACCGTACAGGCGTATCTCGCCGTCCGGCTGACGAACGGCAGGACCAAGTCGAAGTTCACCGCTGATGCCGTCGAGCGTGTAATGCTTGTCGTCCGGCCCCGAGTCGGCGAAATCGGGACGCTCGACCCATATTTCGGGCGATTGGCTATCGACCTGCACGATGAGCGACTCGCCGGCTCCACGTGGCAGGATGGGGGTGACCTGGAGTTGGTATCGTTGCCCCGCCGAACCGTCGCTCCGCCCCAGAAACTCGCGCGACATCCGTCGGGAG